>Ga0247611_10011185_pt1 | contig 10390 bp, 8 predicted proteins | sample 177DNAGHGhighgp2_FD_192422 | JGI IMG/M metagenome (GOLD analysis project Ga0247611, IMG submission 192422) | Sheep rumen microbial communities from Palmerston North, Manawatu-Wanganui, New Zealand - 1770 DNA GHGhigh gp2 | ecosystem: Host-associated > Mammals > Digestive system > Stomach > Rumen ... | reverse complement strand
AACTACAAACTAAGTTAGTTTCTAAGCAAAAGGGATCTAACAATAGATATAAGCTTATTAAGAAAATCAGAAAAGAGCATATCCATATAAACAATAAGAAAAATGACATATCAAATAAGATAGTTCAATCAATTCTAAATGACAATAAGATAATAGTCATACAAGATGAGCAAATAAGTGAATGGAGACAAGATGGAATGTCAGGATCTAAGATACAACATTCTATACTTGGAAGGATAAAGCATAAGCTATGTATGAGTGATAGAGTAAAGATATTAGACAAATGGTTTCCAACAACTAAATATTGCTCTAACTGTGGATCTAAAGTTGAGTTAGAATTGAAAAACAGAATATTTGAATGTCCTAACTGCAAAATAAAAGAAGATAGAGACATACATGCTGCTAACAACATGATATGGTTCTACCTTCATAATATAAATGCGCCAGGAACTGACGTCAATATGCCTGTTAGTAATAAAATATCTTTTAAAGAATTTATTGCGAAGCAGGAAAGTAACACAACTTTAGTGTGTTGCTAGTTCATTTAAAATCTTTCTCTAATTGTTTTCTTAAATCATTCAAATCATTGATATACATTTGTTTCTCTGTAGTCTTCTTTATATATTCTAATTCCTTCTTAATCTCTTCATTTTGCTTAAGAAGCTCATCTCTTTCTTCAATAGTGCATTTTGACATTGGAGTAGATATCAATCCAATAGGTAATTTATATTCGTCCATATCTACCTTAATGTTTTTCTTTGAACGATTACGAATCTTGAGCTTTCCTTTGCAAACTAATTCAATAAACTTTACAAGATCTGAATTTTCTTTATATCGTTGCTCAAGAATCTTAACTAATTTCTTCTTTCGTTCTGTATATATTCCAAGTCTATAATTTACAAAATATTCAATAATCTCATTTTTTGACTTGAAGTTTTTCAATTTATGATTTTCATCAAGAAGCCAAAATAGATCATCAGGCAATTGCTTAATCAATTTAAACTTATTAGCTATTCGTTTTCCTGACCTATCACGTTTCATTTCTATAGCCAATTGTTTCTTTGGGAAGGTGATTTCATAATTCACCATACCATCAACTGACTTATTTTTCCATCCTTTGATATAATCTTCATCTTCAAACTTATTTAATAGCTTTTCAAAATCTTCATATGACACATCAGCAGGCAAATCAGTCACAACCATTAAGTCTTTAGATTGATTCAATTTCCATTCTCCATAATTTACCCATGAACCATCTTCATATCTCCAATTAGATTTCTTAATGCCACGAATATATGGATAAATAGTTGTTGTTATTTTTTCTTTCTTGTCTGCACGTGCATTCAATACCTCCTTACAAGCATCTATAACATCAATTGGATTATATGCTTGACTATGCATTGAATAGCCTACTGCTACACCAATATTATTCTTACATAATACTGTTGGAATGATTGGGAGATATGTCATTGGCTCTACATATTGTCCTTCTTCGAATACAAAATCTAATAAGTCATAATCTATTTTATATATTAAATCCATGTATTTTGAATGTTTCACATATAGATATCGAGGAGCACCAGCAGAATCAGGATCTCTTAAAGAACCAACCTGTGAATCAGATTCTAATGGATTAAGATTGTCATTAAATGACTTACACATATTGACAATCGTCCCATTCAAACTTGTATCACCGTGAGCATATAATGAAACACGCATGGCGTCACCAGATAATGCTAACAATTTATATAATTTACCATCTTTAGTTGTTCCTGCTAAAGAAGCATGCATAATCTTTCTTGCACCTGGTTTAAATCCATCAATGACTGAAGGAATAGCACGTTCCTCTAATACTGAAAATGCATAATTAAGATATTCAGTATTTAAAAAATTTGTTATAGTTCTTTTTGATATCTTTTCCATTTTAGTATAGGTGTTTGATATTTATAAATCTATTATCAAATATTTCATTATTTATCCATGCTACTCCACTTCCATTAGATTCAGAAATAGACCAATCAGATGGTTTTAACATACCGATCCAAATATTTTTAATAGTTAAATCTTCACCAGCATTTTTTGGTTTATTAAATGCAGTAAAAATATAAAAATGAAATTCATCTTCTTTATATTTACTACCTTTGCCTTTATCTGCATTTGTTTTTGCGCCATTAATTCTTTGATTTTTATTACATGTCGTTTTACCCTCAGTATTATAAAAGGGATCTAATAAACACATACAATCAACATCTTTTGTATCATTACCTTTTGTAAATTCTAATCCTTTGTTGTTATTTTGTGTCAAATGTAATGGCAACAACCCATCAGACATACTACCTATTAGTGTACCAAATGAAGCTTGCTTAATTAAAATTTCTTTAAATTGTTTATCTGTTTTGTTTAAATTATCATTAATAAAATTTGTAACTCCATTAACTGCACTTAATACATCAATAACTTTTACATATTTTTTTACATTTTCTAAAATTTCCTTATTCATAATTATTTAACTATTTAACATCTGTTTTCTTGTTTCAGAATCTCCCTTTGCAAACCATTTTCTAAACATACTATCTGCCGCTTCATCTTTTTTGAAATATAAGAATTTTGGTTCTTGATACATTTCTTTTGATTCTTGATTCGATAAACCACCAAGTCCTTTTGCATATTTATGAGAATAACCTTTAAGTTTTTTCTCTTCAGATTTGAACTCTTCCATTGTATAGAATTTCTTACAATCCTTTCCTTTTCTTGATATGATAATAGGAGATATACTTCTACATACAATTCCCTTTTCAATCAATTCTGGCCAATTGTTAAAGAATAATAACAATAGACTTGCAATCTTGTCACCGTCAACATCAGCATCAGTCGATATAACAATCTTACCAAAATTTAGTTCATTTATATCAAACTCTTTACCCCACTTCAATCCAAGAATTGTTACAATATCATTAAATACTTCATTCTTCATTATCTGCAATGGAGTCATTCCATAACAGTTTGGTGGAACTCCTCGCATTGTATAGCCTGCTTGTATCTCAGGATTACGACCACCTCTAAATCCCGACTTTGCAGAATCACCCTCAAATATCCATAATTGACGTTCATGTTTTTTACGAGATGAACATGTAATATATTTATCAGGTCGTTTTAGTCCTTTATTTGTCTCCCTATTGATTTTTCTTAATGCCTTTTCATCTTCAGCTGCAGACTTCTGTTTATACCAATCCCTAACAAGACTTACAATTTCAGATTTAACAATCTTATTTAAGAATTTATCATTTACTTCCCATTTGATTTTTTCGTCTTTTGAAAACTTTTCAATAGGAGTAGTCAATGTGTCTTTAGTCTGACTATCATAACTTGGATTAGATACATTAATATTAATAAATACAGAATACTTATTGTCAACTCCACGTGTTGTTAGATCTTTAAGTTTGTCCTTTTTGACAAGATATTCAACAACAGCTTGATTGATTTCATTTCTTATAGCCCTCATATGTGTTCCTTTAGAGCATTCCGCGCCATTGACGAAACCTACATCTACAGAACTATCAGGAAATATCCAAGCTGTACATAAGTCATTTTCAAAATATATCTTATCAGCAATATTCAATATATTAGAATACAAATCAATATATTCATCCAATTTTTTGAATTTCCATTCTATCTCATTTGTTCCATCATTAAATATTACTTTCAATCCTGGATTAGCTGCTGCAGCATCAATACATCTTTTATGAATTATATTAATAAAGTCTTCATCAAAAGTTGTAAGATCTGTTTCAAATCTTGAGAAGTCCAATCTAAATCTTGTTTGCGTATAATGAGTTCGTTTTCCACATTTTGTAACTTTAAGGTCATCATTAAGTTTCTCCATATTGCTTGACCAAGAACGATGGAATTCATTCTTACCATCAGCAGACTCAATTTCAAAATATGTGGAGAAAACATTACATAATGCAGATCCTACACCATTTGTTCCTATGACATTTCTATCTTCAGTATCATCATAATTAGATGAAGTACGTAATCGTCCAAATATGAATTCAGGAACATATACACCAGCATCTTTGTGCTTTACAATAGGGATGCCACCATTGTCTCTTACAATGATTTCACTATCTCCTGAATTAATTGTAACTCGTAATTCAGTAAGACCCATATTATCTTTACGACGAAACTCATCACAAGAGTTAGAAATAACCTCATCAACAACCTTAAGCATTGCTGGTATATAATTGACAACCTTCATTTCAAACTTTCCATTATTGTAATTATATACAAAGCAATCCTTCTCTTCAGATTTTGTAGATCCTACCCACATTCCGCTACGAGCAAGAATATGTTGAATCTCAGATAATTCTTGATATTTTTCTTCTATCTTCTTAGCCATATTAATTTATAATATAGATATTCTGGTCAAATAATTTAATATCCTCTATACTAAGTGGAAGTTTCTTATTGTAATCGAGATAAATAAGTCCGTTATCATCAATTACCATTTCTACACCAATCACATAATCAATCAACTCTGGAACTCCACTATAAATGCTTACAGAAAATCCATCAATATCAAAGTATTTTGAACTCAATCCATTCTGAATGTTTGTTACCTCATTATCCTTGAATATTACATTGAACATATTCTTAATTAATGGGTTGAATGTGGTGAAGTCAATTCGAATTCGAGTATCAACAAAACCTACTTCTTTTGAAAATCTCGCAAAGTTCTCAACAAAATTCTTAAAGTTGCATTCATGTGACACAACTGCTACAGAAGTAGACTTAATATTGTTTTTTGCTAACAATATATTAACTGATTTCAAATCTTCATTTGATGGAATATATTTTGTTCTGAACAAATTAATTCTATCTTCATAATTACATTTATGTAATGAGATGTTTACAATATCAACAACACCTTTCATAAAAGGAATGCATTCATAAAGATGATAACCATTTGTAGTCAAAACGATTTTATCAATTTTACCAGGATATATGATATTCTTATAAAAATCCAATGTTTTCATAAATGAAGCAAACTCCTGAATATTGAATGTTGGCTCATTTCCCGTAATGTCAAGACTTATCTTTCGATTATTGGCATTTTCAAGAATATTTCTCAAACTTGTATGAAGGTTTTCTTTGAATAATTCCCAGTTATGTTTCTGTGTCTCTCTTGTCAACTTATTGAAACAAAATGGACAATTAGCTTGACAAAACGTAGGCATAACCACTTTAACAGATAATGTGTGACCATGCCCTTCAGTACAACTATTATCAATCTTTATGCATTGATACTGTTTATTCTTTAAAAAATCTATAACCATATTATTTTAGTTTTTAATACATTAATAATATAGTTATTTTCTCAAAAAATTCAATTCAACATTGAAATTATTATTTCTCTATCTCTTGCGGGAATATTAGCTCCAATTTTAGCTAATGAATTGTTTATTATAGTTTTTACTTTATTTACAGATATATTTTCATTTGATGCTATATCATTTATAGATAACTCATAAGGACAATCTATACCAAACTTTTTCTTAATTATCCTTCTTTCTAATGAATTTAAACAATATAACGAGTTATCAACTAAATCTTTAAATAAATTGTTCTTTTCTGATTTCTCAATATTCTCATCTTCAATTATGAATTCTTCTTCAGTAATCTTTGAAGTTTGATTATCATGATAGCAATCATTGGTGTGTGGATTTATGCTATCTAATCTAATAATGTTAGCCATTTTTGCTCCATTCTTTTGTGCTGATTGAGGAACATGAATTATATTAGATACTTTATTCAATTCAATAATTATATATGCTCTAATCCACATAAAAGCTACAGAAGCAAATGATGCTCTTTTTATGTTTTCTTTAATCCAATTCTTAAAGTCAATTTTTGTCTTAAATCCCTCTTTAGGTAATTTGTTTATTGTTGTATCTAAATTCTTATTATAAACAAATGCTTTTCTTACAATTTTTTCTGCATCATCATAAGAAAATACCTGTAATGGAGACTCATCCAATATCTTAAGCATTGATACTCTTAAATTAGCTTTATTCTTTTTATATTTTTTCAAACACATCATAAGCCCTTCATTACCCGCCTGAATTAAATCTTCAAATTCTAATCCAAGATTTTGATAACGCTTAGCACATTCTATAACTAATTTAAGATTGTTTTTAATGAATACATCATAATTTTCTTCAACAAATTCTAAATTATCCGATTCATTATAAGGAGTCTTAATATATTCAGATTTTACCTCATTAAAATAAATATCAATATTATTATCAAATGTTTTGTTTGCCGTATACTTTGCAGCTAATTTCGATCTTACAATTTTCTTAATTCCTTCCCAAAACTTCTTATTGTATAAATCTAACTCATAATCATCTAATTGGTTTAAATAATATTCTACGATATTTTTTTCTGAACAAGCCGTTAATGAAAATGAATCATTTTTTATAATATCATTTAATAGTTTAGATAGATATTCAAAATCATCAGGAGATATATCATTATTTTTCTTATATCTTGACAACCATCTATCAATTTTAATTTGATTTGTTTTACATAAATTATTAACTACTTTTCTCACAATTATCCGAAATAACAATATTTTTTTCGGATTAATATGTTTAATATAGTATTTTAATAATAAAAAATTCAACAGTTAATAGAATTTTCATAAAATTGAATATGTTTTATTTTTAATAAAGAATATTGAAATAACAATATGGCTCATAAAGAATATTATATATTTACTTCTGAAGATAGCTTTTTAATTGATTTAGTTGATGAACAATTAGAAGATTATCTTAATAATACATATCCAGACAGTGTATTCATATTGACAGAAAGTGGAAATGGAATAATAGTCAATGAAGAAGAAACCAGATATATGGTTATTGAAGATATTTATTAAAATTATTATTTGTTTTTATAGAATATGGCAATTTACGGAAGAAAAATTTCTAGTTTTAACCAACTAAATTCTCTTACAGGTGATGAGTTTTTAATGGTTGCTTATAATGGAAAGACTTATAAGATTCCTGTTAGTTTGCTCTTAGGTAATAAGATTGAAAGTATTGTTCAACAATTAAATGATGCAGATGGTGCAGATAATCCTATAAGAGTAACATTATCTGATGGATCTACACAAACATTTCATGTATATAATGGTAAGACAGGTAAACAAGGTCTTCCTGGAGAGCAAGGTGCACAAGGAGTAGATGGAAATAGTGGAATCATATTATATAATAATACCATAGATGATGTTCGTTCAAGAATAGTAAATAGTGTCAATGGTGAAAATTATTCTGATGAAGAATTAGCACAAAGAATGCTAAGCGCTGCCATGGGTAAATATTTGAACGACCAAATAAAAGATTTGAAAGAAGTATATTTCAATTCACAAGAAGAATATGATGAAGCTGAATATTATGGCTTAATAAGAGAAGATACTAAGTACTATATCTTTGAAGAAGAATAAAATTAACTTATATATTGTAACATGGCTTTATATGTAGATGATAAACAAGTAACAACCATTTATAAAGGACATAGACATATAGCTGCTATATATCAAGGAACTAGACTTATATGGCAGTATATAAGAAGTTGTTTTGGTCGTGGTTATTGGATTAATGATAAACCATGGTCAAATACTGATGGATGGAAAAACTAAAAATTATAGCATTTTGAATAATGATAAATGGAATATTAAAAATATCAGAATTAGCTAAATTATTAGTAGCATTGAAAGATGCTAAACTTTTAGTAGCAAATAAACAAAATAAGAAAAATTATTATATTCAATTATCTGATGTAAAGGGTGACAAAATAGTTGAATTGAATGAATACTTAGCCAATGAATCAAGCTCAGATACAAAAAACACCATTGAATTGAAATTTGATGATGAGTCAACAAAAATGTTGAATGTATTCAATGGAAAAGATGGTGAAATTGGTAAGACTGGTCCAAAAGGTATTGATGGTAAGCAAGGTAATTCAATGGATTCACCTGAAAATTACGATAGGATAAAATACTATGATGATGTATTGTTTATTGTAAATAATAATGATAGCAATGATATAAACAAGGTATGGAGTGCTTATCAAGGTAAGGTAATGCAAGATTTTCTTAATTCATTATCTGAAATAATAATGGATGATGATACTTATGATTTGTTGTTTAGAAATGAAGTATCTATAGATCTAGAATATGACGCAAAGGCAGATAATCAAGACATATTGATTGTTCATTCTGACAATTCATCTCATAAGACTTACATAAAATATTGGACATATGAAGATGAAGCAGATGAAGAATACTTCTATCTAATTAAGAATAGTAACAATAAAGATGAGTATGTTAAAATTGAAAATGTTGATGGTGTACCATTTGATATTTGGACTCACTATTATTTGACAGATAATCCTTTACATGATGTTTATTATACAAGAAAAATACATAATGTAATTAATGAAGAAACAGGAGAAATTATTTCTTCAGATTATATTTATACTGAAATTTCAAAACCAACTTGGATGGATTTAGAATTTACTACAACTGTTGAAGATGTTAATTCTATAATATTATATCAAAATCCAAATATTCCACAAGATGATGATCATTATATTCCATCAACACCAGAAGATGAAGAAATCATTACAACATATAAGCCTATAACTGAAATCTATGTTGATAATTTGAAATATGTTGATTTGACAGTTGACATTAATAAGATTATAACCAAAACAGTCACTGTTAAACCAACAGATTATTCTAATTCACTTATAGGAATTGAGTATGATGCAACAAAGATACAAGTATTTGAAGATGGAAGAATAATGGCATTAGATGAGCCATGTGAAACAGTCGTTAAAATATTCTCTGTTGATAATCCTAACATATTTGCTCAAATAAACATAAATGTAGTTGTTTTGGTCAATGGTATAACATTTGAAAATCCTTTATTGAAATGCTATAAAGATGATCCTGTGTATAAGATAGTTCCAATAATAATGCCAGAAAATGTTACAAATCCTGTATTGAAATATGAGATTGAATCAATATATGAGGAGATTGATTTTGATGATGTATTTGATTTTGATAGTGATTTGGTAAATATCTCATTCAAACCTGGAAAAGAAGGTTATATTTATTATAAAGATGACAATGATGAATATGATCAAGTATTTATAAATAATTTAGCACAATCTTATCAATTAATTAATAGTGATGATGAAGTAATATTCACTTATGAAGATGATATTATACCTATTTTATACTTATTTAAAGAAAGTGATATTGCTTCTGTTGATGAAGAAGGAAATGTAACATTCTTAAAAGAAGGAACAACAACCGTTTATGTTTCATCTACAGATGGAAGTAATTTGACATCAACACTTACTATTGAAGTACAAACTAGATCTACTAATATTGAAATAGATTGTGAACTTTACAATATGACAAAAACTCATACTGAATTAAATGAAAATGGTGAGGAAATTGAAGTAGAAGAAACTATTGAAAACTGTTTAGATATATTATTAGGACGTCAAAATGCTATTACAATAAATGCTACAGTACTTCCAGAAAATACATCAAATAAGACACTTATTTGGGAATTAGTTGGAAACGGTAATGTACAAATTGAACCTTCTGAAGATACATTATCTTGTATAGTATTAATGAATAGTTATTCTGATGAAGATGACATTTCATTAAGAATAAGAACTGAAGATAATGGAGCAGAAAGAAGTATCAGACTAATCGGTAAACAATCTATCAACAGAATTGAAATACATGAAAAGAATAAAGATACAGTGAATAGTATTTCATTAGATAAAGATGAGACAATAACTTTAACTGCAATAATTGATCCAAACAATGCATCAAATAAGAAAGTTATTTGGTCATTGAATGAAGATCCAAGTATTGTTGAATTAAATAATGGAAAAGTTGAATTGATACCATCTGCAGATACTTCTGAATGTATTGTTACTGCAATTGGTGGAGGTGATTCTAAGATTTATGTAAGACCTCAAGATGGATCTAAATCAGGAGGCAAATTATTAGAATCTATTGTAAATATAGCATCAGTAATATTGATTACTTCTATAACACTTAATAATAACAAAGATATTGTTATGTACAGTGGATTGAATACATATTCTATTGGTTATGACATATTACCTATAGATGCTTACAATAAGAGACTTATATGGAAATCAACTAATGAAGATGTAGTAACTGTAAATGAAAATGGAGAAATAACAAGTCATAATGCAGGTAATGCTAAAGTATATGCTATAGCAAATGATAATAGTGGTGTAATATCAAATATTTCTGTAAAAGTAATAACTCCAT
>Ga0247611_10011184_pt1 | contig 10391 bp, 8 predicted proteins | sample 177DNAGHGhighgp2_FD_192422 | JGI IMG/M metagenome (GOLD analysis project Ga0247611, IMG submission 192422) | Sheep rumen microbial communities from Palmerston North, Manawatu-Wanganui, New Zealand - 1770 DNA GHGhigh gp2 | ecosystem: Host-associated > Mammals > Digestive system > Stomach > Rumen ... | reverse complement strand
ATCGGCCACAGTTGCCTGCAGTTTATCCATGAGCGCCCAAGAATGCGCACGGAGTTCGTCGTTAGAAAGGGCGTCAATTTGCTCGTACGCCGCTTTGATTTGGTCAACTATCGGCTGTATGGCACGCATATCTTTCTGCGCCTTGTTACCGAACAGTTTCGTAATAATTTCTAAAAAATTCATATCTTGTTTTCGTAATTTACGATTAAAAGAACACAAAAATCGTGCAAAAGTACAAAAATTATTTTATATACGCAAGTGCGCGCGCATTTTTCGGCCATTTTGTCAGTTTTATTTGCGTATTTGCAAAAAAAGCTGTATATTTGCACGCTTTTTTGTGTATATGAACGAGTTTTTAGAAAAAGAAGAGGCGATACTGCGCATGCTGAAAACGGTTTTCGATCCCGAGATCCCGGTCAATGTCTATGACTTGGGATTGATCTACAGTATCGAATTGAAAGACGACGGGGTTTGCGAAATTACGATGACTTTGACTGCGCCTTCTTGTCCGGCCGGGGATTTTATTGTGGAGGATATACGGCAGAAAGTCGGTAGCATAGAGGGGATTAAAGATGTAAATGTGACGATTGTCTTCGAGCCGGAATGGACGAAGGAGATGATGTCAGAGGAAGCAAAGCTCGAGCTTGGGTTTCTCTAATTTGTGATTTTTGATTTGCGATTTTTGATTTATGATATATTTTTTAAGTGATGCACATTTAGGGAGCTTGGCCATTGAGAAAGGTTGGGCTCATCAGAAGAAACTCATTGACATGTTGGAGGAAATGAGTAAGGATGCTGCGTCGATTTACATGCTGGGCGACATGTTCGATTTCTGGATGGAATACTTCATCCACGACAAGAAAAAACATCAATATGCGCCTTTTTTCAAGGAGTTAAGGAAGTTATCCAAACAAGGTATTCACGTGCATATTTTCACCGGTAACCATGACTTGTGGACGTTCGGCGGTATGGCACAGTTGAGTAACGCAGAGATTCATTACGACCCCTGCACAATACTGCGTTACGGCAAGGCGATTTACTTGGCGCATGGCGATGGGTTGCTGCCAAGCAACTGGGAGAGTTTGTACCCCAAAGACGTGAAGAAAAAGATCAAACGTTTCATGCGTCTGAAGGACATCTTCCGTTCGCCGTTCCTGCAGTTCTGTTTCCGCTGTTTACCGCCGAGTTGGGGTAATAAATTCGGATATGAATGGGCGAAACGGAGTCGTTTGAAAGAGATCGCGAAGCCTTGTCCCTACAAGGGCGAAGACAAGGAAGAGTTGGTGCTTTTTGCCAAAGAACAGGAGAAGCAACACAACCATCGCGATTATTATATCTTCGGCCATCGCCACATTGAATTGGATCTGCAGATTTCCAAAGACAGCCGCGTGGTTATTTTGGGTGACTGCTTCAAGGAATTCACATACGCAAAACTGGATCATAAAGGCAATTTAACCCTTCATAACTATGAGCAGTAGAGAAGAACAACTGAAAGCATTCGGACGGTTGCTGGATATCATGGACGATCTGCGGGAGAAATGTCCCTGGGATCGCAAGCAGACCTTCGATAGTCTTCGTCAGAATACGATTGAGGAGACGTACGAGTTAGCGACCGCTATCTCGAGGCACGACATGAACGAGATTAGTAAGGAACTTGGTGACGTGCTGCTGCATGTGGTCTTCTATGCAAAGATGGGTAGCGAAACGAAATGGAATTTCTCCGGCTCGTCAGAGAAAGACGAGCCGCGCGATTCTTTCGATATTGCGGATGTATGCAACCGGCTTTGCGATAAGTTGATCTTCCGCCACCCTCATGTTTATGGCGAAGCCGCAGCTCAAAATGCCGAAGAGGTAAGTAAGCTCTGGGAGCAGGTGAAGTTGAAGGAGAAAGGCGGTAATAAAACCGTGTTAGGTGGTATTCCGGACAGTTTGCCCAGTATGGTAAAGGCTTATCGGATACAGGATAAAGTGGCGAATGTGGGTTTTGACTGGGAGAAACGCGAGGATGTTTGGGAGAAAGTGAAAGAGGAAATCGCAGAGTTTGAGCAAGAGGTTCGTAAAAATGATACCACGAGCGTTGCGCCTAATGCTAACGCGGACAAGCCGCTAAATGATGGAATGACAGAGGAGTTCGGGGATTTGTTGTTTGCAATGATTAATGCGGCGCGGTTGTATAAGATAAAACCGGACAACGCCTTGGAACAGACAAATCTGAAGTTCATCAAGCGCTTTAACTATATAGAAACCCGCGCCCGGGAAATGGGACGCGAGTTAAAAGACATGTCTATCGACGAGATGGAAGCGCTTTGGCAGGAAGCCAAAAAGCAGTAAGTTTTCCTTATCGGACCGCTACATTGTAGTGATAGAGTTGCGGAGAATACGGTTCTCCGGCACTGGAAACCACAATCATATCGATACGATGCGTACCTGAATAACGCGGCGTGAAGCGCAAGCTGGTAAGGAAGACATAAGCCGTGTTGGGCGTAAAGATGACTTTCCCATGCTCAGGATCCGAACCGGGCGCCAACGCAGCGGAGTCCGCTTGATTCCAAGCCAAACCGACTAACATAGTGGTATCCGAAGTGGCCGAGAAGGACGTCAGATAGTGATAATAGCCTTGTACGATCAGACTCAGGCGAACAGTGTCACCTACGTTGAGAGAGTCATTCAGATTGATGGTATCGCGCACCCCGGCAGCGGAAGTACGAACCATCTTAGAAGCAGCCTGGATGGAAGGCGACGAGATAGCCGTTCCATCGCACGACATCAAGCCCAGCGCAACAAGCGCTATAACCAAGGAAATAATAAACGAACGTTTCATAAATCGTGCGGCATAAAAGACTCGAACTTTCACTCCTCTCGGAACCAGATCCTAAGTCTGGCGCGTCTACCAATTCCGCCAATGCCGCTCGCGTTCGGCAACAAGATTGCGATGGTCCATACCGCTCCGCTAAATGGACGGGCAACTTGTGCCTCCGCTCTTCGGTCCGCAAACAGCCTTCGGCTTGGTTTACGTCCCGAGGTGGATTTAAAATCGGGTGCAAAGATACTACAAAAATTGCATATATGCAAGTTTTTGCGCATTTTTTTGCCTAACGGAGTGTTATTCCGTGATGAATGGCCGCCTTAAAGCCATGCGGATAGCGTATGCTTCCCCTTCGGAGTAACTCGCCCCCTGCTCGACGGATTTTTGCGTACCCCTTCGCAAAAATACGCCTCCGAAAGGGGAACATACCTATACGTCAGGGACGAAGGCAGCCATTCATCAAAGAGCCGAGTGTAACGAGGCGGATGGCAAAAAAGAAGGGGCGTGCCGAAATACTACATTTTTTTGAATTATGCAAGAAAACAGCCAAACTTTTTATCATATTTTACCAAACGGCATCAAAATCGTGCATCGTTGGACACCTTCCCCTGTGGCGTATGTAGGTGTGATGGTTGGTGCAGGTACGCGCGATGAGAAGCCGGAAGAAAATGGTATGGCGCATTATATTGAGCACTGTGTTTTCAAGGGCACAGCGCATCATTCGGCGCGACAGATTATTCATGCCATTGAAGGCGTGGGCGGTGAGATTAATGCGTATACCACCAAAGAGGAGACGACGTTCTATGCGGCGATTTTGGCGGAACATGTGCAATTGACCTTGCATCTAATTGCCGAAATGATTCTGGAGCCGAGTTTCAAGAAAGAAGAGACCGAGAAAGAGCGGATGGTGATTTTGGACGAGATCGAGAGTTATAACGACACTCCGAGTGAGTTGATTTACGACGATTTTGAGAATCTGGTTTTTGCCGGCAGCAGTTTGGCGCAGCCTATTTTAGGTACAAGAAAAACCTTGCGGCACCTCTCTTCGAAGCCGGAATACGCCAAACGATGGATGGCTGAACACTATCGTCCGGAACGGATGGTCGTTTTCTGTCAAGGAAATGTGAAACCGGAGCGGTTGTTTAAATTGGCTGAAAAGGAGTTTGGCGGCATGAGTGGTACCCCTCGGAAGGGTAGCACTCCCAACTTGACTCCTACATTCCTCCGAAAAGAGTCCTACATGAGTCCGATAACTATCGAACGCGAACGGGCGTTTAAGAAACACACGCACCAGGTGCATGCGATGTTAGGTGGTCGGGCGTATCCGATCGGGCATACGAACCAATTGGCGATGTTTTTGATGAATAATATCTTAGGCGGAGGAAGTTTGAACAGCCGGTTAAATTTAAGTCTTCGCGAGGCGAAAGGCTTGGTTTATACGGTTGAATCCACATATACACCTTTGAGCGACACGGGTTACTGGTGTATCTATTGGGCGTGTGACCCGCATGACTTTGCGCAGAGTAAAGGTCTGGTGCGGCAAGAACTGGACAAACTGATGACTCAACCGCTGAGTGAAGCGGCTTTGCGACGTTCGCTGGAACAATTACGGGGTCAGTTAGCTATTTCGGCACAAAACCAAGAGCATACGGCTTTGGCGATGGCTAAGTCGATGTTGTATCGCGGCTGTGCTCCGGAATGGCAAGAAACGATGAAGCGTATCGAGCAAACTACGACGCGTCAATTGCAAGATGTAGCGCAAGAATTGTTAAATCCGCCCAGTGCTTACATTTTGACATACGAATAGCGTTTTTTCTGACAAAACTACTAAAAAAATCAAAAAATTGCATAATTTTGCACATTTTTAGCATTTTTTTATGAATTTATTTGCGTATGTTAAAAAAAAGTCGTACCTTTGCGCGATTTTTAATGTTTGTGCGCGTATGCGAACCTTATATGTATACGCGCGAGACAGATGTAAATCCAAATAACAAACAATAATTTACACGATGAAGAAGATTTTTACACTGTTGTTTTTAGCGGCATTGAGCATGGGCTTGTATGCCGAGAAGCAAGTAAGCGGTGTGGTAGTCGACGCCAAGGGTGAGCCGGTTATCGGCGCAAGTATCCAGGCTAAGGGCACCACACAGGGTACGATCTCGGATTACGATGGTAAATTCGAGATGGAGGTACCGGAATCTGTGAAGACTCTGGTAGTTAGTTTCGTCGGAATGGCTACGCAAGAGGTAGCAGCCGGCAAGAACATCAAAGTTGTGATGTCGGAGAACTCGGAGGTAATCCAAGAAGTTGTCGTAACCGGTTACGGTACGGTATCGAAAGGAGCCTATGCCGGTTCAGCTCAGGCCGTAAAGGCAGAGGACATCGAGAAGAAGAACCCGTCGGATGTGACGAAGGCTTTGGCCGGTGAGGTTGCCGGTGTACAGGTAGCGACCACGAGTGGTCAGCCGGGTACTATTTCGTCGATTCGTATCCGTGGTATCGGTTCTATCTCTGCAAGTAGCGCCCCCCTCTACGTAGTAGATGGTATTCCTGTAGAGGAGGAATCGATGTTAAGTTCTATCGACCCAGGCGATATCGCCAGCACGACCATTCTGAAGGACGCAACTGCTACTTCTCTGTACGGTAGCCGTGGTGCGAACGGTGTTGTGTTGATCACGACCAAGAAAGGTAGCTCCGCAGGTGATGATGCTAAGATTGAAGTAGATATTAAGAGCGGTGCAAACATGCGTCTGTTGCCGATGTACGATGTCATCTCCTCTCCTGAAGAGTACGTTGTTTTATGTTGGCAGAGCTTGTATAACGAGCAAAGCATGCTCGGAAAAACGGAAGCAAAAGCTATCCAGACTGCTCACAAGAACCTCTTCGGTGCTTCAGGTCTTCCTACAATTTACAACATCTGGGATCAACCGGGCAACCTGCTTATCAATGAATACGATGCAGCCGGAAACGTAAGACCGAGCTTCAGTTCAGACGCTCATCGTCTTGGCGGTTTCCAGAATATGGATAGTTGGTATAACACGCTGTTCCACAATGGTTTGAAGTTGGAGGCAACTGCTAAGATCAGCGGTGGTAACGAGAAGTTAAACTACTATACCAGTTTCGGCTACTTGAAGGATGAAGGTTACTATACCGAGTCTGATTTCCAGCGTTTCAATACACGTGCGAACATCAACTATCAGGCAAAGAAATGGCTGAAAGGTGGTTTGAACATTCAGTATGCATATTCGCGTATGAGCAATCCGGTTCAAGATGACAATGCCGCTAATAACGGCTTCCTCTTTGTGAACCAGATTCCGCCTATCTTTCCGGTATATGTACATGACCCTGCAACCGGTGAAATTCTGGTTGACCCGAAGACCGGTGGTAAGATGTACGACTACGGAGACAACGGTAATCCGAACATTGACGAGGAAGGTGGTCGTCCGTACAGTTTTGGTATCAACCCTGCCGGTGCTTTGCAGTGGGATAAGAACACCCTGGTTCGTCACCAGACCGCAGCAAACGCTTTCTTGGAGTTCAAGCTCTACGAGGGTTTGAAACTGACGGTTAATGCCGGCATGCAATATATCAATAGCCGTTATAACAGTTTGACAAACAAGTATTACGGTGATGCTGCCGGAGTAGGTCGTGTAAGCACAACCCAATACAACCAATTGTCAGTAACGAGCAATCAGTTGTTAGAGTACAACAAGTCGATCAACGAGCACACCATTCGTGTAATGGCAGGTCATGAGATCAACTACTACACCCATAACATGCAATACGGATACAAGAAAAACATCGTATTGGACAATGTTTCGGAGTTGAGTAACGCAGTTAGCATGGATGATGTAAGCGGTTATGCCCGTACGAGCACGCTGCAATCGTTCCTTGCAACCGCTACGTATGAATATGACAACCGTTATTTGATTACCGGTAACTATCGTGCCGATGGTTCGAGTAAGTTTGCTAAGGGTCACCGCTGGGGTCACTTCGGTTCTGTCGGTGCAGCCTGGAACTTCACAAACGAGCACTTCATGGAAGGCACAGACGCTGCTGATTGGCTCAAGAACGGTAAACTTCGTTTAAGCTGGGGTGTTCTGGGTAACCAAGATATCGGCGATATGCTATACACCGACCAATACAGCATTGATAACGTAAACGGCGAGAAGGGTTATGCATGGAGTCTCAAAGGTAACCCGGAGTTGACCTGGGAGCGCACCAGTACTGTTGACCTTGGTGTAGAATTTGCTATCAGCAAATACTTGGACGTTGAGTTGGACTATTTCTACAAGAAGACCGACAACATGTTGTTCCCGCGCTATGTAGCTCCTTCGCTGGGTTACAGCGGATATTACGTAAACGACGCAGCGATGATGAACCAAGGAGTAGAGTTTGACTTAAAGGCACACGCGCTCGATATGCGTAATATCAAATTGGATATCCGTTTGAACGGTGGCTTCTATCGCAACAAGATGCTCCAAATGCCTATTGACGGCTACGATGATTACGGAAACCCGGTTCGTATGGTGATGTCCGGCGGTATGTCTGTAGGTCACTCCACAGCAGACTACTATATGGTACACTATGAGGGTGTAAACGATGAAGGAGAAGCCATGTACACGGCATACTATGATGCTAGTTTAGGTAACACGTTTGGTCATAGTTCAGCTGACCAGTTGCGAGAGGAAGGCAAAAGCGGCGACAACTATGTTAGTTCTGTATATGAATATAAGTTGAAGCACCCGGATGCACAGATTGAATCTGTATCCGTTCCTGCTACGGAGTACACTTATGCCGGTAGTAACTACAACGGCAAGAGCTATATGCCGGACCTTGATGGAGGTTTCGGAATTGACTTCGAGGCATACGGTGTCACGCTGAGCATCAGTTGCAGCTATCGTATCGGCGGTTATGGTTATGATAACCAATATGCGCTCTTGATGCATAGCGACAAGATTGGTTCTCGCAACTGGCACGCAGATATGCGTAACGCATGGACTGAGTGTAATACGAATACCAATATCCCGCGTCTGTCGAACGGTTCCGATAAATATGCAAACTCACCTTCTGACCGTTTCTTGACGAGCAACTCATTCCTGAGTTTGAACAATATCAACCTCGGTTATAAGTTCCCGAAGAAATGGATGGAGAAGATTAAATTAACCAACCTGCAGGTATGGGTAGCAGCAGATAACTTGGCAATTGCTTCGGCTCGTCGCGGATACAACCCGTTGATGTCTTTCAGCGGCACGAACGGCTACAACGATTACAGCCCGCTGTCCACCGTTATGGGAGGTATTAAAGTTCAATTCTAAAAATAGGAGGTTACAATTATGAAAAATATTAAGTATTTGTTTGCAACAATTGTATTGGTTTTAGCCCTTACCTCTTGTGACAGTTTCCTGAATCAATATCCGGAAGGCGGTGTATTGCTGGAAGAGCAGTTCCAAAACTTGCCGGACAAATTGGGAGGTTCGATCTTTGGTATTTATTCAAAGCTGTACGAGTACGGTGACCATCAAACCTTCGGTAAACGTTCTATCGACATGTACTGCGATATTCAATCCGGTGATATGGCGATGAAAAAATCGAGTTATGGTTGGTTTGAGGATTACGAGCGCGGTTACTTCTACGCTTATGCTCGCAGCTACCTGTGGTCCTTCTATTACGAAATCATCAATCTGACCAACCTCTGCGATATGGCGGTTGAGAATGATATTAATGAGATTCTGGACGGCATGATTACCGGCGATCCGACCGATGTGATCGCTAAAAACGGTTACTACTACGGTCAAATTCTGACCTTACGCGGTTGGGCTTATGCTGAACTGCTCCTCTATTACACAGACCCGCGTGATAAAGACAATGCGGATATGGACGAATTGGCTATTCCTATCTACACCGGTAAGGAAGTAAAAGCAGGTACGCTTGGTGAGCCTTTGTCCACCGTAGGTGAGGTATATGATCGTATCTATGAAGACTTGTCTCTGGCAGCTGAACTGTTGGACTTCTATGGTCCGCTCAACCAACGCGGTTCGAAACTAGAGGTAGATGCTGATGTTGCTCGCCTGATTCTGGCATATGCCATGCTGAACCACGGCGATAAGACCTTCATCGTAGCAGACGGTAAGAACTGCTATCAAATCGCATTGGAGCAGGCTAAAGCTGTCATCGACGGAGGTCGCTATCCAATGTTAAAGGGCAACGAGTTGACCACTACCGGTTTCATGGACGTGAATGCTGCTAACTGGATGTGGGCAGAGGATGTAACGGTAGAGAACACAACCGCTCTCGGTTCGTTCTTCGGTCAAGTTGATATCCATACCTACAGTTATGCAGCTGCTGGCGATACCAAAGGTATCGATAGCAAGTTGTATGACGAACTTATTGCTACAGGTTGGGATGCTCGTAAAGATTGGTTCCGCGCCGGTGATCAAAAGTTCCCGTACTGTCCGGACGGCAAGTTCTTCAACCCCAAGACCAAAAACACGACCAAGTTGGACGAAGTGGACCGTGATTGGCTGTGCGACCACGTATTCATGCGCGTTGAGTTGGCATACTTGATTGCCGCAGAGGCAGCGTATAGCAACGGCGATGAAGCAACGGCACAGAGCTATTTGGATCAGTTATGCGCAGAGCGTACGATAGACGGAAAGGCGGCAGACTACACCACATGGGCTGGCACTACATCCGTAGAGGATCAAATTATCTACAACTGGCGTATTGAGATGTGGGGCGAAGGTTACTCGATGCAACTTCTCCGTCGTTTGCAGAAAAAACGTACCTTGGGTACTAACCACATTAGCCGTGCTGAGCAGACGATTGACATCACAGGTCAGACTGGCGAAACGTTCCAATGCGAGATCCCGAATTCGGAGTTCCGTTACAATCCGTCTTTGAGCGACAACACTACACTGCAACATAAGAATTAATAAGACAAAATAGTCTGTTATACATTAATTATTAACTAAAAAACAATCATTATGAAAAAGTATCTGATTGTATTGGCAGCTGCCCTTGTAACATTGGCAAGTTGCAACAATGGTGGTGGAAGCAAGTACACCAGTATTAAATTTAAAGAGGCTGAAATTACCCTTGGTGTTGGTGAGAGCCAAAAACTGAAGGTTTTGTATGAGCCGACAAGTATTGAGCAAGCTCCTGTTTGCGTATGGTCTTCCAGCAACGAGGCAGTAGCAACTGTTGATTCCCTTGGTGTTGTTACAGCCATTGCTGAAGGTGAAGCCAATATTACCGCAAAACACGAGGAGTTGACAGCAGTATGTAAAGCTATCGTAGCAGACCCGAGATCGCTGTATGCATGGGGCGGTATTGCTCGTTTTGGTGACCAAGAGCCGTTTGAAGAAGGTGGCGAACTGGAGACCTACGACGTAGAGCTGAGCGATGGCGTTTACAAATGCTATTACGGAAAAGCTACCTATTATTTCTGGGATGATGGCATTGCTATCAAGAACAACTCGCTTGCCGGTGAGGGCTATCTCTTCTCTATGGAAGTTCCTTGCTATGTAATTGCAGAGGAGGGCGACTACAAAGGCTATAGCGTAGGCAGTCCTATTTACTTCAT
>Ga0247611_10011183_pt1 | contig 10391 bp, 8 predicted proteins | sample 177DNAGHGhighgp2_FD_192422 | JGI IMG/M metagenome (GOLD analysis project Ga0247611, IMG submission 192422) | Sheep rumen microbial communities from Palmerston North, Manawatu-Wanganui, New Zealand - 1770 DNA GHGhigh gp2 | ecosystem: Host-associated > Mammals > Digestive system > Stomach > Rumen ... | reverse complement strand
GCAACGAGGCTTTTGAGCTGTGGTACTTGTATCATTTTAAGAATAGGGTTACGGCAATGAGTCGCACCGAATATAAGCGAGCAATTTCCGAGGCAGTGAACAATTCTCCGCAATACAAGAACAGAAATGTTTACGAATATGCCAAGAACGACAAAGACAACTATCGCATTATGACCACCTACGGCTCTATGGAAAACGCCATCAGGTTTGCCGAGGCGAAGAGTTGCGACTACACTGACCAGCGTTACGCCACGCACAATCCTTGCACGATGGTTTTCAAGTTGGTACGGCAACTGATAGGGAAAGATGGAGAGTTGAACAATGAATTGACAAATAAGATTGAAGAATAAACAAATAAAGATATTAAGTTATGGTACCAACATTTGACAAATTTCTATATCCCGTTCTTAATGTACTAAATGACGGGAAAGAGCATACACTAAAAAGCCTCATGGAGGACATGGCACATATTTTTTCTTTGTCCGATACTGATGTGGCAGAAAAAGTGTCAAGCGGTTCAGAGACTAAACTTCACAACAGAACCCAGTGGGCAACCACCTATTTAGGTAAGGCTGGTTTGCTACAACGTCCTAAACGAGGCATCAATATGATTACCCCCGAAGGTAAGAGTTTATTAGCTACTGGCATAACCGAAATCACACCAAAGTATCTTGGCGAACATTATCCATCGTTTGCTGTTTTTGCATATGGTCACAAAGATAAGGGTGACCAAGAGAATGTGGCAGTAGATGAACCATCAAAAACACCTTCTGAATTAATGGACGAAGCATTCGGTGAAATCAATGCCTCTCTTGCAAGTGATTTACTCGACCATGTGAAAAGCCAATCTCCAAAATTTTTCGAGCAATTAGTAGTAAAACTTCTTGTTTCCATGGGCTATGGGGGCAGTCTTGATAATGCAGGTGTAGTAACGCAAATTTCGCATGATGACGGCATTGACGGCATCATAAAGGAAGACAAACTTGGTCTTGACAACATTTACATACAGGCCAAACGCTACACGACAGGTTCTGTCCAAAAGCCTGATATTCAAAAATTTATTGGTGCACTCACAGAACAAGGTGCTTCTAAAGGCGTTTTCATTACGACAACAACATTTTCAAATGGAGCTATTGAAACCAGCAAAAAAGCAGCTGGGGTGAAAATCGTTTTGATTGACGGCGATATGCTTACCAAACTTATGATAGAGAACAACATCGGTGTCAGTCTTAAACAATCTTATGAAATCAAAAGGATAGACACGGATTTTTTCAATGAAGAGTAACGTGAGCTGTGTTGCGAAATAAACCACAAGTTAATTGGAAAATTTGAAACATTTACACTATCAATCAAGAAGGATAACAGGAATGTTCATGGAAGTTATATGGATGAAATTGAAAACATAATATAGTATGACAAAAAATAATTATCCGCAATTTATATCAAACTTGCCTTGTGGAGAAGATTATACAGAAGGGAAGTCGCAAGATCGTTTGGCTGTCGCCATCGCAGAGCATATCACATCTGCTGATGGTAAAAATGAAGCTCAATTACCTCGTATTATTGGACTTAAAGGGGATTGGGGAACCGGGAAAAGCAATGTGATTAAGATTTTAGACAAGCCCAATGAAGAATTGCAGAAAGCACATAACGTATTAAAGCGAATCAAAGATGAATATCACATTTTTGAGTATGATGCTTGGGGACATCAAGAAGATTTACAACGCAGGTCTTTTTTGGAAACTCTGACATCAAAATTAATGGAAGAAGGTTTTTTGTCAGAAAGCGAAAAGGTAAAATCATGGGAAACAGAAAAGAAAATAACGTGGAAAGAAAAAATGGAGGAATTGTTGGCACACAAACGAGTTACCAATAATAAGAGCATCCCTGTTTTCAATGGTGGTGCATTATGGGCTGCGCTTTCTTTATCATTGACCCCCATATCAGCATTTATTGCCGAAAGATTAGAATCTCAGAAAGTTATAGAAAACATTCCTCTGTTGGTGTTAATTGCTTTTTGTCCTATTTTGCTTGGAGTTATTGTATGGTTGTTTGCTTGTATTTTCAATAAAGAGGCAAGACATTGGGGATACCTATTGAAAATTAGCAAAGACGCCACAACCAGTACTAAGAACTTAGAAACGATAAATGAAGAAGAGCCAACTGTAGCCAAATTTATCAGATGGATGAAAGACTTGTCGGATAATATTTCCGAATATAAAAAGCCCAAGCTTATTATCGTATATGACAATATGGATAGACTTCCTGCTGACAAAGTGAAAGAGCTATGGTCATCAATCCATACTTTTTTTGCTGAAAACGGTTTTAAAAACATTTGGGTGATAATTCCTTTCGATGAAAAGCATCTTTCTTGTGCCTTTGGAGAGAATGAAAAAAAGGAACAGTTGACGAGACATTTTATTAGCAAAACATTCCCAGTAGTATATAGAGTCACACCGCCTGTTATTACAGATTATCAAAAATTATTCAATGATTTATATTCACTAGCATTTGGAAAAACCGAAGAAAAAGACAGAAATACAATTTATCGCATCTTACGTCTTGAAAAGCCCAATGCCACAATACGGGAAATGATAGAATTTATAAATTCATTGGTTGCATTAAAGCAAATCTGGAAAGAAGATATTGACTTGTTGTATTGTGCTGTTTTTAAATTAAAAGAAGACAAGATAACACGTGATGCCGTTGATCGAATACTTTCTGGCGATTATTTGGGCGATTACCTCAAAAGTATTATTCCGAACAACGAGGAACTACAAACAAATATCGCAGCATTGGTTTATGGCGTTCCAAAGGAACTTGCAAAACAAATCCCAATGATTAAATACATTGACTCTTGTTTCGAAGATAGTACCAACGACATTAACCAATATTCCCAATTGTCTAAATTTACTGATATTCTGAAAAAAAGCATTCAAGATTCTGATGCAGCAAAAACAGACAACATTATTGAGAGTTTGTCAAAATTAAATATAAAAACGCTCACCGAAGACGATAAGACAAAAATCGCAAATATTTGGGATGAACTTGTTGAACGAAAAGAAAAACAAAAACTGTCCAAACAGGAATTTGATAAGAGTTATCAAACATTATTATTACTTGTAAATGATAAAGAAAACCTTATAGTAAATTTATGTAATAGATTACAATTTTTCGAGAACGAAGGAAATGAAAAATTTAATGGCAAGGATTATTATATAGCACTTAGAAGCATACAAAATTTTATATCTAGCCATAATATCGCAATTGATATAACACGATATCTCACCGAAATAGAAAAAGACCCGAAGATTTTTGTTGAATATGTACAAGCAGCAAAAGAGAACTACCTAACATTCAAACTCTCGACTGATAATAAAAAGTTAAATAACCATTTCAAAGAAAACAAACTTGAAGATTTGTCTATTATAAATTACATTAAAGATAACGAAAAATATAAATTTGAAGAACTAAAACAATATATTGAAGCGTTCATTCCATCAGATAAATTGGATGCTACTAATTTCAAGCCAATACTTGACGCATATAAATTAATTTCTGATAAGAAACCACTTCACGCGCAATTGACTCCAAATCAACGAAATCAGATATGGAATCATTTTGCAAACCAAGTTGACACAAATGAATATATGGAAATTGCTGCAATTCAGTTAGTGCAAAATGTAAACATTGGAAAAGATTTTACAGACAAGCAAATTGAGTACATAGCAAAACAAATAGATTACTACGGCAACTATGGAGATTTGCTCGTAAATAGTAACAACCAGAATTTGAATAAAGTTCTGAAATATATGACTGAAAATAAATTGGGTTGTGTATTGTCATTGGACAAAGTATTGCCTCAATTTTTTAACATCAAAAACAAAATCAATGTAACCGAAGAGACATTGCTTATTCAGTTAGACAAATGGAATGACCAGAAAAATGATGCAGTTACGCAACAAAACATTCAAAATATTATTCCAAAGGAATTGTACCAATATACAAAAGAAACGACTAATGATTTGACAAAACACATCAATAAAACTGCTATTGATGCACTGTCCCTCGCTGATAAAAACACTTTGTCTAACCAATTAAATCAGCCTAACCAACCAAATAATTATTGGTATAAAGTCATTAATGGCCTGATAGACACAGATTCCTGTAAGCAATTGCCTGAAAACATTTTCAACATCGGTATTAGATACTTGAAAGAAGTGGCATCCAAAGGAACTATACCTCAAAAAAATAGTATAAAAGAAAAAATCATTGAAAAATTAGATAAAAGTAAAACAGGTGCGACAATAGAAGAAATTCGCAATTTATTCTGCAATTCACAGAGTTCAATTACGACACAGAAATTTCGATATTTGGAGAATTGGCTACGACAGCAAGGCAAGTTAAAAAGCAGAGCTTCCGAGTTTGTTCACCTTGTTGTTGATCCAATTATTAACGATAATGTCTGTTTGAAATTGCTTGCAGATAATGCTATTTTTTATAAAGAGTTGTTTGATGTGGCTGGCAATGATGCTTTGGCTACAAAACAAAAAATTGAAAAAATAATCAACAGTGGAAATGCAAATGAGAATATTTTGGAATTTGGCAAGTTGATTGGGATTACGAAAGAAAATAAAGACAAACAATAATAGATTAGACTTTTTGTATTATGACACCACAAAAATTTATACAACTTCTTCGTAAAGAAGTCAGCACATACAAAAGTTTCCTTGAAACCGACAGTCAGGATTGTATTGTCAAGGGATTCATTGATATAAACAAAAATACTTATACTATCACGAATGACTTGAAAGTCGTTTCAAAACGCAAGTAGTTTAACTCACAAACCGTTAAAAGATGAATGGAGCAACCCCACATATAGTTCAATATCAAGGTTCAAAAAGAAATTTGGCACCTCAGATTCTTCGTTATTTCCCACAAAAATTCAATCGTCTAATTGAACCTTTTGCGGGTATGGCTGCCATCACCATTGCTGTTTCCAAGCAAAGAAGGGCAGAACAGTATGTGTTAAATGATTTGAATGAGCCTCTTATTAATATTCTGAGAGAGGCCATAAACAACCCTCAAAAACTCATTGAAGAATACACAAAGGTATGGAGTGAGCAAATTAACTTTGAGGGTGGCAGCGTTGAACATTTTTACAAAATCAGAAAAGATTTTAATGATGGCAACAAAAGTGCAGCAAACATGCTGTATTTGTTGGCTCGATGCGTGAAAGGATCTGTTCGATATAGTACAAATGGTATGTTTAACCAGTCTCCGGACAAACGTCGTATGGGAACTAATCCTAAAAATCTTGCGTCAAATGTTTATATGATCTCAAGTTTTCTAAAAGGCAAAACGGAGTTTTCGTCCGTTGACTACCGGGAAGTAACAAAGATGGCCAAACGAGGCGATATTGTGTATATGGACCCTCCTTACCAAGGAGTCTGTACCACAAGAGACAGTCGATACTTTTCGGGGATTTGTTTCGATGACTTTGTAGAATGTGTTGATGATTTGAATAGTAGGGGAATTGATTTTGTCATCAGTTACGATGGAACTTGCGGTGAAAAGCAATACGGTGTTGATCTACCAAAAGAATTAAAGCTTAAGAAAGTCATGCTTAATGCTGGTCTCTCCAGTCAAAGCCTTTTGCTTGGAAGAAAAGAAAAAACTATTGAAGCACTGTATATCAGTCCCAATTTATCTGATTTTACCACTTCAACAACAGAAGAACAATTATTATTATTTGCATTATGAAATTATCTAAAAAAATTCTGAACCGATTAAATGCCATTACAGATAAACGACCATCTACTGTAATACAGCATATTATAAAACATGGATACATCACAACTGAAGAACTTGCTAGCAAATATGGATACGAACATGCGCCCCGTGCCGCGAGAGATGTACGTGAGCGTGGAGTAAATCTTGTAACTTATAGAGTTAAATCTTCCGATGGCAGAAGCATTGCGGCCTATAAATTCGGAGACCCTGTTTTCGTTGATAATAAGATTTCTAAAGTGGGAGGACGAACAGCTTTGTCTCAGGCTCTAAAAAAAGCCTTAATTGATAAATATGGAGCGGTATGTTTTGTTTATTTGCAACCCATGGAAGAACGATTGCTTCAAATTGACCATAGAGTGCCATACGAGATAGGAGGAGAACAAACGGACAACATCGACTGTTATATGCTTCTAAGTCCATCTGCCAACCGTGCAAAATCATGGACGTGTGAACATTGTCCAAATTGGACAATTAAGGATATAGAGTTTTGCAGTAATTGTTTTTGGGCACATCCAGAGAATTACTCTCACATTGCTGGACGTGAAGAAAGACAGATTGTGATTACCTTTTCTGATAATGAAATTGAAGATTACAATCAGTTAATTTCGTTAGTCGGTAAAGAAAAAGCTGAAGACAAAATCAAAGAATTGATTTCTGATTACATCAAAAAATAACCACAGTTGTAGTTCCTTAGTCACCAACCTCATACAGGCCAAATAAAATATGCATTTTATTTTCACTCAGAAATGTTCCGGCTTTCCTATGATACTCGATGCCTGGAAACAGGCCGGTTGGGGCGAACCGGAACTGAAAAACCGTCTGGAAGTGGACGAGGTCGCATTGATGCTCCCAATCCAACGGTTTGAGGGCACTGACCCCAAAAGTGACCCCAAAAAATTGACCCCTCAAGCGCGATTGGATATGATTATAGCTTTGGCTAAAGATAATCCGCTGATCACTCGTGAAGAAATCGCCAAAGTCGTTAAAGTTGGCAGAACAACTATATTGAAGGACTTGCGCATTCTTAAAGAGCAATACGGTCTGCGCTACGAAGGCTCCAGCAAAACAGGACAATGGTAATTGACAAAAAAGACACTCAATAAATAACACCAATCGGAATTCATGAAAGAGGAATGTTTGATATGCAAGGCTCAGCTGGAATATCTGGAAGTCGATGAACTGATGGAGTGTGCCATCTGCCATAAAAAAGAGAATAGCAAGACTCGTTGCGTTAAAGGCCATTATGTCTGCAACGACTGCCATACAGCAGGGCTTGACACCATTGTTGGCCTTTGCCTCAAAGAGACATCGAAAGACCCTGTCCATATCATCAAGCAGATGATGGCCTTGCCGTTCTGTCATATACATGGCCCTGAGCATCACGTTATGGTAGGTGCTGCCTTGTTGACAGCCTACAAGAATGCAGGAGGACAGATAGACCTTCAACCGGCACTCTCTGAAATGATGAATCGTGGAAAGTGTGTGCCGGGCGGGGCTTGCGGCTTCTGGGGTGCTTGCGGTGCAGGAATCAGTTCAGGCATGTTCATCTCCATCATCTCCAAGTCCACACCATTGACAAAGGAACCGTTTGCTTTGTCTCACAAGATGACGGCAAAGTCATTGAGTGAAATTGGCAATATCGGCGGGCCACGTTGCTGTAAGCGCGATTCCTATCTGTCCATTTTGTCCGCCATAGATTTTGTCAAAGAGCATTTCGCTGTGGAAATGGAAAAACCGATTGTGGTATGCGAGCACTCTAAACAGAACAATCAATGTATTGGAAATCGCTGTCCTTTTTTTATAAGAAACAATAAGATAAATTCCAATTTATAAATATGAAGAAAGTCATCGTAATTTCAACCAGTCTCCGCCCGGGCTCGAACAGCCACGCAATGGCGGAGCAGTTTGCCAAGGGCGCGGAAGCCGCCGGGCATCAAGTGGAGTTTGTCTCGCTGAGAGGCAAGGAAATCAAGTTCTGCATCGGCTGCCTGTCGTGCCAGAAGACGGGCGCGTGCGTCATCAAGGACGACGTGCCGGCCATCATGGAGAGCGTGCTCAACGCCGATGTGGTCTGCTGGGCCACGCCCATCTACTACTACGAGATGAGCGGCCAAATGAAGACCCTCATTGACCGCATGAACGCGATGTACCCCAAGGACTACCAGTTCCGCGACGTCTATCTGCTGACCACCGCGGCCGAGAACGAGGAGTTCGTGCCTAAGCGTGCCGAGGGCGGGCTCACCGGCTGGATCGACTGCTACGAGAAGTCCGCACTCAAAGGCCACATCTTCTGCGGCGGCGTGGGCGGTCCGAACGAGATTGCCGGCAACGCCAAGCTGCAGGAGGCGTTTGAGATGGGGGAACAGGTGTGACACGCGCGAAGCGCAACTAACCCCACACGAGCACAGCGTGGGGTTAGAAAAAAACAGAAAAACGAATCAATATGAATACAGAACAACAATTTTGCCAGAGCTGCGGAATGCCGCTGACCCCAGAAATCCTCGGCACCAACGCCGACGGCAGCCAAAACGAAGAATACTGCATCTACTGCTACAAGGACGGAGCCTTCACCGACGACTTGACGATGGAAGAGATGGTGGAGTCCTGCGCCCAGTTCGTGGATGAGTACAACAAAAACACAGGTCAGAACCTCACCCAAGAGGAACTGAAGTCGATGCTGCGCCAATATTATCCAAACCTCAAACGCTGGCAACTGCCCGCCGATCAGCTGCCGCACGCCACCTCGCCGATCAAGCGGCAACTTATTGATGAGGTCAATGCATTGGGCATCAAGGATATGCCGCGCATCGACAACCTTTTCGTGTTGCAAGGCTCGTTCGTCAACATGGAGTACACCATCAACGGCAACAAGGTGAAACTCCTCGACGACAATGCCACCTATTGGGGCAACCAAGTGGAAAAACAGGGCGCAAACGGTCGCTGCTTCGGTATCGCCTGCGACGAGCACTGCATCCTCGTGAGTGAGTACGGGAAGGACGGCGCGGATGCCGAGCTGGTGGTGCTTAAAAGGAGAGGATAGTATTGCAATTCACCACTCTTATGAGCCATATAAACGATTTCACCCACATCATCGTCCGCGATGCAACCGAGAACAACCTCAAGCACGTCAACGTCAGGATCCCCAAGGGGAAAATAACCGTGGTGACGGGCGTGTCGGGGTCGGGGAAGTCGTCGCTGGTGCTGGACACCATCGCGGCCAAGTCGCGGCGCGAGCTCAACGACACCTTTCCCTCCTTCACGCAGCAGTACCTGCCCAAGTACGGGCGGCCGCACGTGGGCGACATCCAGAACCTGCCCATCGCCATCGTCATCGAACAGCGCAAGCCGGCCTCCAACTCCCGCTCCACCGTGGGCACCTACACCGACATCTACGCCTTGCTGCGTCTGCTCTTCTCGCGCATCGGGCAACCCTTCGTGGGCTACTCCGATGCCTTCTCGTTCAACCACCCCTCCGGCAGCTGTCCGCGCTGCGGCGGACTGGGCGAGATCCGCGAGCTGGACATCCACAAGCTGGTGGACTTCGACAAGTCGCTCAACGACGAGGACACCATCCACTACATCGCCTTCGGCAAGGGCGGCTGGCGCTGGATACGCTACGCCCACAGCGGCCTCTTCGACCTCGACAAGAAAATCAAGGACTACACGCCCGAGGAACTCGACCTCTTCCTCAACTCGCCGCAGATCAAGCTGAAAAACCCGCCTGCCAACTGGCCCAAGACCGCCAAATACGAAGGCCTCATCCCGCGCATGTACCGCAGCATCATCAACTCGGAGGAGGGACTGCTCCACGCCGCCGTGCTCAACCCGATGCTGACGATGGGCACCTGCCCCGACTGCGGTGGCACGCGCCTCAACGAGAAGATACGCTCCTGCAGGATTTACCTCACCCCCGGCCCCTCTCCTGAAGGCGAGGGGAGCGGACTCAATATCGCCGAGGTGACCGCGATGAGCATCAGCGACTGCCGCCAATGGATGGAAACCATCGACAATCCGCTGGCGGAGGACATCAAGCGGGCGACCATCGAGCGGCTGTCGGCGTTGGAGGAGATCGGACTCGGCTACCTCACCCTTGACCGCGCCATCGGCACCCTCTCCGGCGGCGAGGCCCAGCGTTGCAAGATCGCCAAGTACATCAACTCGCCGCTCTCCGACGTGATGTACATCCTCGACGAGCCCAGCGTGGGCCTGCACAACCACGACATCCTGCTGATGCAACGCTCGGTGCAGAAGCTCAAGAACCACGGCAACACCGTCATCCTCGTTGAGCACCACAAGGAGATGATCCGCATCGCCGACCACATCATCGACATGGGCCCCGGCGCGGGCATGAACGGCGGGGAAATCGTCTTTGAGGGTAGCTACGAAGAACTGCTGCGCAGTCAGACGCTTACGGGCACGATGCTGAGCGCGACGAGCGCTATCAAGGAGCAGGTGCGAACCCCCAAGGACTTCTTCCTGTTGGAGAACGCCAACCTGCACAACCTGAAGAATGTTTCCGTCAAGCTGCCGTTGGGCGTGATGTGCGGCATCGCCGGCGTGGCGGGCTCCGGCAAAAGTTCGTTGATGGAATGTTTCCG
>Ga0247611_10011182_pt1 | contig 10392 bp, 8 predicted proteins | sample 177DNAGHGhighgp2_FD_192422 | JGI IMG/M metagenome (GOLD analysis project Ga0247611, IMG submission 192422) | Sheep rumen microbial communities from Palmerston North, Manawatu-Wanganui, New Zealand - 1770 DNA GHGhigh gp2 | ecosystem: Host-associated > Mammals > Digestive system > Stomach > Rumen ... | reverse complement strand
GATCGGGTCTATGGGCCCTATTTGGTCGCCGACTGCAAAAAAGGTGTCACCGCCCAATCAAAGACTTATCTTACTTTGACCCTGCAAGACGCTTCGGGAACCATCGAAGCCCGGAAATGGGACTATACCCCGGAAGATGAGGCCATCTTCGAAAAAGGAAAGGTCGCCCATGTCGAAGGTTCGGTCATCATCTATTCCAATCATCTGCAGATGAAAGTCTATGCCGGGGAATCGATGGACCAATCCTCCATCGATTGGAGCCTTTTCGTTCCTAGCGCCCCCGTGGACGCCGAGACGATGAAGGCGAAGCTCGATACCTATATCGAATCGATCCGCGATGAAGATGTGAAGAAACTCGTCGTCACCTTGCTGGACCGCTTCATGAACAAGTACCTCCGTTGGCCGGCCGCGGTGCGCAACCACCATAATTTCGCTGGTGGGCTCCTTTACCATAGCCTTACGATGGCGGACCTCGCCGCGAAGGTGTGCCGCATCTATCCTAGCCTCAACCGCGACGTGATGATCGGCGGCGTCCTTATCCACGACATCGGCAAGACCGTCGAGCTCTCGGGCCCTCAAGGAACTCAGTTCACGCTGCAGGGGAAACTCATCGGCCATATCTCGATCGGCCATGCGGAGCTTCGCGAAGTCGTCAAGGAACTGCATTACTATGACTTCCTTGATCTGCCCGATGCCGAGAAAGCGGAAAAAGAGGCGCAAAATGATGGGGTTTTCCATCGTTATGAGATCGCCGCGACTTTCGAGCACATCCTGCTTTCGCACCACGGGAAACATGACTTCGGTTCGCCGGTGTTGCCGCTAACGAGGGAAGCCCTCGCCATCTCGATGATCGATGACCTCGATGCCAAGATGCTGATCCTCGATAACTCCTACGCCGGGGTGAAACCAGGCGAAACCACCGCGAAGATCTTTGCCTTGGATGAACGCTATTTCTATAAGCCCCATTACGCCAAAGAAGAGGGTCTTGCTTATGGCACCTCGCTCGAGGAAGAAAAGAAGGACCTCGAGAGCGAAGAGGATATCCCCTGGGGGCAGGGCAAGCTCTTCTAAAGCGATTCACGCATAACGAAAGCGCGCACATACACGTGCGCGCTTTTGTCTTTTATATAAGGGCCTTATTTGATGCCCTTCTTGATGTCGAAGGCTAGCCGCGGCAAATCCATCGCCGAGGTGTCTTGCCCCTTCATCGTGATCTGGAATCCGCCTTCCCCGCCGGTGTAGCGCGGGATGACGTGGACGTGGAAGTGGGGAACGCTCTGTCCAGCCTGCTCGCCGACGTTGGTGAGGATATTGACGCCCTTCGCCCCCAAGACGGAGACTTCGGCTTGGCCGATGCGCTGGGCGACCGCGTAGACCTTCTGCATCAAGTCCTTCGGGCAGGAGAGAAAGGAATCATAATGCTCCTTCGGGATGACGAGGGTATGCCCGCGGGTGGTTTGGGAGATGTCGAGGATCGCGATGACGTCATCGTCTTCGTAGACGACGGAGCTCGGGACCTCCCCTTTGATGATGCGGCAGAAGATATCGTTAGCCATGGATAAGCCTCCTAATAAACAAAAGGGCAAGCGATTGCTTACCCTTTCATTATAGACGTTTTTCTCAATCGAAGAGATCGGGGAACGTGTTTTTGAAGTAGTTGTAGACGTCGTCGTCGTGGAAGGAGACCTTCATCTCGGAGACGAAGTACTGCTTCGCGGCTTTGACGTAGGAGTCGCCGTCGGCGATGAGGTTGACGACATCCCAGACGACCTGCTGGAGACGTTCGTAGGACTCGTTGATGTAAGCGTAGTCGTTGTCATCTTCGACCGTGGCCATCTTGCCGGGCTTCACCGCTTCGTCGACGCGGACGATGTAGTAGGTGGAGCCGGAGGCGTCGTAGATCGCATACGGGAATTGATCGGCGGTCTGGTAGCTATCCGGGAGGAGGTAGTAGTGGCCACCGACGTAGCGGACGAACTTGGCCTGGCTCTGCTCGAGGTTGTAGTCGACTTGGTTGGCGACGTTGACCTTGAAGAGGCGGCTCTTCAGATCGCTTTGCAGATCATTAAGACCCGAGGAGGTGTACCAACCTTCGGTGACCTTGCTGCCGGCGACGATGTCGGCGGTCTTGATCTTCAAGCCGGTTTCGACGGTGTAGGTGCCGGAGTTGGTGAAGTCGGTGGATGAACCGGTCTCCCAACGGGAATCGGTCAACTTGGAATAGTCGGCGACGAGGTTGCCGTAGGTGGTGTTGGCCCAGGTCTGGTAGGAGACGTAGGTGTCGGAATCCTTGATGTAGGAATACGCATAGCCGTTGGCGTTAGGCGTCGCATCGGTGGTGAAGCCTTCAGCGGTGGTGGTGAAGGCCTCGAAGCCGGCGGCTTTGTAGATGGTCTCGGCGAAGGCACGCTCCGTTTCATCGGGGAAGTAGCCTTGGAAGAGGCGATCGAGGAAGTGGAGATTCTTATAGACTTCGCCCTTGCCGCCGAAGCTCGGGTCATCATCCTCTTTGGCGAGGACGAGTTGGCAGTATTTGCGGACGAGGTTGCGGGTCGCTTCGGGGTAGCCATCGATGTTCGGGACGGAGACGTATTGGACCTTACGGGCGTAGGAACGGCCCAAGGTGCCGTAGTTGTTGTCGATGACGTAGCGCTCGACGAGGGCCTTGCGATACATATCCGGCATCAAGGAGCGGCGGATGTAGTCGGAATAGCGGCCGAGGATGCCAGTGCCATTGGTGACATCGCTGCCATCGAGCTGGTAGGTGCCGAGACCGCCGACATAGTAATCGCCGACGTCCTCATAGGTCTTCGACCCGTTGATCGCGTGCTTATCGTAGGTGTCTTCGTAGGCAGCGGGCTCGATCATGTTGTAGAGATTGGCCTTCTGCGCATCGACGAACTTCTCCTCGATGAAAGTCTGACGGTTCTGGTAGCTGCCGTTTTTGACGGAGTTCCAGAAGTCTTTCTTGATCGCGGTGAGGATCGAGTTGCGGAAGATCTTCGCGCGGACGAGGACATCAGCATCGGTCTCGCCTTCTTTGGCGGCGAAGGCCTTGAATTCCTTGATCGCGTTGACGTTGCTTTCATCCACGAGCTGGTTGAGCTTGTAGAATTCGCCGAAGTAAACCTCCGCGTAAGCGAAGAGGATGTTGTTGAGGATGCGCTGGGAGTTGGTGTCGCCGTAGTTGACGACGGAGTCATAGATCTCCTGGAGCTTGTTGCCGTAGGTGGTCGCGCCGTCTTCGAGAACGATGGGCGCTTCGGCGTTGGTCTTGTCGAGGTCCATCTCGACGTCGCAGCCGGTGAGGGCGAAGAGGGAGATCATCGCCATGGATAGGACTTTTAGCTTTTTCATAATCGGTGAGCTCCTTCCTTATTTCTTATAGCCGAGGCCGCCGACGGTCCACATGCCCGCGGGGCTATCCGGGTTGGAATCGGTGCCGAGGTAGTCGATCGCGACATTTTCGGAGATCAGCTTTTGACCGCCGTCTTTGCGGTAGGAGCGCGCCTGATCCTCGCGGCAGAGGAATTCGGCGTATTTCTGCCAAGACTCATCGAGCTTGTCGGTCGCTTCATCGATGGCTTTCTGGCGTTGCTGCTGAGAATGCTTGGTGATGTTGTCGACGATCTGCTTGACGATGGCGTTGTCGGTGTTGAAGGTGACGCCGGTGGTCTTGACCAGCTCTTCGAACATGTAGGTGTCGATCGCCCCGTTATAGGAGGTGACGTTCGAGGAGATGGAGTCGATGGTCTTCTGGTAGTCGGAAGCGTTCTTCTCGACGCCGTTGGTGACGAAGGTAGTCTTGTTGACCTTCTCGTCGGCGACAGCATAGGTCGGATATTCGTTGGAGCCGACGCGGTACATGGTGTAGTAGTCGGCGAGGTTGGTGACGTCGGTGTTCGTGTCAGCGCGATAAGCGGCGTCATCGGCATAGGTCGCGGTCTCAGCGACATGGAATTCGGAGCCGACCTGCGGGACGTATTTCTGATATTCGACAAGCGGGCTGCGATCCACGACGATGAAGTGGATGCCCTTGGTGCCGGAATCGCCGCGGACGGCGAGGATGATCTTGCCCTGTTCGGTGGTCAAGACGTTGCTGCCGATGCCATCGAGGATGTCGGTGGTGTCATGCTGGAAGCCCGGAAGCGCCGCATAGTCGGCATCGAGGACGCCGAGGGAAGAGGGCTCGCTGGCGGCACCGACGCCGGCGTTGTAGTCGAATTCGCCGGGGACCACGGTGGTCCCGCCGTCGACGACATCGTCATAGGCGATGCGGTTCGGGGTGATGACCGCAATGCGGTGCTTATTGAAATATTTATTGAAGAGGATGTTGCGGGGCATGTAGGTGGAATCGCCGCCATTGACGTTCCAGTTATGCTTCTCCGTGCCAAAGATACGGCCGGTGGGGAAATTCTCCGCGGTGTCTTCATCCGCCAAAGCGACGGCGGCGCCATAGGGGATCTGGCCGATGCTTTCGAACACGCCGCCGGCTTCGGTGGCGTCGTCGAGCTTCACCTGCTCGCCCTTGGTGTTATAGAAGTAGGCGTCATCGCTCCAAGAGAGATTCTCTTTTTGCGTATAGCCGAAGGTGTCGGGGACTTGGTTCTTCTTGTTGAAGAGCATGTCGTAGGAATAGACGCCGAATTGGAAGCCCTGAACGAAGGAAGTGGCTTTATCCATGATGCCGAGGTCGCCGTATTTGGCGCCGGATCCGGTGTCTTTCGAATACTGCTGGGCCAAAACGCCGAAAGAAGTGCGGCTGGTCGCGGCGACTTTGCCGGAATCCGCGCCTTTCTTGGTGATGTCAGCGCCCGCCATGAGCTCAACGATGTGGCCGATGGTCTTGGATTCATCCGAGGTAATCGAAGTGGAGGTGGGATCGGTCTCGGAAGCGCTGGAGGCCTCAATCAAAATGTGGGAGACGTGGTAGGGCATGCGGGTCTGGATGTAGCCCTTGTTGCCAACGCCGAAGTTATATTCTCCCGCGGTGCCGGAATAGCCCGGGAAAGTCGGGTTGCCGTTGTCATCGATGCCATCGCGGATCGCGCGTTTCTTCGCGTCGCTATAGTAGTCGTGCTCGTATTTGGACTTTTCCTGGTCGTAAAGCTTCTTCTGGTAGAGCTCTTCGATGTTGTCGCAGCCCTCGCTTTCGAGCAAGGTCTGGAATTCCTTCTCGTAGCTGGTGCCGTTGTTGGTGGAATTGGTCGCGGCTTGCTGCTTGATGGAGTCGACATCCTTGTTGGCGAGGCGCTTGAGCTCGGGGAGCTTGTTGCTGCCTTCGTAGTACTTGCGGATGAGGATTTCTTTGATCTTATCGAAATCGGTGCTCGCGGAAGTGCTGCTGTTTTGATAGTCGGCGAGCAATTCGGCGGTGGTGTAACTGACCCGTTCGCCATTGGGCGCCGTATATTGCAGCGCGACACCCTCTTTGTAGCTGGTCTCATTGCAGCCCGCCAAGGCGGTTACCGCGACGAGAGCGGCCAACACTTTGAGGGAATTTAATCCTTTCTTCATAGGTGGTCTCGTTCCTCCTTCGTCTGAACGTAGCGCGTAAATCTTATACTCTTAAGAGTATCCTTTCAACAAAAAAATAACCCTCCTTTGGTCAGGAAAAAACGGGGTGGCGAATAGGTCATTTTGTTTGTTTGTCGCGCCCCCATTGTCTAGAATAGGCGTGCTTCGCCAAGAGGTATCGTCATGTCTATATTGAAAATCAAGAATCTCCATGTCTCGGTCGCCGGGAAGGAAATCCTCAAAGGGGTGGATCTCGAGGTCAGCGAGGGCGAAACCCTGGCTTTGCTCGGGCCCAACGGCCACGGCAAGAGCACGCTGCTCGCCGCGATCATGGGAAACCCCAATTATGAAGTCACCGAGGGCTCGATTTTCCTCGATGACATCGATGTGCTTTCCCTTTCGGTCGATCAGCGTTCGAAAGCGGGCATTTTCTTGGCGATGCAGTATCCTTCCGAAATCCCCGGGGTCAACTCGGCGGATTTCCTGAAGGCCGCGATGAACGCCCATCGGGAAAAACCGATGTCGCTTTTCCAGTATTACAAGAGCCTGGAGACCGCCTATAAAGAAATGGGCATCCCCTTCGAGATGAGCAACCGCAATCTCAATGAAGGATTCTCCGGCGGTGAGAAGAAGCGCAACGAGATCCTCCAGATGAAATTGCTCTCGCCGAAATTCGCTTTGCTTGACGAAATTGATAGCGGTCTCGACGTCGATGCCATCCAAGTCGTTTCCGCGGCGATCGTCGAAGAGAAAAAGAAGGGTCGCGGCTTCTTGGTCGTCTCCCATTACGCCCGTCTATATAACCTCATTCAGCCCACCAGGGTCGCCGTGATGATCAACGGCAAAATCGCTCTGCAAGGCGGCGTGGACCTCATCGAGAGGATCGACCGCGACGGCTATGAATGGATGAAGCGCGAACTCGGTATCCAGATCGAGAAAGAAGAGCTGGATATGAGCAAAGTCTCCATCGGCGTCTGCGCCACCGCCCAAGCCACGAAAGGTAAGTAATCCGCGATGGAGAAAACCTTGCTGAACCACGATATAAAGGATGCTGAGTTTGTCGTCGAAAACGGCGCAGAACTCAAACTAAACCTTGCAAAACTCGAGGATTTCGAATCTTTTCATATTGTGGTTCACGTTAAGGGCGACGCCGTGTTCCAATGCGCTTTCGCTGACTTCTCCTCTGGGGATGGCGAAGCGAAAATCGATATCTATTTAGAAGAAGAAGGCGCGAGGGCGGAATACCATTGCGCCTCGCTTGCCAAAGGCGGTTCTAAGAAGTCTTTCGTGCCTTCGATTTATCATCTCGCCCCCCACACGGAAGGGCTATGCGAAAGCTATGGCATCACCGAGGGAGAAGCCCGTCTTTCCTTCACCGGCGTCAGCGATATCGCCCATGGGGCAAAAGGGTCTTCCACCCGTCAAGCCGCGAAGATCATCGTCTTTGATGAAAAGTGCCGCGGAATTGCTTCCCCAGTGCTTAACATTGACGAAAATGAAGTAAAAGCCAGCCATGCCGCGACCGTTGGCAAACTAAACGAATCGCACCTGTTCTATCTAATGTCGCGCGGGTTAACCAAAGAAGAGGCTAGGCGCCTCGTGACCTTAGGTTATCTCAAGCCGATCGTCTCCTATTTCGAGGGGGATGTGAAAGATGAAATCGATCGCGCGATCGAAGGAGGGCTTTGATATGTTCGACCCGAAGCGCCTCCGTCAAGATTTCCCGATGTATCGCAACCACATCAAGATGCAGGGGAAGGATTTGGTATGGCTTGATAACGCCTCCACGACCTTCAAACCGGATATCGTGGTGTCCGCGGTTACCTCCTATATGACCGAAGAGACCTCCAATTCCCATCGCGGGGATTATGATCTCTGCTTCAAAATGGACAAAAAGGTCAAAGAAGCGCGGGAAACCGTCGCCTCCTTTATCCATGCGGAGCCTAATGAAGTCGTCTTCACCTCAGGCACGACCGCTTCGATCAACCTCGTTGCCTTTGGTTATGGGGTCAAATTCCTCAAACCCGAGGATGAGATCCTTCTAACGGAAGCCGAGCACGCCTCCAATGTCCTGCCGTGGTTCAAAGTCGCCGAGATGACGGGGTGCAAAATCCGTTATATCCCGTTGGATAAAGAAGGAAGGCTTACGCCGGAGAATCTTTCCAAAACCATTTCCGAACACACCAAGATCGTCGCGGTGGCCCATGTCACCAATGTCCTTGGTTTCCTCGCCCCGGTGAAGGAACTTGCTTCCATTGTTCACGCCCATGGGGCCGTTTTGGTGCTCGACGGGGCGCAATCCGTCCCCCATATGCCGACGGATGTGAAAGATTTGGATGTGGATTTCCTATCCTTCTCCGGCCATAAGCTTTGTGGCCCGACCGGGATCGGCGTGCTTTACGGCCGCTACGAATTGCTTTGCGAAATGGATCCGTTCATGACCGGGGGCGGCATGAATGCCAAGTTTGATATGTGCGGAGATGTGGGTTATTTGGCTCCGCCGATGAAATTCGAAGCCGGCACGCAGCCGTTAGCCGAAATCTTTGGTTTGGAAGCGGCGATTCGTTATCTCCAGGGCATTGGTTTGGAGAATATCCATCAACATGAAAAAGAATTGAAACGCTATGCCATCGAACAATTGAAAAAGACCGGCATCGTAACCATCTATAACGAGAATAGCGAAGCGGGCATCGTCACCTTCAACGTCGAAGGGGTCTTCGCCCAAGATGCCGCCTCCTATCTCAACCATTGCGGCATCGCCTGCCGCAGCGGCCAGCACTGCGCCAAAATATTGACCTCCTTCCTCGGCACGATCGCCACGATACGCGCCTCCTTCTATCTCTATACGGATAAGGAGGATATCGATGCCTTGGTGGGAGCCGTCAAAAACATGAAAGGAGGAGCCTTCCTCGATGCCTTCTTTTGAACTGAATCCGATGATGCTTCGGGAAATCATCATCGACCATTACAACGCCCCGCGTCATAAAAAAACCCCCAAAATCGCGGACGGATTTGTCAAAAACCATTCCGAATCCGTCAACTGCATCGACAACATCGACGTCTTTTTGAAGATGAAAGACGGCAAGGTGGAAGACGCCATGTGGGAGGGTACCGCCTGCGCCATCTCCACGGCCTCCACCGATATCCTTTGCGATCTTCTGATCGGTCGTACCCCCGAAGAAGCGGACAAAATCATGGAGAACTATTTCAACATGATCTCCGAGAAGGAATACGATCCTGAGATTTTGGATGAAGCGGTGGCCTTCATGAACACCTACCGCCAGCCGGCCCGCATCCACTGCGCCACGATCGGCTGGGACGCTTTCAAAGAATTGCTCCACCATGAGGAGGGCGAAAAATGACGGAAAAGAAACCGGATGCCCTTTTCGAAGAACAATACGAATACGGCTTCAAGAACGAAGACGTATCGATTTTCTCCACGGGCAAAGGCCTAAACGAATCCGTCGTCCGCGCCATCTCGAAGGCGAAAGAGGAGCCGGAATGGATGCTGGAATTCCGCCTCAAGGCCCTGAAAGCCTTCGAAGCGATGCCGATGCCGAAGTTCGGTCCTTCCCTTAAGGGGATGGATTTTGATTCCTATACCTATTTCACCCGCGTGAGCAAAGGCGAGAGCTCTTCTTGGGAAGACATCCCGGAGACGGTGAAGAAGACCTTCCAAAAACTCGGCATCCCCGAAGCGGAGCAGAAGTTCCTCTCCGGCGTTTCCACCCAATACGAATCGGAAGTCGTCTACCACAACATGCTAGAGGAAGTCCGCGAAAAAGGCGTTATCTTCCTCTCTACCGAAATGGGGCTTCGCCTCTTTCCCGATATCTTTAGGAAGTATTTCGGGACGGTCATCCCGATCGCCGATAGCAAATTCAGCGCGCTCAATGGAGCCTGCTGGTCCGGCGGCACCTTCATCTATGTCCCCAAAGGCGTCCATTTGGATAAGCCTTTGCAATCCTATTTCCGCATCAACAATGAGAAGACCGGGCAATTCGAACGCACCCTCATCATCGCCGATGAAGGGGCGGACATCCATTATGTAGAAGGATGCACGGCCCCCTTATATTCCAAGGAATCCCTCCATTCCGGCGTCGTCGAGATCGTCGTCGGGAAGAACGCTCATGTCCGTTATACGACCATCCAGAACTGGTCCACGAACATCCTTAACCTCGTCACCCAGCGCGCCCTCGTCGAAGAAGGCGGCTTTATGGAATGGGTGGATGGCAACGTCGGATCGATGACCACGATGAAATACCCCGCCTGCATCCTCAAAGGCGACCATTCCCGCGGCGCGACCATCACTATTGCGGTCGCCAATGCGGGGCAATATCAGGATTCCGGTGCCCGCATGATTCACATCGGGAAAGACACCTCTTCCTCCATCATCTCCAAATCCGTCGTCCATAATGGCGGCACGGCCAATTTCCGCGGCACCGTCCGCATGATGGACGGGGCCACCGGGGCGAAATCCCATATCGAATGCGACACCTTGATTCTCGATGATAAATCCCGGTCGGATACCATCCCGAAGAACGAGATCCGTAACCCGGATTCCTATATCGAGCATGAAGCCACCGTTTCCAAAATCGACGAGGAACAGCTTTTCTACCTCATGAGCCGCGGCCTCACAGAACAAGAAGCGACCCAGATGATCGTCATGGGCTTCATCGAACCGTTCTCCAAAGAACTGCCGATGGAATACGCGGTCGAATTGAACCAGCTCATCAAGATGGATATGTCGGGGTCGATTGGTTAGAAAATGGAAATGACCTATGACCTCATCGTCGTCGGCGGAGGCCACGCCGGGGTCGAAGCCTGCCACGCCGGGGCCAAACTTGGCTTACGGACGCTTTTGATCACGCTCAA
>Ga0247611_10011180_pt1 | contig 10393 bp, 5 predicted proteins | sample 177DNAGHGhighgp2_FD_192422 | JGI IMG/M metagenome (GOLD analysis project Ga0247611, IMG submission 192422) | Sheep rumen microbial communities from Palmerston North, Manawatu-Wanganui, New Zealand - 1770 DNA GHGhigh gp2 | ecosystem: Host-associated > Mammals > Digestive system > Stomach > Rumen ... | reverse complement strand
AAGAACAACTCCGCATTTTTCCATATCACCTTCTTTAGCAAGAGTCCAAGGTGCATTATCCGTTACGTATTTATTCGCAACATCAACTAACTCGATAACTTTTTGTCCCGCTTCCGATATTTCAAAATAATCAAAATGATGTTTTACGGCTTTAACTGTTTTCATTGCATGCTCGGCAAGTTCATTCTTACCCAAAAATTCCGGCTTAATATCACCTTCAAAATATTTAACAAGCATTGATAACGTTCTGTTCAAAAGATTACCCATTGAGTTAGCAAGATGCGCATTAACTTTTTCTTTAAAATCATCATCAGAATAGTTACCGTCTTTTCCGCAAGGAGCAGCAACTGCCATATAATATCTAAGAGGGTCAGGAATCTCCAAGTTGAATGCTTCCAGAATCGAAGTCGGAGAAATAACATTACCCAATGATTTTGACATTTTTGTCTGGTCTATTGTAATCCATCCATGTGCAAAAATATGCTTAGGCAAAGGCAAATCAAGTGCCATCAATATACCAATCCAGTAAATACTATGAAATTTAAGAATATCTTTTCCGATTACGTGAACATCAACCGGCCAAAATTCTCTAAATAAATCACTTGAACCGTCAGGATCATAACCTATTGCCGTAATATAATTTGAAAGAGCATCAATCCATACATAAATACCTTGTTCATCATCATCTGGAACAGGAATATTCCAACTTACATTTGCTTTTGAACGAGAAACCGATATGTCTTCTATGTGTTCAAGCTGATTAAGAACCTCTGTTGCTCTCCAAGAAGGCATTATAAAATCAGGATGTGTATTAATATGTTTAATTATTGCATCTTTATATTTTGTAAGTTTAAAGAAATAATTTTCTTCACTTACAACTTCCGGTTTCCTTTGGTGGTCAGGACAAAGACCATCTTCTGTTAAATCTTTTTCGCTTAAAAATGCTTCACAACCCGAACAATAAAGCCCTGTATAAGCGTGTTTATAAATATCACCTTTATCTAAAAGTTTTTTGAAAATCTTTTGAACAACTTTTTCGTGGTCTTCATCAGTTGTTCTTATAAACTTAGAATACTCTATATCAAGAGCTTTCCATGCTTCTTTAAATTTATTTGCATTCATATCGCAAAACTCTTTTGGTGAAATACCTTTTTCAGCGGATGTTTTTTGAATCTTTATCCCATGTTCATCCGTTCCTGTTAAAAAGAAAGTATTATCACATCTTTGAGTATAATGTCTGTAAATAACATCTGTTAAAATCTTTTCATATGCATGTCCGATATGCGGAGCGCCATTAACATAATCTATTGCAGTTGTTGCATAAAATCTTTCCATTTATAATATCCTCTTGAACTAATAATACAAATTTTAACATAAATAAAAGAAAGGTGCGATTTTTCACACCTAACCTTTTATATATTAAGTTCATTTTTTCAAGGTTTTCCTCTTTAAATCATTGATTGCTTTAATTTATAAATCAAATATTTTTCACTATTTGTCTTTAAATTGTTTGTATTGTTTTTTTGTTTTTCTGCCTGCTCTTTTGTTAACAATTTCAAGTTTTCTTTTTCCTGAACTGATTTAAGTTTATTGAATTTTTTCATCATCAATGCAATATCTTTTCCGAATCCTATACCTGTTCCTATACCTGAAATCGTACCTGTAACATCTTTTAGTTTTATTTTTAATAAAGTTTCTATCATATTTGCCAATGAATTATCTGCAGACCTTCTTGCTTTAAACAAATTCAATTGTGTATCACTCGGTAAAATATCATATTTGCGCATTATATTTGATGACAATATCAAAAAGTTTTCATTCGTCATTCTTTCTAATGTTGTTTTGTCATCAAAGAAACACTTATTAAGTTCTTCTGTTAATTTTTTAACAGCTTCTTCTTTTGATAAATTTTTTGGAAGAATTGCACCCTCTAACACATACTCAGCTAAATCCGGAACATTTGCATGCTTTATATAGGATGTTAAATTAACTGCTCTCATTGATTGTGCTTGTGTCTGCTTAATTGTATTTCCTGTATCAATAAGAGTAAATATCTTTCCTTTTTTGTTGCGTAAAGCATTTACGTCAATAAATACGTTTCCGGGGTGAATATCCGCATGCAAAACTTTACCGTCTTTTTCAACTTTTGTAAACTGTTCTACAAGCACCTTCATATATTCTCGTATTAAATAATTTACATCGTTTTCTTTTAAATCAATATTACCGAATTCCGGAGTTCTTGCCTCTATTTTTTTAATATAAGCATTTATTGTTTCTAATTTTTCTTCCTTTGTTTTTTTATCCTTTAACAATTTGCCCAAATTTGACTTATTTGATGGTTGATACAATAAGCTCATTGTAGAACCATTTTCCAGAGTTTCTCTATATAATTTTGCTTCATTCAAATCTACTAAAGAAGATAAACTTATACCTTCCGCTTTTTCCATAACATAAACACCGTTTTTAACTTCAATAGGCTCAACGACTTTTGCGACTTTAGTATATGGAACAAGTTCTTTTGCTGCTTTCATTTCATTTTGAAAATCTACTTCTTTCAAAACTCCGTTCGATAAATCATCAACGTTTTTAAGCAAATATGCTTTTTCTTCCTCAGTTTTATCTTTCATATTTTTAACTATCTCAACAAACTTTTCTTTATCTTTCAGAATTTTTTCTTCGCTGATACCTTCTTTAAGAACTTTCAAACAAACATCTTTTCCATTTGTGGTCTTCGCAAGGTAGGTTTCGGCAATAGTACCAACACCTAATATTTTAGATATTTTATACCCTTTACCCATTTTTTCATCAATAAATTTTTGTGCCTGTTCTACTGTTCTTGTAGCCGGACAATTTTCTCTCAAGGCTTCGGTTAAACTGGAACCGTCATTTGATATTTGTTTAAATTTAACCGCAAAAATATTTTCTTTTGTAAGTTGTTTTATTTGTTCATCTATAGACATTGAGCCGTTAATAATTTCGGATACCTTATCTGAACTATATAATGCATCTTCCAATTCCGACAAAGCCGACTTATCAGCATAATCCGGTTTTTCTAATTTTGCTTTAGAAAGCACGTCTGTAGCTTTTTTTAAATTTTCATTAAATACTTTTATATAATTACCCTTTTTAAATAAAGGAACAGCTAAGCCCGCAGTTACTAAGCCCGTTGTTACCGCATCATTAGTTAAATTATTAATATATCCTTCTACGGATTTATTTTTATCTTGTTTACTTCCGACAAAATATCTTGTTAAACTATTTCCGATTATGAACAACGGAACACCGATTACACCGCCAAGAAGCATTACAGGCAACATTAGACCATTAATAGCACCTGAAACAAAATTTTTCAAATTTGCATTGCGTCCATTTTTATTGTTTTGACGCTTTGCTGCTTTCGCCCTTTTAGCTTCAATTTTTGTCCTCTGAGATTTCTTACCGTATATTTTTTCATCCACTTTGTATTCCGGTGAACCGATACTGTTCAAACTTAAAAGACACATCTTCATATATCCGGCATTTAATGCAGTAAGAGCTGTAATTATAGCTAACATCTTTTTATTTGATTTAGCTGTATTTAGCACTTTATCTGCGTATTCCTTCGGAAAAATATCTTCTATAAAAGTTTTTGCATTTTTTTCATTTAATTTAATACGCGAAGCTAACAAATTGCCTTGCTTGTGCAGCATGAAAAATACCGGAATACTAAATGCTACTGCAAAAGCATCACCTAACAATTGAGCAGAAGATTCTTGGGATGAATTGTATCCTTTGACAATATTTTTGAATTCCTGAACAGATATTTCTTGATTTTTTACTTGTTGAAGAGCTTTTTCTACTTTTTTTGAGCCGACACCTAACCCTGTAACATTTTTAATGGAATTATATAAACGTTCAATCCAACCGCTGTTTTTACGTTTTTCTCTTCGCCAAAATTCATCATGACTTATTTTTCTGGGTTTAGACCTGTCAAATTTTTGCGGCAAAGACTTTACCTTGCTGACTTCAGTTTTTACCGGTTCTACCCCATAGTTCGTTATGATTTCAGTCATAATTATCCCTTATAATTGGTCTTACTTATCATGATAAAGTCTATAAAAGATTAAAATTTGCTAATTTTATGACATTTATTAAGAAATATTAAGTCGGATTTAATTAATATTTTTTCGTTATAATTTTCTATTTTGCACTTATATATGATATAATTGGTTTGCAAATATTATAAGATTTAATGAAAGGGCATTTTTATGATAATGATAGCAGTAGCATTGCTTTTAAGCTTGGTACTATGCTTATTATTCGGAGTTCCGTATATAGATTTTTTAAAGAAAAAAACAATCGGACAATACGTTCTTGATTTAGCACCTGAAGCACACGCTAAAAAACAAGGAACTCCGACAACAGGCGGTGTATTTATAATCGGAGCAATTATTATAGCCTCAATTATAACATTATTCATGGCACAGCAAATGGGAAATGCTTCGTGGATAATATTAATAACTCTTTTATTTATGTCACTTGCAGGATTACAGGATGATTATTTAAAAATAAAAGGCAGAGAAAATAAAGGTTTAAGCGCAAGAGGGAAGCTGTTAAGACAGATACTAATTGCATTAATACCTGCAATATATGCAATGCAGCATTACGGAACGGTTATAACATTGGGCTCAATGACTTTTGATATAGGCTTTTTCTATCCGATATTAGCTGTTTTTATTATAACCGGAGCTTCAAATGCTTATAATTTAACAGACGGATTAGATGGACTTGCCGCTTCAACAGGGATTCCTGCATTTATAGCATGTTGTGTACTGGCATTTATAGGCGGACATTTAGACGTTGCAATTATTTCAGCAACTGTAATCGGCTCATTAATAGGATTTTTGAGATATAATAAACCAAAAGCACAAGTATTTATGGGAGATACCGGTTCTTTAGCATTAGGCGGGCTTTTGGGTACACTTGCCGTTATAGGCAGATTTGAGCTATTATTAGCAATTTTCGGAGGAGTTTTTGTTATTGAAACTTTATCTGTTATGATTCAGGTAACCAGTTATAAACTAACAGGAAAAAGAGTCTTTAAAATGTCACCTATTCACCATCATTTTGAATTATGCGGTCACAGCGAGGTAAGAATAGTTAAAGAATTTGCATTTGTATCTTTAGTGTTTGCAATAATAGCAATAGGGCTTAATTATATCCTCTAACCGTAATAAATAAAGCGCCGGTCAAAGTGTTTGACTTAAAAAATCTTTTATATTAATATTTAATAGTCAAAAGATTGCTGCGCATTTGTGGCATTTTGCCAAAGATAAGCATGACAACTTAATATTTCCGAGCTCCAGTAGGACTCCGTTGGAGAGTTGCCGGTGGCAAGTCGACAATGGAGCAGGCGAGTCAAGACGAAGTCTTGCGAGACGAATCCTGAATTGACCGATTCCGCTGTAGCATGACAACTTAATATTTCCGAGCTCCAGTGGCACTCTGCCGACGAGAAGTTGACTAAATGTCAAGTTCGAGGAGAGGGGAGGTAGACGCAGTCTATCGATTCCGCTGTAGCATGACAACTTAATATTTCCGAGCTCCAGTGGCACTCTGCCGACGAGAAGTTGACTAAATGTCAAGTTCGAGGAGAGGGGAGGTAGACGCAGTCTATCGATTCCGCTGTAGCATGACAACTTAATATTTCCGAGCTCCAGTGGCGGAATCGGTAGACGCGTTGGACTTAAAATCCAATCGGGGTTCACCCTCGGTGCCAGTTCAAGTCTGGCCTGGAGCAATTACTAAAGAAGACTTACCAAACGGTAGGTCTTTTTTTTGCTCCTGACATTCGGAATAATTTGCAGTATGCCTGAATATGAATTTGCTTACCCTCATTTGCCAGACTTTCTGCGCCTCGCATTAAACGCCGCCGTTTGCGTTTGCAACGAAAACCAACATTTTCGTTGACGCACGCTGCACTCTCACTACGTTCGCGGCTCTGCTCGGCTTGGTCTGACCTTTCGCAATTACTAAAGAAGACTTACCAAACGGTAGGTCTTTTTTTGCTCCTGACATTCAAAATATCATTTTAAATTCATTTATTTATTTTCCAATAATTCTATAATCCTATCAAAGCTAATTATTCTGAATGTTCCTTTTTTATTTTTTTGATTATTGATTAAATCTATATAGCTTTTTTCTGAAGAAGAGAGCCCAGCAGAACCGATAAGAACAACTTTATCAGCGCCAAAAACACTTTTACAACCATACAAACCTCTTAAATCATCAATTTCAGGAATCAGATTCCTGCTGCCGCAATTTATTAATATTGCATCTTTGTCTTTTTTCAAAATATAAAAACCGTTTAAGCCTACTGTCCTCGTAATTGATTCAACATCATAACCTTTATTTTTAAAATAGTTTATTATTCTTTCTTCGTATTCTTTTTGAGACAATTTTAACCACTTATTTCGTTCTTCATCAGACAGTTTATCGGACTTTTTGAAATACCAGTTACTAACATCATAGCCGAGCATTGTTTCGTTATTATCTTCAAAATCATTAAAATTAATTGAATTTATATCTATATTATTCTCTTTAGCAATCTTTATCATATCTTCAATGTTAAAAATTTTAAAACAACCCGAATTGTTATTATTAATATTTTTGACACAATTTTCAGCATTAAAATGCACGCCAGAAGCTGTTACTAAAAATGCTTCATCAATATTATTAGCAGCCCTAACCCCTTCCAATGCAAGCACTTCTATAGCACGTTCTTTTTTTGTAAGATTATGAATACACTCTATAATTGCCGTTTTTCCGTCTTTTTCAGCAATTACATCAACTCCGCCATCTGACATATATCTTGTAGTTACTGCCTTATAACCCATTTTTTCGAAAATCAGATTTGTAATTTGTTCATATTCTCGTTTACTTAAAATCGCCCAGCTTATATATTCTTCATCACTTATATTTTTGTCTTTATGAATCTCTAAAATTTTGGATAAATTATTATATTCTGTAATAAGTTTGTCGAAAACATCATTTTCTAAATCCAATTCTATGCGTATATCATCATCTTCCATTTTGTTTTGTTTTAATGAATGGATTTGTTTAAGATATGTATAGTTTATCTTTTTATTCTCTTCCCACAATTTCATTAATTCTTCAGAGCGGTGAATCTTATATCTAACGATATTGTAATCATTTTGAGTAAACTCAACTATATCATTTATATAAAGTCTTTCCCCTCGTTTGTTAGCATCTAAAAGTATATTTTTGATTTCTTTAGTCAGTTCTTTTGTTTCTTCTTTAACTTTGGAATGATCTAATTGAACCCAAAGAGCTTGAAGTTCAGGAACATGCGATATGCGTTCAAAACAATTTGAAAAACTGTATCCTGTTTTATTTGCAATATCATAAATACGTATTTTTTTATTTTCTTTAATTGCATTTTCTAATATTTCTTTAATTTTATTTTGTTTTTCAATTACTTTTTGTTGTTCAATAGCTTTTATTTGCAACCATAATTCATACAAATTCTCATCTTTGTATATTCGTTGTGAACAAGCATGCCTGTCAGTCCCAACCAGTTCTTGCAACGCTCTTCCTGAAAGAATTGTTTTATCTTTTATTGCTTGTTTTAAAACTTTTTCAATTTTTTTGTTTACATTATCAGACTCTGCTCTGTCCAAATCTTTCAATCTCTGCCATACAGCTTTAACTTCCGGATAATGTTTTATTTTTGCCCTGAATTTATCCAAAGTCATGCCGGTTTCTTTTGATAATTGTATTCCGTCAACTCTTATTCCTTGAGATATATAATTCTCCATTAAATTAATAAGACTCTCGTTTTCGCTTCGGACATAATCTCTACAACCTCCGACATTTTTTCTCGGAACTTTCTGCCAAGTTTCTTTCAACTCCGGATTAACTTCCAATCGTGCTTGACTGGTATTATATGGTACATCGACCTTTGCAGATAGTTCCTTTAATGTTACAGGAGTATTACTTTGAATATATTTTTCCATCAATTGTTTTAATTTTGTATCTATTTCAGTTGTTTTTTGTGACGGCTTCCGATTCCCTGCTCTGTGCGGAGTTTTAGCCCATAACTCAGCCAACGTAGGAACTTTCATGATTTTAACTTTGACCGTTAAAAAAGGTTTTTTTATTTTTTCTGCAATATCTACAATTCTCAAACGGATATTATTAGCAATTGATTCTTTCAACACTTCTGCAATTTTTTCATCAACATCTTGTGATTCCTCTGAGACTTTACTATATCTGCCTTCAGATATTAATGCTTCCAGTTGCGGATAATCATGTATTCTTTGCGATACCGCATTTTTTGTTAAACCTAATTTTTGTGCAATTACTTTATAACTAACAGTTCTACCTCTTTTTTGAGCATCAAGAATAATATCTGCAATCTGGCGGTTAATATTTTCAGATTCTTCTGTAACTCTGGGATGTTCAATTTGATTCCATATTTCAAATAACTTTTTGTTATTTTTGATTCTTGAAATACAATTTGAAGGAGTCACACCAATTTGACGCGCTACTTGCGAATATGTAATCGGAGTACTATTTTCATACGCTTCTGTAACAATCCGCCAGAGATCTGAGTTTATCTTTTCCAGCCGTTTCTTGTTTTCAATGAATGCTTCATCTATTATTTCTTCTCTATTTTTACCTGCATGGTTGGTTTGAAGCCATAATCCATTTAATAAAGAACCTTTCGCTAATTTTCGTACGCATCTGCCTATATCAATCCCTAAATCCTCAGCTATTTTTTGTTTTGAGATTCTTTCCTGTGTTTGAACAGCATTTAACAAATACTCTTCAAGCCTTTTATCTTCATCGACCGACTGATTATATAAATCACTGTTTTTTTCTGAAAGATATAAACCGGTAGCTGCAATTGGTGTTATTGCTGCTGCAGAAGTTATAACCTTCTTTGCAGGAATTTTGCCGTTAAATGTTATAAAAAAAATATTATTTTGCTTTTGTATACTAAAAATTTGCATAAAATTATCCTATTTCTATAAAACCGCTAAAAAAATTTTTTGCTTTTTGTAAATTATTGTTAAATTTTTGATATTGATGTTATAAACCTTGTAAAATGTGGAAGTAGAATATATCGGGTGTTTTGTAACGGACGACATAAATATCCGAATGTGTTATCAGGATAAAGAAAGTTTAATATAGCTTTATAACCTGCAAGTTAATGAAAGGACTAGATTATGGAATCTATAGGCACAAATTTATCATCACTTGTACAAATGAATAACAATGCCTCTTCTATCAGCTTTAACCCCCATACGGTTGGCAAAGGATTAAGTCAAAAATTTGTAAATGATATTGCAGCTTATTCACCTATGGCTTCAGAAGCAAGTTCTAATTTTGATATGGTAATGAATAATTTAGCAGCCTTTAAAGATATAATCTCTGTTGCTCAAGGCGGAATTTCACAAATGAAAGAACAGGGAGAAAGCATCCGTGATTTAATTGCACAAGCAAAAGAAGAGGGTGTAACTCCCGAACTTTTAGATAAAATACAAGCAGAAGTTGACTCAAGAGTAGCAGAAATCGAAAGAATTAGAGATGGCGCAAATTATAATGGAATAAACCCGTTTGACGGCAGCTTTAGTTTAGATATTCCTGATATTTTAAGTCTGATGGGAGCAAATAATAAAGAAGAAGTTAATAATACCATAGCAGACATGATTGGTTCTTTTGATATTGATATAAGTATCGAAGGGGACGGTTTCAGCATCGGAGGCTCTGCAAAAATTGAAATCGGAATGACAGAAGACGGAGCTCTTCAAATCAACGTAGATGCAAGTATGGATTATGATTTATCAGGATTGTTAAACAATGGTGCTATAACATCTGACGGAGCATTTGATTTGATTAACAATTTTATAAATATGCTTGGAGTACAGCAAGGCGACTTGGGTAATGCTCAAAACTTCTTAGATGCAATTTTTGAGCAAATATTCAATGCAATGAACGGAGGTGAAAAAGCCCTTCCTGACGGAGTAGAAATAGAACCTGATTCTTCAAATTCACTAAAAGGACATATGGTTCAACAAGCATCAATTACTCTTGATGGCATGGCAGGACAAGCACCAAGTATTGCAATTAACATATTATAAATCGATTAAGCGAATGGTTGGAAGAAAATTCAAGAATTACAAGACGGCAAAAGCCGTCTTTTATTTTTGTCATATACACCTTAATCTACTATTCAACAGTTACAGATTTAGCCAAATTTCTTGGTTGGTCAACATCTTTACCAAGGAATTCTGCTATGTAGTATGCAAGCAGTTGTAAAGGTACTATAGCAAGTGCTGGTGAAAGAAGCTCCGAAATCTCAGGAACTCTAATTACATTTTCAAAAAGC
>Ga0247611_10011179_pt1 | contig 10393 bp, 10 predicted proteins | sample 177DNAGHGhighgp2_FD_192422 | JGI IMG/M metagenome (GOLD analysis project Ga0247611, IMG submission 192422) | Sheep rumen microbial communities from Palmerston North, Manawatu-Wanganui, New Zealand - 1770 DNA GHGhigh gp2 | ecosystem: Host-associated > Mammals > Digestive system > Stomach > Rumen... | reverse complement strand
AGATAAAACTGAATACTCAGAGAGTTTTAAGATACGTTCTTGACATGTCTTTAAGATTGCTTCATCCGATTATGCCGCATATTACAGAACGTGTATGGCAGTTATTACCGCATTTGGATAGCGAAAAAGCAAGTGCAATAATTATTGCGGATTATCCTGTGTACAAGGAAGATTTGGTGTTCTCAAAAGAAGCTCATGAAATGGAATTGGTGTTTGAAACGATTACATCTTTAAGAAATGTCCGTCAGAGCTTTAATATTTCAACTTCCCTGAAGGTTGATATTGAAATTCGTGCAGATAAAGATGAAGAACCTATATTTAAGTCAATAGAATCTTATATTCAGCGTCTTGCGAAAGTTGAAAATATTTCTTATGCCAAAAAGGATGCTCCTACACCTAAAAAATCAGCTACTGCTGTTGTATCAGCTTCAACTATTGTCATTCCTCTGGAGAATTTAATTGACTTTAATGAAGAAATTAAACGTCAACAGAAAAAACTTGACAAGTTAACAGCTGAGAAGAAATCACTTGAAGGCAGAATTAACAATCCTAAGTTCGTGGCAAATGCTCCACAGGAACTAATTGCTCAAACTAAAGACAGAATTGCTGAAATTTCAGGTCAGGAAAAGACAATTAGTGAATTAATAGACTCATTAAAATAATTTGCCGAAAAATAAAAATAGAGCGAAAGGCAAGCTGTAAAGCTTGCCTTTCGCATTTGAACATTACTATGTATTAATGTTAAATAATGTTAAAAAATATATACAAATTAAATTTCCTCTGATATTATGAGGAAAAGTTTATTAGATAAGAGTCTTAGAATTGGAGTAAAAATGACATCAAAAGAACAGGATTTTGAAGAACTGCTTAAACAATACGATTATAAGTTTCAAAAAGGTGATCTTGTAAAAGGTATTGTATGCGGTTATGACGGTCAGGGCGTGATGGTCGATATTGGTGCAAAGACAATAGCTATCGTTCCTACAAGAGAAGCCGTTGACAAAGATGAAAAAGTTGAAGATAAGTTCGAAAAAGGTACTGAATACGAATTCCTTATTATAAGAGAAGAAGATGAAGATGGTAAATTTCTTCTTTCTCGTAAAAAGGTTGACTTTGCTTATGCCTGGAAAGAACTTGAAAAAATTAAAGAAGCTGATGAAACAATACTTGCAACCGTTGCAGGAGTTGTTAAAGGTGGTATTCTTGTTGAAGTTTCGGGAGTCAGAGGGTTTGTTCCTTCTTCTCAATTAAGGAGTAAAGAAGCTGATTTAGAAGTTGGCTCAAAAATTGAATTGAAAATCTTAACTCTTGACAGTCAGCAAAATAACTTCATTCTTTCAAACAAAAAAGTTTATGATGATAGTGCTGTAGAAGCAAGAAAAACCGTATTTTCTCAGATAGAAGCAGGTCAGGTTGTAAAAGGTGATGTCGTAAGAATTACTGATTTTGGTGCGTTTATAGATTTAGGCGGTATTGACGGATTATTGCCGTTGTCACAGCTTTCTTGGAGATGGATTGATCATCCGACCGATGTTTTGAATGTTGGTGACAAGATTGATGTTGAAGTTATTGCCGTTGATCATGAAAAACAGCGTGTATCTTTGAGTTTGAAAAATCTTGAGCCTGATCCTTGGGTTGAAGCTGAAAAGAATATCAAAGAAGGTGATAAGGTAGAAGGTACTATTACCAGAATTAAGCACTTTGGTGCATTTGTAGAAGTATTCCCTGGAGTAGAGGCACTTCTTCCTCATAATGAAGTTATCGAGCTTCAGAACCGTGATGGCAATATATTGCAGGTAGGTGATAAGATTATGACATATATTCTGAAATTTAATCCTACTGATAAACGTATTGCACTTACAGTAAATGAAAACGGTGAAGCTGAATCAGCTGAATAGTTTTACAGAATATAATATAAAAAGACCGCTCAGTTTTGGGCGGTTTTTTTGTAAAGAATTATAAAACCAATTTCCGGAGACAGGCAATAACAGATAAAAATATTTTTTTATATATATACTTGGGATTATATCAGTTATTAGGGGATAACTAACGGGGAATAATGACAGTAGAATTTCTATTGAATGGAAATGGTATAAACTTGTATAATTACGAGAATTCGATGCGAAACCCGAATAGTGAATTTTTGGGTTCTGCAAATAATTCTATATTTAGCAATCAAAGAATTTCAGGTTCCGGTTATTCTGATAACAGGTCAATTAACCCGAATGGTAAAATAGATAAACCATTTTTTCAGGGAGATGATATTAGTGACTGCTGGCTGCTTAGTGCTATTGACGGAATAGCTGCTACAACTAACGGCAGACGATTGTTGAATGATATTGTTACAATCAAGCCTAACGGGGATATTCAGGTAAAACTTTTAGGTGCAGGTAAGGTTTATACTTATAGTGACAGATACTTAAAATCCAGAAATGATTTAGCTGATGGCGATTTAGATGTCAGAGCAATAGAATTGGCTATGGCAGATTATATGAAAGAAAATCCTCAAAGAGGGAAAAATACTATAAATAATAATGTCCCATGGATTGCTTTTAAGTTGTTGTCAGGGAATTTAGGTATAACGCATGAATTTGAAGATTCAAATACAGTAGAATTAACTGATAAAATTATAGACAAGTTTAACAGAGATAACTATGTTGCTATTGTCTGGAAACAAAATAAAAAATCAAAAACCGTAAAAACTCGTGAAGGGGATGAAATCAGACTTTTTGGAAATCATACTTATACTGTTAAAGGTGCAGATTTAAAGTATGTGTATCTCATGAATCCTTTTGATTCTTCAAAAATTATTTCGGTATCAAGAGAGGATTTCAAAAGTTTCTTTAACAGATTAAACGAGTTATACTTGTAAAATGTTATATTTTTATATTTTTAGCCTAAATTATTAATATGATTTTTTATCTCTAAACTAGGCTAAAAAGTGTATATTTGCCCCAAAATACTAAAAAAAAGAAAGGCTCTACCGTATAATTAAAATAGGTAACATTGACTTTTTAAAAAATATTATTAAAAAGTTAATGTAGTAGTTTAGAATAATACATGAGGAGAGCGGCTTATGGGTATGGCAGCATCACAGGCAAGATGGCTCGCATTAACGGCAAGAAAAACAAATGTAGAATACGAAGGACAGCAGGTAAACCAAGCTCGTACAGCTTTGGCAATGAAAAGTGCGAATACCTTTAATGAGCTGCTTGCATTGCAGGTACCAACAGCTCCCAGTTCTCAGGATTTTACAAAATTAGAATACACATATCAGGATGGTAATATAACTGAAACCATAGGTGATATGACTACTTTAACAAACGATCCTGACGGATATAATTATCTTGTTACTCACTTCCACTATTCGGATGTGTACACAGGTATCGAAAATCAACTTGTTAATCCGCAGGTTGCAATGGGTAAAAATGGTGTAAAATCTTATGTAGATGCTCTTCGTGTTACAAAGTCAGATGATAACACTTATACTGTTGACGGTGCTGCTGTTACGCCTTATGATCCTGATAATCAGGAGCAGGCTGATGCTTATGATACAGTGGTGGCTAATTATCCGATAATTGGTAAAAACAAGGGCAGTTTAATGGTTTATACCGGAGCAAACGGTATAACATTCACTCTTAAAGATGATTTGGACGCAGCTACAGGGGAACATAAAACTGATTTACCTACATACTATGCTAAAACTGATGTCCCTAAGTATGTTGGTAACTCCATGATGACAAGTTACGATCCGTATAATACAACAGATAAAGCGGCTTACGATCAGATATGCAGGGATTGGCCAAATTCCGAATTTGCAAAATCTGCACCCGAAGATATTTACAAATGGACATTCCAGGGAGAAGTAAGATATGCTTGTTTGAGTGATTTACAAAAAACGGTAGATAGTGCTCCTGATAAGACGAAACCTACAGAAAATCAGGCTAAACTTCCATATTATGTAGCAAAAGATTTATCAACAAAGATTGAGAATAAGGAGCGTGCAATTGTTGACATTAATGCAGAAGGCAGAATTCAGTCTATAAAATTCGAAAACTCTTCTGCGACTTATCCTGTAAGTACAAATACAAAAACTGACACAGCAGCTTATGAAGATGCTATGAATCAATATCATTATGCTATGGAAGTTTACGAAAAACGTATTGCTGATATTAATGCCAAAACAGAGAAAATTCAGGAAGAAGACAGAACTCTGGAATTGAGATTACGTCAGTTGGATACAGAACAAGAAGCACTCCAGACAGAAATGGAAGCTGTACAAAAAGTAATTCAGAAGAATATTGAATCTACATTCAAGACTTTTGAATCATAATAGAGTTTAGTTAATAAGTATAAAGAGAGGCATTTATGTCATACAAAAACGATAGTTATCTTGTAATAGCGAATAAGTTTAGTTCGGCAGGTTCTGAGGCAAAGGCTCAGCTGTGGGAAACTTATGACAAATTAAGAGATTTAACGGTATCAGGTACCGGTCAGGGTACAGGATGGGGTATGTCAGGCAGCTTTTTATATAGATTAGCGAGTTTGATGGCACCTTCATCTTATGCAAATTTATTTGGAAGCTCTGAATCAATCAGCGTTCCGGGTACGTCATATTATTCTTCAATGAATGGCGGTTCATCATTCGGATTAAATTCTTTATACAACTATTCGGGTTTTCCGGGTGGTGCAGCACCTATTTCTTGGGCTGAAGGATTTTCTACAGGCGGTGCCTCTGCAATTGGCGGATGGGGAACTGATGTTTCCTCCGCATTAAGCGGATTGGGTTCTGCTTCATCAATGTCAGGTACAGCTACCGGATTTGCATCAGGTGTTGCAGGTCTTGCGGATGTTGCAAGTGCTGCAGCGTATGGTGTAGGTGCTGCCAACGGATATGGCTATGTCGGCAGAAATATTGTTCTTCCTGTTGCAAGTATGATTTCAGGTTGGGGCGGTATAATGCAATCGGCAGCTCCATATTTGGGTGAATACGGTTTGCCTGCGTTGGTAATGGGTAACTTAATGCAGGGTATTACAACTCCGGCTCTTGCGGCTTATCAGAGGATAACAGGTAATATTACCGCAAATGCCGATGCTATTTTATCAAGCAAAGTCCGTAACATTGAAACTGTGTGCAAAATGCTTGATACACAGGGCGATGTTTGTAAAAAAATGCTTAAAGAATCTATCGATAGTGATAGTAAAGCTATTCAAAACTTATAGTAATTTGTGATGAACAGGTAGAGAAAATGGAAGACAACAGAACATACACAAGATTGGTTTGCGACAAGCTTTTTAAAGATAATGCCGTATGTATGCTGTTTGATAAATTTGTAAAATTTTATTACACATTATTTTCGCATTCAACAAAATTACTAAAGTTTGAAAAGGTTATGCCGATAAATAATCGTGTGAAGGGTGAGTTATGCAATCCTTTCCAAAATGTAAAAACTAAGACAAACATTTTAGGTTAAGACATGTTAAGTTAACAGTTAAAAACAAGCAATAATTTGATAAAGATTGTTTTTATATACATGTAGAAATCTAAAGTGTTGATAGGAGTAGAATAATTATGTCACTTCAAGATACTTTAGAGATGAATATAAAGAGAATAGTAGATTTCTTGATATATTCAAAGAACTTCATCATCAGAAAAAGCCCTCTAAAAGCCTTGGTGAATTACATAGTGGAAAGTTTGAAAGATTTTCTGACAATGAAAAAGAAATTAAGAATGGCTCAGTATCGATTAAACTATCACCAACATCAATTTCACAAAATGGAACAGTTAATAGCAGAAAACAACCAACACAGCTTCTTGAGGGGAAATAATCTGAACGAAACCAGATAAAGGAAGCGAATTATGGGTCTTATTACTGATACAATGAGATTAAGACAATTGCAAGGTCAAAGGTCTGACCTCAAATTTAAGATTCAGGAAATTATTTCAACTAAGACAAGCTTAGTTAATGCCGGAAATGATTTAATGAAAGTTGGTACTGATTATGATCCGGATTCTCCTGTGATGAAAACTTTACAGCAGCGTCAGGCAAAAGTTCAGTTGATGGAACAAAAACTTGAACAGCAAATTCAGGAATATCAAATTCAGTTGCAAATGGTTGAGGCTGAATATAGCCAGTGTAAGAGCCGTTTACAGTCTGAAATTCAGGAAGAAATGAGTTATTCTCTGTAATAAATAATCTGAAATAAGAAAAATATAAGTAAAAGAACAGTAAACAGTAATTTGTGTGCTGTTCTTTTATTTTATATGAAATAAAAGTAACATGTCATTGCGAGCGGTAGCGAAGCAATCCAGCCGATAGGTTACTCTCAATCATAAAAATTAGAATAAAATATATTTTTTAACTTACTTTTTATATGGGCAGTATTGCTTGCTAGTAGCGAGGAAAAACCCTCTCTCAAATTGCTAAGCTCAACTTTGTTTCGCAAAGCAATTTTTCTCTCCCCAAGGCAGGCTAGCCTGCCTTAACAGATGCTTCGCTCGTTGGATGCAAATGTTAGTCGTGATAAATAATTTTAATTTAAGGATTGAAATAATCCTAAAAAATGTTATAATGATAATGTATGAAAACCACGGAGGCTATTATCATGATTGGATTTAAGTATAGGGGTGGGGGGCAAATCCTCTCATAGCAAGGGTTTACAAGATTTAGGAAGTTTGGCAGCTAAGCAGCTTTGCAGCTTGGAAGATTCTGTTTTTCCCTCTACCAACGGGAGAGGGTTGAAAATCAACTTGAGCAAAGCGAAAGTTAGATTTTCGGGTGAGGGGTCAGACCTTTCAGATAGTGTTAAATCTTTAGTATCAACAGCCGAAAAAACGGCCGGATTGCCACGGTCGCAAGGCTACTTGCTCCCTCGCAATGACATGGGAAAGAAAGTTGCCTTTACCCTCGCAGAGGTTTTAATCACCCTCGGAATAATCGGGGTGGTTGCGGCAATGACTTTACCAACGTTAATCGCAAATTATGAAAAGAAAGTTACGGCGACAAAAGCTAAAAAAGCATACTCAGAACTGCTTAACGCCATAAAAATGTCGGAAGCTCATAATGGTGAAATGAAAGAGTGGACTTATCCTGAAAGTGCGAGTATTGAAATCACAAGAAGCTTTGTTGAAGAATACATAAAACCGTATTTTAACGGTTTAAAGGAATGTTCTGTAGGTTATGATGATTCATGCGGAATGTCTTTAAGTTGGGCAGGTGTAAACTATATATTACCAAACGGTACAGCATTATCAATGGTAATACAGCCGGTTGGCAAATTTTATGTTACTGTTGATACTAATGGAAAAGGACAGCCAAACACGTTGGGACATGATAAATTCTATTTCAGCACAAATAATACTAACAAGAACCTGCTTCCTTATGGCTGGAAAGAAAATCTTACAAAAGAAGATATTGTAAATGGTTATACGGACGATTTTGGGACTTTTATTTCTTGTAAAAAGACAAAGGGTGATAACGAAAACGAACTGCATCGTCACGGCTGCACGGCACTTTTAATGCTCAATAACTGGGAAATTGACAAAGATTATCCGTGGTAGTTTGTTGTAATAAACAAAAAAATAACACCCGTTGAGGTGCTACCTTTTTTGATTTGATAATATACGATAGAATGGTAAGGTGTGGATTTTATTCTATATCGATATTATCCATAGCTTGAAGCTGTTTCTTCTTTAGATTGTGCATTACTGCATCAACAAGAAGTTCATAGGATTTCATATTCTCGATATTCGGGAATTCTTCCTTTAATTGTTCTCTGACCATTGCTTCCAGCTTACGTTCGTCAGAATTTGTTTGTATATCTTCAACCCCGCTAATCATTTTTATGTAGTCAGGTGAAGTTTTGTCTTGCGTATGATTTGCGTAATTCAACCATCTTAATTTCGGACTGATGGTTTCATTAAGCTTTTTAACTATTTTTAGATTTTTAATTCTGTCTAACATTTTTGTTCACCCCTACACATTGATTAGTGAAATTTCCTTATTGTACTATTTTAAAGTATCCTCAAAAAAATAATTTACTTTTTTACATGTAAACTTTACAATATGTTACAAATGTCTAAAAGCTAATTATAGCTTAGAAAAATCTGTAAGTCTTGTGTATTTCTTCTTTAACAATGTTAACAAAGCAAGACGATTTTCTTTAACTTTTTCGTCTTTATCCATGACAAGTACGTCATTGAAGAACTTTTCGACAGACGGATTTATTGAAATCAGCTGTGAAACGTAGGTTTCATAGTCTGCGTTATCATCAACCGTATTAATTTGTTCTAACAACATGTTTTCTGAAGATTCTCTAAATAGTGATTTATCAACGGATTTCGTTGAATTTTCTTTCAATATTCTTGATACTCTGTTTGCATTTTCGTTTAATTGCGGATTATCAAGCTTTGAAACAACTTTAACTCTCTCTATATAATCGGCAAGATCTTCAAGCGGATTTTTGTTTGAAGCACAAGCTTCAAGTACATTCTTCGAATAATTATCCGACAGGAATATAATCAAACGTTGGATAATAAATTCGGTAACTTCTTCAAATACTTTACCTGAAATCCTGCCTGCACCTGAACTTGCAAAGCTTTTAACTTTGTCTATGATATTTCCGTCAACAGATTTAATCGGAAGTAACAGAAGAGTTTTGACAATTAAATCATTCAAATCAATTTTCAAACCGCTTGCAAGAATAGTTTTTATAATTCCTAATGCTGCACGTCTAACGCCCAACGGGTCAGAAGAGCCGGTAGGCTTTTTACCTTCCGCAAATACGGCACAAATTGTATCCATTTTATCTGCAATACCAACAATTTGTCCCTCTATACCTTTTGCGGTTTCACTTTCCGCATTAAGTGGGAAATAATGTTCTTTTATACCTGTGCAAACCTTTTCGTTTTCGCCAGATACTCTTGCGTAATCAGCACCGATAAAGCCTTGTAATTCCGTAAATTCAAATACCAATTGCGTTGTCAAATCAGCTTTACAAAGAAGTGCTGTTCTTTCAATTGTTTTTGACTCAATACCCAATGATTTTGCTAAATCCTTTGACAAAGCTATCAAACGCATAGTTTTGTCATAAACAGAGCCCATGCCTTTTTGGAAAGTTACACCTTTCAGTGATTCAACGTAATTTTCCAAAGGTTTTTTTGTATCTTCCGTAAAGAAGAATACAGCGTCATCCAGTCTTGCTTTAATTACACGGACGTTGCCGGCTTTAATATTTGCAAATTCATCTCCAATATAGTTTGTCATTGTGATAAATTTGTTGATTAGTTTTCCGTCTTTATGCAAAGCAAAATATCTTTGGTGAACAGCCATAACCGTTACGGTTACTTCTTCCGGTATTTCTAAGTATTTCGGATCAAATTCACAAACCGCAGGAACAGGATATTCTGTGATAAATGTAACCTCTTCCAGCAAATCATCAGTATAATAAGGAACTGCACCAAGCTTGTCGGCTTCTTCTTTAGCTTTATCAATAATTAACTGGCGGCGTTCGTTTTGGTCAACTATAACGCAGCAGTTACGCATTATTTCAACATAATCATCAGGGTTTCCGATAATTACATTTTGCTGAGCAAATCTGTGACCTCTTGATACATTAGATGATTCTTTATCAATAATTTTAATTTTAACTTCTTCTTTATCAAGAATTGATACTATCCATCTGATAGGACGGGAGAATTTCTCGTCATTGTAGCCCCATCTCATAAAGTGAGAACCTTGAAGCTTCATGACAATTGACGGTACATTTTCCTGTAAAAGTTCTTTAATTGATTTACCTTTTACAACTATTTTTGCGTGTACATAATCGTTTTCGATGTACAAATCTTCCGGATTAATACCGTTTTTGCGAGCAAACCCTTCGCCTGCTTTTGTAATGTTGCCGTTTTCGTCATAAGCAACCTTGGCAATAGGACCTTTAACGATTTTTTCTTCATCTGAACTTTTTTCAACTAATCCTGAAATAATAACAGCAAGTCTTCTTGGTGTTGCATATACATCAACTTTTTCAAAACCTGTCTTGTTATTGTTTAAAAAGTTCTCAAATCCGTTTTTAAGCTGTTCAATAGCTTGTGGTATAAATCTGTAAGGAAGTTCTTCAGTTCCTATTTCCAATAAATATTTGCTCATTTTCTCACCTTTTGTATCTCTTTATATCTGTAAAAATTATAAATAAAGCACGCTTTATTGTAAAGTAATTGTTAACTTATAAAGTAATGTAAACAAAATTAAAGATATAGTATTTTCCGCCGTCATTATACAGGTGTACACAAAAGGTTAGATAAATGTCAGACGAATTAAGTTTTGGGAACGGTAAGAAACTAAGCAGAGAAGACTTCCGCCGAGAGATAAAGGAGGGGAGTCTGAGTAAGGAC
>Ga0247611_10011178_pt1 | contig 10393 bp, 2 predicted proteins | sample 177DNAGHGhighgp2_FD_192422 | JGI IMG/M metagenome (GOLD analysis project Ga0247611, IMG submission 192422) | Sheep rumen microbial communities from Palmerston North, Manawatu-Wanganui, New Zealand - 1770 DNA GHGhigh gp2 | ecosystem: Host-associated > Mammals > Digestive system > Stomach > Rumen ... | reverse complement strand
CAAATATCGCAGAGCAATACAAAGATGAAGAACTCATTGAAAAATACAAAAACAAAATCGAAGATTAATTTTATTTGTTAAGGGGGAAAACAATGGCATCAGAATTAGCACTTATCATCAATACCACAGGTAATGATGATGTATTAAAAATTATGCTTCCTAAAATCAAAGAGAAATTTGAAAAAAATTTCCCTGAGGTTTATATTGAAGTACACACAGGCGAAGAATTTGTAAGGCCTGAATTCGTAGGACTTAAACAGTGAGTCGAAATATTTAGAATGAACTGATATTACGTTCCTTCGGATTTGGTTGACAAATTCAGAAACATTTTGAAAGTTATCTAACTTTTAAATAGCCGTCTCAATATTTGAAAGCATTGTTATAATTGCGCATCCCCCTTCAGCGTTTTTATGATAATGTTTTCACATACTGAGGCGGCTTTTTTTATTTAATAGAATTAGCATTATGATACCAGGTTTATCTAAGTCAAAAGCTTGAGTAGGATGAACTGCTTGAATAGGGTGAACAGCCTGAAAGGTTTGAGATAATAACGGTTGAGTGTTAGACTCTATATTATGACTAGGGTCTCTTTTTGACCAATGATTAGAAGACGAAGAAAATGCTGAAAAACGGAAAGAGAATTTCTTGTCTTGATGAGCAATAGACCCAATCCTTTGAATAGGCTCAGGTAATAGAGTATGAACATTTTGAAATATCTATAATGATTCTGCATTCCTTAATACACTTAAGGAAATGTGATTGTCCTGAGACGTAAAGAAAGATGATTGATTTGCTAATAGAATAGCTGACTTATACTTTGGTGCAGTCAATGCAGAAAAAAATAGGAAGGCAGCAGAAAACGAGCAAATAAATGCTCAATTGTCTTGAGACGTTAGGAAAACACCTATAGAAAATCTATTATGAACAGGTGACGTATCTTGATTAACTACAGAAGAGACATTTTTAGATAAGAGACTTATTGATAAAGAGAATTGAGAAGATGATGGTGATAGCCGGTTATGGTCACTATGATATTTTGTCAACCCAATATTAACAACAGCATTATGGGCAAATAAAAAAGCGCAAGAAGGTGCTGATTGGATAAAACACGAATCTGATTATTGAATGCCTACATTTGATAGTGCTGTGCATTGAATGAATAATCCATTATGATTATTATCTACTGCATTTGATAATGAAACAGATAAGTATTCTTTTAACTGAATGGTTGCAACATTAGCTGAAGCTAAAAACGCATTATCTAGATGAGAAATAACACAAGCTGATTATGATAAGATTTACAATGCTGCAGTAACTGATATAACGCCTTATTATAATAAGAAATTTTGAGTTAACGACAATATGCGTAGAGCTTGATGATTAACCCATTATCTCGATAACGCTATTGATTGGCAAATAAAGAATGCAGATATAGAAGATAGATTAGATGACGCATATCCTGAAAGAGTGTTTGAAAGAGAATGAGACCAAGTGAGGATAGCTGATGCACAGAAAAAATTTATGTCGGCATTTGTTGAGTCTCTCAATAAAACAAAAGATTCAACATATGATAAACAATTATATGATAGAGTATATGCAGTATGAACAAATAATGTGCAAAGATGGAATAACTCTATGAATTATGCAGGTACAATAGCTAGAAGTATAATAGCAAGATACTGATGAGACTTAAATAAAATAAGTTGAAAGGATAAAGAGATATATCAAGATATCCTTAGAGAATATGAAGTATACGATAAGTTTGTTGATAACTTTACTAAGTTACTTGCTAAGATACCTCAATTCAAGGACCCAGTTACTTGAAAAGTTAATATGCCTGATGTTATCGATTGAAAAACACCACGAGAATGGATGTTCGATTGAGTTGAAGAGATGTTATATAAAGATAGTGATTGGGCACATACATCATTCGACCATAAGCACATATCTCCTATAGATGTACTTGAAAATATGACACAATCAATATCATATGATTATATTATGGCGCATCCTTGAGAGAATTGGTATAAAATACCTTGGGAAATTTGACAATATTGAATATGAACTGTTTATTGATGAGATGCCTCAGAAATTGCACAAGAATTATTATGAATGCCACAAACTGTTGTTTATAACTGGGTCTCTAATAAACAATCAGACTTAAGTCGGGCTTGGCAAGACCAAGATATGACTGATATGGTTACAGTTAACTCACACTTCTGACCCTGAAATATCCAGCGTTGGGTAGCTTGAACTATGGAATATTTACCAGAAATAGAATGAGCAGTAGCTGAATGAATATGATGAAACTGGATATGAGATACTGTTAGAGCTACAAAGACAATGAGAGTACTTAGGTCCCAGTGATTAAGAAGAACTATATCACAAGCAATGAGATATGCTTGATGAAATAAATCAACTAAACTACCTTCAGTATGGGAGAGATATAAGAATGTTTTAAAGAATATTCCTAAAGTTGTAGATGATATAATTAAGGAATGATGAGTTAAGGTAATAAAATGATGAAAGGTCGTTACAGAATCATTAGATGATGTAAAAGCAACACAAAGGTTAATAAATAATCTATTATATGACTTATGAACAATTGAAGTCCCTATGGACTTATACTTTGATGCAAGATATGCTGACGCAGATTTGGAACAAGGTTCTGATGTATCATTTATATGGTCATTATGATGACACCTCCTTTGAACATATTTACCTTGGTTATATAGAACTTGATTATTTAAAGATGCTAAATTAATATATAGAGCTTTTAGATGAACAGATGTTTGAGATGCTCTTAAGCAATGGTGAGAATGATGATGAGCATTTAATCTAATGAAGTTAACAGAAAACTCAAAATACAACCCATTAGATGCTATGGCTAAAGCAGAGTTCTGATTAAATAATTCAAGATTAGCAAGCTTTCAAGAGCTACAACAGATGAATTGAATTATGAATGACATAGTTGATTCGTTCACTGAAGTATACAAATCATTAAAGCCTTGATTAAAAAATATAACAGATGAGTCTGTAAAACATATGATATGACAATACTTATCTCAAATATTTTGAGCAGACTCACAGATGTCTAGAAGAATATGGCAATTAGTTGCAGATAAAAGAGCCAATCCGGCAGATATATATAAATATGTATTATGACTTAGATGAACTGCAAACATATGACCTTGGAGGTCAGCTATAGCAATAGCAGATAATACTGCTGGTAAATTTGTAAACTTCTATGATGAAGCATTAGATACTATGCCAATCTTTAGAGAGTGATGATTCTCTAGAGCACTTAGAGAATGATTTACAAGAAGGGAATTAAAATATCTAAAAGAACATTGAAAAGAATGGGCAGTATTAGATAATTTTAAAAAGAATAAGGATTGAAGATACATATTTACTACTGAATGACTAGAAAAAGCATCTAAAGATATTGATGCTATGGAAATGGATATTCCATTTGTATCGAAGATAACAGAAGATGCAGAATCGTTTGACAAGCTTATGAAAAATAGTAATATGAAGAATATATCTAATGAAACACTTGAAGCAATTAAGCAAAGTTGAGCTTATGATACATTAGCAAATGCATTATGAAGTATTAGCTGGCTATGTAATCTAGATTGAGTATAGTATTCACCAGAATGAATATAGTCCGAAAGTTGGAGTGATGACGATAAAAGCAACTCCATCAATGACGCCATACTAAAGTGGTTATAGAGCGGTCTGCAAAACCGTATACGTGGGTTCGATTCCCACTGGCGTCTAATTAAGTTTTTTATTTATACATATAGGCATATGGCAGAACCTTGTTTTAACGCCAGAGTCCTTGCTGCTACTTTATTATGAAATAGTGAAACATTCTCTAAAGAAATGATAAAGTACAGTAATGATTTAAACACTAAGAAAATTCTCTGATGAGAAAAGATTGCCAGAGCAGCAGAAAATCTCATAAATGAGAAAATATCCATTGCACTAGATGTAAGAATCCTTAGATGAGAGGCTTGAGACCCTGCAAGGGTGAAGTTAGCTCAAGACCTTTCTAATAGGTGATACACATTGAAACAGGCAGTGGATTTTTTCAATAAATTGGAGAATATTAGTTTAAAGGACATTGACGATTATGGTGGCCTTCTTTTTAGAGAAGGGGAAAACTATGAGAACGTCTCACAAGCTATGAATGCTTTAAGAGAGGCTGTTGCTACTCACATCATAACAGAGTCGCATCTTATGCAAAAATATTGAATAAGGAAAGAACGGCTTACTGTATGAGAATGATGAGCAATTGAGTGGACAGAAAAATGAAAAGAGAAAATTGACCAGTTATGAAGGCAAATAAAATGGAGAGAGCAAGAAATTGATAGAATTAGTAAATGATTATGATGAAAGAATACAGTTAGTAAAAATGCTTCTCCTGCAGAGAAAAGAGCTTGAGTAAAAAAAAGAGAGTCAGAGATAAAGAAGAAAGATGAGAAGATACAAGAGCTTACAAGATTTGTATCTGAAATTGTGCCTATTTCTAACAGATGGACAGATGCAATTAGTGAGTTAAAAAGATGATGAGCTAATGTAGAAGATATCGTAAATAACTATATCATCTGAAGTGTATTCATATGACAAGTCTCTGATGAGCAAGTTATGAAAGTAGTTGATGAATTAAGATTGTCTGGTAAAAATATATATCCTCCACTAACAGTAAAAAATATAGAGAAGATAAATGATGTTGATGAACTATTCCAAAGGATATATATGAATGCTTTTGATATAGTTAATAGCAGAGAAATAAGAGCAGCACTGAAAGAAAAAATGTACCATCTCTTAAACGATTGAAACGACCAGCTAATTATGCCAGTTATGGTATATGCTGACTGATTAATGAATACATTATTATTCTGTGATGCTTGAGATTCTTTTAGCGACACATTGAGATACCATAGAGTATGAAGTATTATCCAAGATTATCTAGCCGCTGAGAAGTGAGTAATCACTCGTAAGCACGCTAAAACTATGTTCAATGAACTTAAGGATGTATTGAACTCAGAAGAGTTTATTAAAAATATTTGAACAACTGATAAACCAAAAACTATTAATTTCTTATGAATAGATTTCACTTGAGAAGATTTCTTAAGGTTAATATATTCAATAGCTTGGGATGATAATCTTAAGATGGTATATAAATACTGAAGAAATATACCAGATGAAAAGATTTTTGAATACGTAAGGCTTAAATTATTCTGAGGTAACATTAACAAAGCTGAAGAGAATGTAAATTATTTGATAGCAAATTTTGTTAAGCCATATAAATATCAAGACTTAACAGCTATGTGATTTAAAGTAACTTCATCTATTCCTATTACAGAAGAAGATTTCGCTAGGACAACATTTGTTAACTTTGATAAAAGAGTTAAGGCAGAAAATGCTGATTTATGAAGTGATTATTGAGCAAGAGCTGAATATAATGATGCTTTAGCTAATGTTAATACATTAACAGTATCTGCAAATTGATTGCCTAATAACCGTATTATAGATTTGTCAGACTGACCTACGCCTGCGTTCCCATTAGATACTAAGTATATTGTAATACCTAATGGTAAATATTCTGCAGATGAATGATTTAAAGCACAAATACAACAATTAATAGATTCAAGAAAAGATAGAATAAAGGCCCTTAGAAAAGATATAGCTAGGAAAAATAAGCTATGAGAAGATGTAAGCGACTTACAAAAATCTATCAGCTGATATGAAGAAGATATTATTATTGTATATCCTAAGTGAAAAGAAAGCTGACAATACTTTATCGACCCTTGAACTAATAAGATAAAGTACAAAACAACAAATACTGCATATTTCAATGAATTATCTAGAAATGTCGCAGCTAATACGTTCAATAGAGCTACAGTAAATCTATCAGAAAATACTGAGCAAATCGCTAAACAAATGGCTGAGACTACTCAGGAGAAAGAGAGAGACTTAAACCAAAAAGCTATGGCATTCTGGAGACATTTCTTATGAGTAGAATGAGAAACATTAACAGATGCGCAAGTTATAGATAAATTATCACAGATGACTGGTATCCCATTCTCTGTTGAAACAATGTGAGCTAGAGAATGGTCATTAGCACAAGATGTTGCTTTTCATCGTTATTCAACATCTGCAAATTATTATACAGATATTGCACCAGCTAGTACAATCGATGAAGGAATAAAAAAAGCAAGAGCTTCGACTCCAGAAAGTGTAGTAAGAGAATTAGAAGAACAATGATATAGACCTGATGCTGATGCTGTTAGAAATAATATAGAGGCAATTAGAGAGGCTAAAGTTGGTATGGAGACATCACCAACATTGTCAGATTACTTATGGTTTAAATGAACATATATATGATTAGCGACAAATCCACAATTCAAAAGTATGGATTTGTCACAATTCAGACAAGTATTTAGTAGTGAAGACCCAATTGGTGAAATAGCTAGATTATTATACTGAAATAAGAAATTTACAAAGAATGAATTACTACTAGCAGAAAATTATTTGTGAGATTTTACTGATGCTATAGTTGATGAGTTCGCTAGTAACTTAATGTGAGTATGATATCAATTACCGCTATCTTCTCCTAAAGTTACTGTGATAAATTATTTAAGATGAAGGCCTTATTACTGAGATAAATTTGTACAAGATTTCATATATAAGAATTGATTAACAGATGATGAATGACTTATAATGTGAATATTTGATGACTATATGCCATCTAAAACAACATTATGAAGTGATGTAACAGCAGAGGAAATTAAAAGAATTGCAGAAGAGAGAAGAACTTGAAATATTAGAGTGAAACAAATTGATAAGAATGAGAGAATGCTTCCTTCTTGGCATAACTCATATTGGGCAGCTGTTGGTTGAAGACCTGTATCAACAAAAACATTAAATAATATAGAAAGGGTAGCAAGAACATTGCCTAGAGAAACAGAAGCTGATATTAGAAAGAAATTATCACAATACTTTACAGAAGAGGAACTTAACTCATTATGAGTAGTATTTACTGATAATATGGTTAATAGAGCGTGAAATAGAGTATGGTGATGATTCTGAGTAGACTGATGAAGAAGATTCTTTAGATTCTCTACTGATGCTGCACAATGAACTGCAGACCACGAAACAGTGCACGCATTCATAAATATGTTCTTTACTGATGAACAAAGAAACGAATTAATAGATTATATAATAAAGAACTATTGAGAAGAAATAACAGAGTTTGCAGAGAAACATTGATACACAAATCTAGAAATAGATAGAAGAGCAGAAGAATGGTTGGCAGAATGATTCGTAAAGTATGTTGCCAAAATGGAGTGAAAAAAGAATGTAAGAATTAAGAATATTCCTCAAAGAGTTATTGCATTCTTTAAAGAGCTATATGAAAGAATTAAAAATTTCTGAAAGCTAGAAAATAAAATCACTAAATTATATAATGACATCTATACAAGGAATAGAGAATGATATAGATTAGTAGATAGAAGATGATGACACGCTTGGTGAGACTTAAAGTCAGACTCATTACTATACCGTTCTGCACAAGGTATCTGAACAGAAGAGAACACAACTAAGCTAAGAAAAGCATTAGGTGATTATATAGATGAAAAGGATAAGAAGAATTGATGAAAGTGAATCAGTGAATGAGAAGCTAGACAATATATAACATCAATACATAACAAGTGATGAATTACATTATGAGAAAAAGATGCTTTCGATGATTTCTTAGACTCTGTTTATAACAAATGATGAAGACTTACTTCACAAGATTTGAAATCATTTAAGCCACATAGCATTACTTTTGAAGATTTGTATGATTTCAGAGAATATTGAACTAGCAGTGTTCCTTGAACTAGAAGAAATTACGAAAATTGATTTACTCATTTATGGAACGCTAATCTTAAAGACAATTATTGGAAATGAATCTCTATACACTGATGGAGTAATAGAGATAATCCAATATTCCACGTAAGATGATATATAGATGATAAAGATGACGCATATAAACTTTTAGAAGTACAATCAGATTTCTATCAATGAAAGGAATGAGCTCTATGAAAAGTATGATGAGATGACTTTAAAATAGTAAAGGATTCCTGAGATAGAGAATTCTTAAGGGCAACTAGAAAGAATTGGCAAAGAAGAGCTTTATTAGAAGAACTTTCATTAGCACTTGATTGGTATAATGCTTGAGAGTGACCAAGCAAATTCTGGTTGGCAACTCCAATGACTATGGCATACAATGAGTGATTTATGGAATGAGATGTCTTAAATAAAGAAATTCATTGATATGAAATAGGTGAAATATTTAAAGATAAGTTAATAAAGGCGTGATATAAAGAAGATGAAGCACGTGATATTGTGTCTTCACTTAGATATTCATATCGTTTGCCTGAGTTCTTAGAAAATTGACTCCCTTATAGACTTTCATTTGGTAGTTATTATACGAAAAATACTGAGTGACCATTTACTTATTTCCATTATTGAGATAATTATGGCTTCAACGTAGATACAATAGCAAAGATAATGAAAGAAGACCCATTGTTGTTTGAAAGAGTATTCTGATGAAGCGATACTGAGAAATTATGGAAGGACGTTTATAAAAGTATAAAGAAAGAAGCATCAGAATATAGCCGGTTTGACAAATGATTCTATGATGATTTATTGTCTGAGGAGAAGTGATTAGACACATATAAAGAGAAAGTAGCTAAGGTATTTGAGCTTATAGATACAGGGAAATATAGAGAGGCATCAGTACCTCACTTCTATAATCTTAAAAAACTAGACTTTGAAAAAAAATATAGAAATAAATTCGATATAAGAAGTACACGTAGGTCAGAAGATAGAGATAGAATAGTATTGTTCTGAGATAAACTAGCATACATAGATTGAAATTATGGTATGGCTGTTGTTGAAAATATTGACGACATAAAAACAACTGATGAATTATTGCAAGAGCTTGATAGTAAAATATATGATATATGGAAATCTTTACCTGAAGAATGAACAAAATATTCTTCAATGTGAGAATATTGATGGGTTAATGGATTAAGAGATTCATATAAAACAGTTGTAAATTCATATATAAAAGGCACATTACCAGCTTTTTATAAGTTGATTGACGATGTCGGATATTGAAGGAATAATATTAATACTGTGAAAGCTTCAGATGATTGAATGGAATATTTCGAAATAGATTTGAAAAATATAGATAAGTCAAAGGTAAGCGATACAACTTACTATCGTAATGCTGACCCAACATTAGAATTCCGTTGAGAATGATGAAGAAACTTCCAATTAAAGCAAAATACTAGACCTACAGATGTTACAGAAGCAGATGTTATACAGCAAATTCTTAATAATTATGAAAATGCTGTAGAACAGAATATAAAGAAAAAAACATTAACTGTAAAAAAATCTCAAGACTTAAAACAACAAGCAGCGTATGCTCTCAACACAGCTATAGAAGATTTAATTTTTCCTAAATATTGAGATATACTAACTGCTGAACAAAAGCAAGTACTATTGTGATTATGATATAACTTAAAGATAGCTACCAATAAAAGTGATTTATTACTATTAAAAGAAGCTAACAAACAAGTTATGGAACAATTCAATAAATGACGAAGTGACTTAGCTAAGAAAGTTAATATGAACTTTTCAAATATTGAGGAGATGGATAAAGCATTAATGAGGAGATGAAAGGTATATGTAGAGAGAAATTGAAATATGCTTGTGGTTGATGTACACGATGAACTTATAGATTCGATTAAGAGTATCCCTGATTGAGCTTGAGAGTTCACAAACTTAAGAACAATGACTGATGACCAAATCAGAACATTAAGTAACAAACACGCATATACATTATTGAAGCTGATTGATATTGTTAAAATGAATATCAATAGATGAGACTTCTATACTCAGCTTATGATGCAATTAAACCCACAATTAAGAAATGTACGTAACTGATTAAATTTCTTTCAAGCATTTAAGGCTGTAAAAATTTGAGACAATGCTTACATACCTAGAATTTTACAAAGAAATGCTACAACTTGATATTTGTGAAAAGGTACTTGATTACCAAATGAGATGGATGAAGCTTATAAATCTTGAATATTGCAAAGGATTTATGACTGATTTGCATCTAAAGGTAAGACTATGACTACAGAAGACCTTGATGCTATTATTACTGAAGAATTAAAGTGAACAGGAAACGAATGATATCACGCATTATATGCTAATGCATTTGCGCCTTATACACACATTATATGAATACCTAGAGATACATATGCATATCTAAATAAAGTATTTTCAGAAGAAACTGCCAGTACAAGAAAATTATTACAATCAGTATTAT
>Ga0247611_10011177_pt1 | contig 10393 bp, 1 predicted proteins | sample 177DNAGHGhighgp2_FD_192422 | JGI IMG/M metagenome (GOLD analysis project Ga0247611, IMG submission 192422) | Sheep rumen microbial communities from Palmerston North, Manawatu-Wanganui, New Zealand - 1770 DNA GHGhigh gp2 | ecosystem: Host-associated > Mammals > Digestive system > Stomach > Rumen ... | reverse complement strand
GGATTTGGGGATTGGGGATTGGGGATTGGGGATTGGGCCCAATCCCCAATCCCCAATCCCCAATCCCCAATCCCCAATCCCCAATATTTTTTTCAAATTTTTTATTTTTGCTATAATCATTTTTAATTCAAACTTAAAAATAATTTAAAATTATATGACGGAAAATGAAATTCATCAAAAAATACAATATGGAGACCTTATATACATAGAATTTACATATGAAAAAAAAAGAACACGTAATATTTTATCTGGAGGAGATTTTACACTTAAAGGAAATGCAAGTGTTGAAATAAAAAAAGTCAATTTATCAAATGATTCAATTTACTTAAAAGATTTTGAAACAAATTTATTCATAATATTTCCAAAAATGAAAGATGAATTTATGAATAATAAAATATTACTAAATGATGGTTTATCATTTTTAAAAGAAAAAATAAAAACTTCTAAAACATCAATATATGATTCAGAATTCAAAAATAATATTACAAAAGTTATAAGAGCATTTCAAGAAGCTAAACAAGATGTTTATTCGGAAAATGAAAAATTTATGAATGATATAGGTAAACCTCTAAATTATGAAGATGATTTTATTTTAATTCATTTTAAAACACAATGTTTTGTACAAAGAAATGATGATATTAAATCAACAGCTTTAATATTAACACCTAATTATTCAGATGAATGTATATTCTATTTCGCACAATATAGCTCTTTTAATCTCAATTTAAAAAATGTTTTTTCTAATCAAAATATTTTTATATGCAAAAGAGAAAAAAGTATGTGGAATAATAATCTTTTTCTAATCGCAAAACCAAAAATATTAGAAAAAAATAATAATATAAATTTAAATAATGATAATGATAAAAATAATAATTCTTCAACAACAAATTTTATTCTTGATTTTAATGAAGGACAAGGGCAAGCTTTTCAAATAAAAATATGTTCAAATTATATTGATCCTTCTTCAAGTAATTTGAGTTTTTCTACTCCAGTATGGCTTACCGTTCAAAGTATAGATAAATTTTTAAATATTACTACTTTTCCTAAAATTGAAAGTTCAAATCTTGAAAGTGATATGATAAATAATAATTTTGTTCAAGATACACCAAATAAAGAGAATATAAATACAAATAATATACTACCTGAAACTGGAGAAATAAAAAACAATTATATTAAAATGAATTCTGCTATGTATTCTTCAATTAAGACTAATTCAGATAATAATTTTAAGAATCAAATCCAAAAAAATAATACCCTATCAAAACATAAAAAAATGGAAACTGATTTAGGAAGTAATCTTATGAGTCAAAAAATGACTCGTATGAATAATAGTAAAATAACGGAAAATAATAAATATCATTTATCACCAAACTTATATAAAATTTCATTTGATTCTACAGATAAAGAAAAATCTATAAATAATATTAATGGATTATTTTATATTGAGCAATATGATAAAACTATTGATATAAAATCACTCACTGACCAATATTTGAAAGAAAAATTACAATTAAAAATGGAATTAAAAATGCAATCCTATATTCAATATCATAAAGTTGTAAGATTTCGTCATATAATTTCTAAAAAATATTTAGGATTTCAAGAAAAAAAGTTAGATAAAGGAATAAATAATAATAATAATGAATTAGAAAAAGGAAAAACTATTGGAAATTTGATATTAACAGATGTACCACGTGATAGTTGTGATTGGATGCTTTTAGAAAGTTATCAGAATTTAGAATCAAAAAAATATTTAGAATATAAAAATATTGGAATGATTTCTGGATTAAAAGATGAAGAAAATGAAGAAGAAGAAGAGAAGGAAGAAGAAGAGCAAAAAAATAATCCTGAAGAAAATAATGAAAATAAAGAAAACAAGAAAGAGGATAAACAAGAAATAATACATAATATAAAAAATAATGAAATTTTGAGAATATTTCATATAAAAACTCAAAAGTTTTTATGTTTCGATGAAGTCACTAATAAAATTGGAATCTTAAATAAAACTAGAACTTTACTTAAAGAGGATTTATATAATCCTATAATTGATAAAAAAATTTATGTTCATAATTTAACATTAAGTAATGTTCCCTATGATTCCGACTTAGTAAGATTAATACCATTTGAAGCAAATCAAAATTTGGAAATATCCATAGTATTATATTTTAAAAATCAATTAGATGAAGAAATCGATTTTATTACAACAAAGGATTATAGAAAATTATTAGGAATTGAAGATATAAATTCTCCTAGAGAATCTAGCGAATCTAATAATCAAGATAATAGAGTCAATATTAATAATAATATTTTGGAAAATAATATTAATGATATTCTTCAAAGTAATTATAATAATATGGCCAATAGTTCAAATAATAATAATAATTTAGGTGGTATTAATAATGATAAAAATATTTTTAAAAGTCAAAAATCTACTATTATCGAACTTAAATCAATTAAAGACAAAATTTTACAATTAATAGAATCATTTAAAAATATCATTGATTATTGCATGAATAATTTTGCAAGAAAATATGATATAAATATTTCTCCAGGTAAATCTTTATATTATAGACAACAATTTTTATTTGATAGGGGATTATTTAAAAAAACTTTTAAATATTTAGAATTCACACAAAACCTCAGCGACATATATAATGAATATAGAGATTATACAAAAAAAAAATTTGAAGTTGAAGAAGAAGCTGAAAAAATAAGAAATACACTGCATTTGGATACAAGGAGAAATACAATTAATACAATTAAAACATTTAAAGAAAAAGATCATTTAGAATTAGGTAACAACATAGAATTTATAATTATAGAGTTATTCAAGAATATAAATGAATCAATAAGATTAAGTTTTGAATTTATTTATTCAATGTGTAAAAAGAATAATAATAACAAAAAGATTGCTTTTAATTATAAAAAATTATTTTTATATTATTTTTTAGAATATGAAGAAGCTTCAAAATGTTTTATGGATCTTTTAAAAGAAAATGAAAATATAATGAATCTTATAAATAATTCAGATAAAAACAGAGAAAAATATGATATTGAATCAGATAGTGAAGGAGAAGATAGTAATATAATAGATAAAATATTATTATATTTAAATAAGTCTAAAAAATATGAAGCAAAAAATTTATCTTTGCTTTCAAAATTTGTAAAGTTAGGAGATTCTGGTATAACATCGAATCAACAATATATTTTTGAAGAATTATTTTATAAAGGAAAAAAAAGATTTTTAATCAAAATTAAACCACAATTTGATGATATAGCTTTCAAAATAGTTTATAAAGATGAAAATAAAAATTTTATTGAAAAAAATTTGATTGAATTCTGTAATAATAGAGTCCTTGCACAACAAGGAATTATTAGTTATTTAGCTGAACAAATAAACTTATATGCGAATTTATGTTATGGTAGAAATTATGTATGTATAGAAAAAATAAGAAAAATGTTTCCTTTAGATCATCTTATATATCATATAAGTAAAGTTGATCTGAATCAGGAAATAGTTGCAGCATTAATAAATATATTAAATTATGTTTATATTGATATAGAACCTCATATAATGAGAGTTTATCCTACATTAATTAAAAGAGTTACTCCTAATTTAAGAATAGAAAGAATAAATAAAGACAAAATAAAAACGTATATAACTTTAAATAAATTGAATTTAATATTATGTCTTTCACTCTTTTTATTAAACAATATGAAATATGGAAGTATACTTGTAAATACTGCTAATATTAATTTGATTTTTAATTTAATAAAATTTCATTTATATGAAAATGTTTATTATTCTCCAATGAATATTAGTGAAGTTATAAATAGTAATTTAAATCAAAGATTGCATAACTTAAGAGATGAAGTTAAAAAAAATATTATATATGGAGAAGAATATCTAATAAATAAAAAATCAGATAATAAAAATAATAAAACGGAAAAAAATAATAATCAAATTAAAGATGATATACTAGAATTAATTAATAATGATGAAGAAGACCAAAAATTAATTAATGAAATATCAATAGATGACATTAAAAATTCTGATAAAAAAGGAATTTTAGGAAATATTAATTCATTTTACAATAAATATGGATATAAATACATTGAATTGGATTTTGAATCACCTTTAGGAGAAGAATATATTTTATTTGTTTTGGATAGAATTAATGATTTCTTTTTGACTAGTTTAATATTAAATAATATTGATAATAATACTGAAGATAAAAATATTATTTCACAAAATTTTAAAAGTGTGACAAATAATGATATTTTAACTCAATCAAATCTTAATTATTTAATGGAAACACTTATTGATATCAAAAATATTTTAATAAAAGGAAGCTCAGATATACATAATTCATATATATTAATTTTGAAGCAAATTGAAAAAGTTATTAATTATATTATGGATATAAAACAAGAAGATATGAGTGTGTATATAATAGAAAATCTATTAAAGATAAATTATCAATTAATAGATGAAACTATTGATGATAAAGAAAAATTTGGTGATAATAATGAGCTTCTATATTCAACTTTGAAAGAAAAATTATATTCTTTACCAAATATCAATGATATTTTAATGGATAATGAATTTTATTATTACCAATTATTTAATAAAATTAATTTTTATGACAATATTCCTAAATTTTATTCTGATTCCGATAATTCTAATGAAAATCAAATTATGAATGTTTTATTAAAAAAAGATAAAATTCCAGAAGAAAATAAAAGAATGTTAAGAAATAGTTTGTTTAGTGAGGAATCATCTTTAATAGATAATAATATCAGAAAAAATAGAGATTATCAAAATTTAGAATTTACTCATGACTCACATAATTTTAATTTGGATAAATATGGATATCATGATAATGAATATTATTATAATTTGAGGATGCCACATTTAGAGATAAATTTTGATAATTTTTTCATCAATTCAGTTATATTCAAGAATCTAATAGAATTAATAATAAGAATTTTAGAAATTACTGTGAATGGAAAAATAATAAAAATTTTACTTAGAATTTTTAATAGATTAATGACCCAAAGAAGTGATTTATTTACTTGTTTAAAAAGTGTTTTACTTCTGAATAAAGATGAAGATTTACAAAAATATTATTTATGTAATTTATCAATTAAGGAATTATCATTATTAGCAGAAAAAACAGAAAATTGGATGACAGAAGAGCATGTTCCAGCAATAATTATAAATATGCAACCTAATGAAAATATTGATATAAAGGAAATTGAAGAAGATAAAAGAGATATATTTTTAGTTTATTATACAATATATAAATATTTATTTATGATTATAGATCCTGAATCAAATACTTATTTTGAAGAATCAGTAGTTAAGTTATCTCAAAAAATTCTTTTTTCTTTTCAAATGGAAAATATTTTATCTTCATTAATGAAAGAAATAATACAAGAATATCCTTTAAGTGAGGATACTATAAATAATGTAATTATGTATAATAATAATGAAACTATAAATAAACAAAATAGATTGACAATTAATACTAAACATTCATTTATTGAATTTCTAAAAAGACAAAAGCATAAAAATAATAAAATAAATGAATATATTAAAAAAGAAAAAGAATATCTTTATAAAGTGGCCTTAGAAAAATTATTGAAGGTTATATTTAAATTATTAATTGCTCTTATTCATAATACATCTCCTAATTTAAATAAACAAATAATTGAATTAGTTGAATTTTCTAAAGAATATAAATATTTATTTAATTTTGGATTACTCAAATTAATAGTTGAATTATCATCTGATAATAAATATGTCGCATATAATTATAAATTTTTGATTGATCTAATAAATGAACAAATCAAATTAGAAAACATTGTCCATATAAAAGAACATTTTTTTGATTATAATACTTTTTACAACAATTTAAATAATATTCCTCAAAATAATAATAATGAAAATAGCCAAAAAACATTTGTCAAATCATTGAAAGGTTATTCTTTATTATTAAAATTAATGAAAAATGTGACCACTAAAATATCAGATGAAAAAAACTTAGGAAGGATTTTAAACAAATTAGTTGAAATATTGACTGAATTTGACCCATTTTCTGTTATAACTCCTTATAATATAAATATAAATAATTATAATTTAAGACAAACTATTTTCCCTCTAGAAACATCAACAATTGATATTAATAATAGAAAATCATTTTATACAGGTAAAACCTTAAGAAATATAAGAACAGTTGAAACAATAAGAGAAAAGAAAGTTTATGATATTTATTGTAAAATAACATATTATAGGATGGTTTTCGCATATTATTTAATTAAAATTATCATGAGATTAATAGAAAAAAGTCAACAAATCAAAATAAATATCTTCAGTTTAATAAGCATAAAAAAATTGATTAAATTTATCTTTGAATTAGATCCTCCTTTTTCTGAAAAGCAAATATTATCAATAATAAAATCGGAAAATTATAGGAAAACAAAACTATTTTTAAAAATTGAATTTTATTTCAAAATGAAATATATAGGTTGTGTTTTAATTTTTCATCTTCTTAATCTTTCTAAAGATAAAAGGAAATATATTGCAAAAAATATTGAAATTTACTATTCAAAATTAAAAGAAGATCTAAACTTTGCTTTCTATTTCCAAAATAAAGTGAATAAATTTGCTAAATTTGAAAAAAAATATAATAATTACAATATAGTATATGAAAAGTATAAAAGGAATATGTACAAGTATTTTTTTAAGGGTATTTTTCCATTGATTTATTCGAATCTCTCTAAATTTAATGAAAAGTTGTTTAAAAATTATGAAGATTATCAACGAGTTAAAAATGATTATATAAAAATTAACAAAGCTTGGGCTAAAATGTATGAGCAATTTCATAATGAAAAAAATAAAGAATATTTTGAAGCATTATTAACATATATGAGCAATAAGAAAAGAGAATATCAAAATTTATTTAATTTGAAAGAAGATTACAGAAATTCTTCTAAAATACTCAAATCAACAAAAACATTAAAATATGCTCAAAATTTAGAAAAAACTTTAGTTAATCAAGAAGAACAAGAAGAAGAAAAAAAGTTATTATCAAATTTAATAAATGATTCTAACCAAAGAAATGACATAATATTTGAAATGACAATTAATTTTGTGAATGATACTTTATGTGATATTGAAAATGAAGAAATAATTATTAAATCGATACAAAGAGAAAAAAAAATAATGGCAAGACATATAAAAACAAAAATTAATTTTCATGCATTTCTTAAAAAATATTTAGAAAAGGAAAGTCAAAATCAATCAAATTATCAAATAGTTCATGAATCCGAATTGCACATAGTTAATGTTTTTCTTAAATTTATAAAAGAAAATATTGATAATACTAAATATTTTCCTGTAATAAAAGAATTAATTGAATTAATGGCTTATTTAGTATCCGTGACACCAGAAATAATCAAAAGGGAAGTAAAACTAAAAAAGAAAAATCCAAATTATTTTGATCAAAAAGTAATAGAATTCAAAGAAAATTTCTTTTATGAATCACAAAAATCAACTTTAAATAATGGAACTATTGAAATATTTCTTAAAATAGTTAGTAAAAGAGGAAAATATTTTCGTCAAAATGTTTTTAATATGGTCATTTATTATTTCATTACTATATTAGAAGGAGGGAATACTGATGTACAAAAAAAGTTTATGCAATTATTTAAATTATTACCAGATACTGATAATTTTTTCAGAAGTATAAATCAAACTTTTGATAAAGATATTTTCTATTCATTAAATGAAGATCCTTTTTTATCAGAAATAAGTATAGATAATCAAAATTTAAAGATAGTTACTGATAAATTACGTTTTCTTCAATTATTAACAGAAAATCATAATTTATTTTTGCAAAATTATTTAAGAGAACAAACTAATAATAGAATTTCTTATAACTTTATGAATATTTTAATCGAATATTTAAGCATGCTTTTAGAAAAATTAGGAAATTTAAATGATAAATATAAAAATCTTACTAGATATTACACTGAATTATATTATAAAAGATTACTTTCTTTATTAGATACTATATGTGAATTTTTACAAGGTCCTTGCAAAAACAATCAAGAATATTTAATTCAAACAAAAATAATTGAATTGTTCAATAGAATAATGGAAGAAACATGTATAGTTATTCATAACGAAGATGAAGAAAAAGATAATAATGATTTAGATAATTATTATGAAAAAGATACTGTTTTTTGTCACTCAAAAAAAAATTATGATCTTGATACATTTTTCACAGAGCCAATTAATTATAATATTTCCTCTGGGACAACTGAAGATATTGTAAATGATGAAAATATAAAACAAAAAAAGATATTTGCATCATTAAGTGATTATGAAAAATCAACATTATTATTTAAAATTAGCGTAGTTTTATTATCAATGATAGAAGGAAGAAAAGTAAAAGATGAAGTTATTAGAAAAGTTTTAAGAGATATAAACTATAAATTAGTTTTTGAAAAATGTGGTGAAATATATACAAAATTAAAAAATGAAATGTATTTTTTTTTATTCACAGAAGATAATATAAAAGATATTGAAGATTTAGATAATCAAGTCGTTTCAGAAGCCGGATTTAATTTATATTTTTTAATGGAAACTTTAGTTTCATTAGAAACTGATGAATCTGAATTAAAAATAAATTCGTCTCTTCTTTTACATAATGACAATATATATGATAAAGTTCAAAAAGAAAAATTAGAAGATATATTCAATAATTCTGATATTATTCTGAAATCTTTAGAATTTTATGCTAAAAATTCTCTAAGTATAGAAATTTTAAAAGATAATGTTGTTTTTAAAGTATATTGCCCTAAATTACATTTTTTTAATGCTTATGACGAAAAAATGAAAAAAAAATTTGATGATAATGCCGACAGAAGTTCACCCCAAACGAAATTAATGTCTATAATAAATGAAAAAGATCAAATATATGTGACATTAAAACAAATTAATTTCCTTGAACAAAAATATAAAAAATTAGGTCCTTTGAAATATTTATTTATATATCATGATTACGTTCAATTTGTTGGACTACTTTTAATAGTATTAATGAATATTTTAATTTTTTTGGGTTATAATGCTGAAAAAGATACTGATCAAGAAAATGTTATTCATTATATAAGATTATTTAATTTAAGTAATAGTTCTAGTACAGCGATATTGCATATATTGGGGATTATTATTTTATGTTTTAATATTTTTATTTTTATTGAATTCATTTTTAAAGATGCTGTTATTATATATAAAAAACTATATAGGAACTATTTGAAAAATTCTTACGAAAAAAAAAGCGGATATGTCAATGATTTTGAAATTCACAGAGTTTATAAATTTTTGAAATCAAATGGATATTCTTTATTTTTTAATAAAGTCTTTATTTATATCAAATTGATCTTTAATTTTCATGTACTATATAGATTTTGTTATATGGTTTTTGCTATTTTAGGTTTATTTGTTCATCACTTTTTCTTTGCCTTCCATTTAATTGAATTCATTAAAAGCCAACCAATATTAAAAATAGTATTTCTAGCTTTTTATGAACCTTTAGCTCAATTGATATATACCTATATATTCTTTTTTATTCTTATTTATATGTATTCACTTTTAATCTATTATCGCTACTATAATTTAATGCCTCAATATACTTGTAATAGTCCTTTAATATGTATGATGTATATCTATTCAAATACTTTTACTTCAGGTGGAAATTTGGGAAACTTTATAGATACAAAAGAAGAAAGTATTAATTATTCAGGTGATATGGAAAGATATCTATTAGATATATCATATACTATTATAATGGTTTCAATAGTTTGGCAAATGGTCTCTGGATTGATTCTTGGTGCTTTTGATGGATTGAGAGGTGATAGAGAAGAATTAGAACAAGATATGGAAAATACTTGTTTTATATGTGGTCTAGAAAGAGAAAAAATTGAAAAGTATTATATTGGAAAAGATGGATTTGGTAATCATTTGCAGGATCATAGTGTTAATAATTATTTTTTCTATATTTTTTATTTGGAAGAAAAAGACCCTAATGAATATTCTGGACTTGAATCTTATGTAAAAAAGCTTATTGATGAAGAATCAACATCTTGGTTTCCTATTGGTAGATCACTTAAAATTGAAGAATGGGAAAATAAGATTAAAGCATAAATATTAATGATTTAAAATTAAATACATTATTCATTTTATTATTCCATTATCTAAGTATAAATTATTTTTAATTTAATATGATTAATTATAAAAATATTTATTGGGGATTGGGGATTGGGGATTGGGGATTGGGGATTGGGGATTGGGCCCAATCCCTAATGCACAATCCCTGAACCCCAA
>Ga0247611_10011175_pt1 | contig 10395 bp, 10 predicted proteins | sample 177DNAGHGhighgp2_FD_192422 | JGI IMG/M metagenome (GOLD analysis project Ga0247611, IMG submission 192422) | Sheep rumen microbial communities from Palmerston North, Manawatu-Wanganui, New Zealand - 1770 DNA GHGhigh gp2 | ecosystem: Host-associated > Mammals > Digestive system > Stomach > Rumen... | reverse complement strand
TTTCGGTTTCTCCTCGATGCTGAGGCAGTTACCCTGCTTGTCGAACTCTGCCACACCGTAACGCTCGGGGTCTGACACCCAGTAGCCAAACACGGTGGCTTTCTTGTTCTCTTCGGCATCCTTCACGGCGTTGCGCAGCAGGGTGGTGAAGCCGGCGCCATAGAAAATGTTGTCGCCCAGCACAAGGCAAGCGCTGTCGTTGCCGATGAACTTCTCACCAATGATGAAAGCCTGAGCAAGACCATCTGGCGAGGGCTGTTCAGCGTACTCAAAGTGAACACCATAATCAGAGCCGTCACCCAACAGACGCTTGAAGCCTGGCAGGTCGTATGGAGTGGAGATAATCAGAATATCCCTGATTCCAGCCAGCATCAAGGCCGAAATAGGATAATACACCATCGGCTTGTCGTAGATGGGCAAAAGTTGTTTACTGACCCCCTTGGTGATAGGGTAAAGGCGGGTACCACTCCCGCCTGCTAATACGATACCTTTCATAATATTGAAATTTTTAATTGATTGCTTGAAACCTGAAACTATTAAGCTACTAAGCAACTAAGCATTTAAGCGATAATAGCACTTTTAATTGTTTCTACTATATATTTTACGTCGTCGTCTGAAACATACGGCCCAGCAGGCAAGCACATACCCACTTTGAAGATAGCCTCTGATACGCCATTCACGTATGCAGGACAGTTCTTGTACACCGGCTGCTTGTGCATTGGCTTCCACACTGGGCGAGCCTCAATGCCAGCGGCATCCATATAGACACGCAATGCCTCCACATTATCGTTAGGCTGACAATCGGTCACTGCTGACGAAGCAGCATGTATCACACCAGCAGCACCACCCACGGCACCTGTCACGATGGTCTTATAGGCATTCTCCTGGCCTTTGATCTTCACATTCTCATCAATTGTGATAGTACATAACCAGTAATTCGAGTCATAAACAGGGACTTCAACACCTGAATCCTGAAACTTGAAACTTGAAACCGGCTGTTTATGAACAGTAACACCCTTCACATCCGCTAAAAGCTGTTCATACAGCCTTTGTACATGCTTATGATGCGCAATATGCTCGTTCACCACGGTCATTTGGCCTCTACCTATACCAGCGCAAATATTACTCATACGGTAGTTGAAGCCAATCTTCTCGTGTTGATAGTAAGGATAGCTCTCGCGGTACTGTGTAGCATACATCATAATCTCGCGCCACTCCTCCTCGTTGGCCGTCACCAAGGCACCACCACCTGAGGTGGTAATCATCTTGTTGCCGTTGAACGAAAGCACGCCGTATTTGCCAAAGGTGCCTAACACTTGCCCCTTCCATCTCGAACCGAAGCCCTCTGCCGCATCCTCCACCACAGGGATGTCATACTTATCAGCGATAGCCATAATCTTGTCAATCTGATATGGCATGCCGTACAACGCCACCGGCACAATGGCCTTGGGCTTCTTGCCCGTCTTCGCAATGCGGTCTTTGATAGCCTCTTCCAACAAGTCAGGATCCATATTCCAAGTGTTCTTTTCCGAGTCAACAAACACAGGCGTTGCCCCCAGATAAGTAATCGGGTGACTCGAAGCACAGAACGTGAAGCTCTGCACACAAACTTCATCCCCCGCCTTCACACCACAATTGATCAAAGCAAGATGAACTGCAGCCGTCCCGCTCGAAAGAGCCACAACGCGCTTCGCGAGCTTTTCGTTTTCGTTTTGGTTTTCGTTGACGAAGTTCTCCAGGTCCGCTTCGAAACCGTTCACATTCGGCCCCAGCGGAACCACCCAGTTGGTATCAAATGCTTCTTTAATATACTTCTGTTCCAAACCTGCGTCTGACATGTGCGCCAAACAGAGGTAAATTCTCTTTCTTTCTGACATAATATAATGATTTTATTGATTTCTATCTATGTTATAATCTCCATTGCGGCCAAAACAAATAGCTGCAAAACAGCCAAACGCCTTTTAGAAACTTACTCATTCTATAACCGTGAACCCTTAACCATTAACCCTGAACCGTAAGAATTCCTTCCTCTTCATGCGGCACAAATGGACCTTCTTTGCACTCAAACAACATTGATGGCTCCATTGCTTCCAATGTGTGCCAGACATTCTTTGGGATATTGACACCATAAAGTCGATTCTCTTGGCAGAGGATTGCGAAATCTTGCAATTCTCCTTTATTGTTGTAGGTGGTGACTTTCACTTTGCCTTTCAGGATAACGATAGTTTCGTCTTTCGTAGGGTGGCGGTGGATGGGTATCTCTGTGCCTGGTTCCAGCGCATTGAACCGTCAGGTCGCGAGCACCTTTGAATTTGATATTTTTAGCGAGTCAACATACGATGGCACTTCTCGTCAAGGCTCTTGTGGAAGTTATAGTTCATCCTCAAACGGGGCGAAGCTTTCGCTTGTTGGCTCACCTCGTTCATAAGATTGTTGTCTATAATCTCTATATGTTTCATATTATTGGTTTTGGTTTTCATCTTTGTTTTTTGTTTTTAAAGAGCAAGGATGTCAACATCCGATAGCGGTTCGCACTTCCCGTCTTTCACCGAAAGCACCACAGACCCTGATTCCACAGCACGTAATCTGTGCCATTGTCCAAGGGGAACATTGATGGCCACATTCGGGCCGTTGGGCGACAGCACTATGGAATCAGTGCAGATGCGTTCCAAATCATCGTAGAACTCTTCTATAACCTTGCCTCGTAAGCAAACCACCGTTTCAGAAGTCTTTTGGTGCCGATGGATTTGCATAACCGAACCTGGCTCAATGGCATTGAGCATACGCTGGGATTCATCTTCAGGAGTGTTCCTAAGGTCGTATGCCATGCGAAGCCTTGGAGAGGCCTTGGCTTGTTCGGTCAATTGGTCTAATACGGATTGGGTAATAATCATTTTTGTTTAGTTAGCATTACCATTTTATAAACACCTTTCCATATCATAAAGCCCAACAGACATCCCAACGTGTTGTGAATGACATCATCAGTCTCAACGCAGCCTCGTTCTAGATAATACTGCAAAAACTCTATGATTACAGAGAGGCCAACACCTATGAGCGTGACACCGAGCCATTGCCTCCTCCGTAACCATTTTTCAGAAAGCATACCCCAAAGTAATCCGATTGGCATAAAAAGAATCACGTTCAGTATACATTCATATAGTATTGTCATGTTACCATCACGAACAATACTCACGCAACTCCAGAATGGTGAAAAATAGATTTTTATCCACCACCAGTGCCTATAAAAGACGGTTAGCCCCAGTACAAAGAAGACATATTCTAAAAGAAACAATCCTGCAATATAACGACCAACTTTCCTCCGTTTCAATGTTAATAATCCAATTGTTCCTACGCATAAGATTACCAGAAGCCCTTCATATACTTTTTTAGGCACGACTATTAACTGGGAGTCAATATATTTCCACAATTCACTCACTCTATTTTCATCTCGTATTACAGATTGTCCCTAATTATCAAAACAGGATAGAATTACAGCAACCGAATCTAATACGCCAATTAGCCTTTTCAGCCATATCGGGATATTGGCCTAATTTATCCTTGAATCCCATTTGCATTTCACCGTGTTTACTATACCAGTATTCCTGCAATTTTTCACATGTTCTCGAACAATTTGTAACAGTACGCATGTAATAACATTTTTTGTCGAACGTAGAAAATGCCAGCAGGTTGATGTCGGTTTCCGACAATTCTTTATCAACACTTGCCCATTCACATAAAGTACCGATTATCATTTCACTCGACACATCATCCCTAATCCTCTCTTTTGTAAAGAAGAAACCTACAGGTTTTTCACTTTTAGTACTGATGCGTTAATTTTTAACAAATATTAAGATACATCAAATAAGGTTAGTTCTTTGACATTTTGAGTATGAATGAGAGCAGGGTTTGGAGAGGTCAACAGTTCCTGAAGACTGATTATCTCCAAGGCTGATACAGACAGAAGAGTCGCCACCTCGGTTATTGAATATGGGCTTCTGAGCTGGTACTTGATCATGGCGACTATCAGATAGGTGCAGATTGATACCCACAGCTGTGTCATCACGGCATTCTGCGAGTGCCCCCACAGTTTCTTGATGGTGAGGTTCTGTTTCATCCATTTGAAGAAGACCTCGATCTGCCAACGGTTTCTGTAAAGGTTCGCGACATCGATGGCGGCAATCTCCATGTTGTTGGTGATGAATACGAGTTCTCGGTCATTGTCGGCATCATGGTACACCACCATCCGCATTGGTTCGGGGTAAAGTTTCTTTGACTTGGTGCCGGTGACACGGATGATGTAGTCGCCATGGACACCGCTGTCGGCGTCAAACCCGTCAAGGGATTCAATCACATCGTACTTCATGTTCTCCTTGGCTCGTGTCACGAAGAAAGCGCCTGCCTTGTGTATGTGGTACAGAGCCTCGAAGTCGACATAGGCCTTGTCCATGACAAACAGGTCGTTCGGGTTGAAATTCATCACATCGAGCATGTTGCTGTCGTGCCATTTGCCGTGGGTAATGTGTATGTCCACAGGAATGCTGCCACGCAGACTCATCACCGTGTGCATCTTGACGGCTCCCTTTGAGTACTTGCCAAGGGCCCAGGCCAACAGCTTGATGCTGCATGAAATTGTCGTGGAGTCCACAGCCATAAGTTCATATTCTGGCAAATCAACACCGGGAACAGCCTCGGAGGAGTACATCGGCCTCACAAGTCCAATCAGGTGGCGTCCGAAATCCTCGTATATGCGGAAGTCCAGCTTTTCGTTGGCCCTGGTGAGCGACGTGCTGTCTACCGAGACCGCCATGCCGAGGTGATACAGGCTGTTCTTGTGCGCCTCGAGGCACAGGCATACATCCCGCATCGACTGGCAAGCCGTAAGTTGGCCGAAAAGCAGGTACAGGAACTGGTTGTAGCACGTGAAGTTCCTCGTATGGTAATCACCGAAGTATCGTGCAACGCACTTGTCGAACTCGTATCGTGGTATGAAGTCTGTCACTTGAGAGAAAATGTATCGTCCTGTGTTCATATCCTTACAGTGTTAGGCTGCAAAGATACTCATTCATTTCAAATCGCCAAATGTTAAAACTGCTATAAGTATTACAAATACAATAAATTACATAAATAAATTAAAAATTAACGCATCACTAGTAATTGTCAAAACACATGATTTTTGTATTGGTTCCAATTAATGTACCCTTGGTGCCGAATTGCAATACCCCGTTTTTTGCCACATGAATATATGTGCCGTGAGGGAACGAAATTGGTCCTTTGAAAACTAGTTTCCCGTAAATATTCCACATAACCTGAGGGCGCGAGGTCGCAGGATACCACCAATCCGCACCAATTTTTATCATATTATTGTATATCTTATCAGCATCAATAATTATTTTCCCAGATAAATCACGAAAAATAGTTTTTGAATAAATGGTGAAAGGCAGGAAGACAGCCTGACTCAAAGGAAGAACTTTGAAATTGAACCAAATCGTTTTAATTGGGTATTTACACGTTATTCTAAACAATACCTTAAACCACGATTTCGCAATACGTGCAGTTCGTAATAGCACATTCATAATCATAGATTATTTAGGTTCAGGACAGATTTGTTTTTTTATTGTCCCTTAGCAAAATCAGTAAGATAATCAAACCTCGGTGTCAAATCCCCATCTTTCAGTATCATCGACCGCTGAATCACCTCTGAGTGCTCTCCTTTTAACAAAGGCTCAAACACATGCTTGGTAAGCATTTCGCCAAAATAGGCACTGGTGTCCATGGCCAAAGCATTCGGGCAAGTGTCAACTGCCATTTCGGTGATATTATTGGGTGATGAGAAGGCAGGCTCGTCTTGTTCAGTGACAGGATTATAGTCATAATACGGGTCATCATGGGTGGCAGGTCTTACCGTCGATTTAATGCTGCCCTTGATGTCGCAAGTCACATCGCCAATCATGCGGATGCGCATATCCTTATTGCGCAAGTCTTCCTCGCTCAAATACACAGGTGCTTCTGGTCCCCAGAAATGAGCACAAATCAGAACATCGGTCCGCCTTGCCCAACGCATGAAATCACTTTCATACTCCTTGGCATTATGAGTGAAGTCTTTCCATGAGAACGCGCCACCATCCTTGCGTTTAACCAAGCGATCAACATCGGCCACACAATATGACAGTTTGTCAACCTTATCGGTAGAGAGATACTCTTCCTCCGTCATCTTGATGGCACCGATTTTATCCAACACATGCTGTGCACCTTGCGAAACACGACCTGCACCTGTCACCATCAGTTTCACTTTAGGCAGCTCTATACTCTTCAGTGCTTTAAATAGCTGGTCAAGCGTAAAACGACGGTCGGGTTTCGGCAGTTCATACTGTTTGTGCTTTAAGCCATAGCCACGCAAGGTATAATAAACACCAACCACACCAGCCCACCAGCCAAAGGCACACACACGTATGTTGTTGTCATCTACAAGGTATTCATAGTCGCAGAAGGTGATATGTTTCTGCATGAATGCCTGCAACAGCGGACGGTTGTATTCCTGCATCTTGGCGATATGGCCGAAGAAGAAATAATGCTTGTTCGGAATCAGGCTTTCTATCTTTGCTTCCTTGATGCCAAACAGCACATCGCAATCGTCCACATGGTCAACTACCAGCACACCCTCGGCACGGTACTCGTCATCCGAAAAAGCACGGATGTCGCTGGCTTGGACTACGATTTCATGTTGAGGAAATCTTTTGTTAAGTTCCGCCACCTGCTTGGGCGACAAGGCCACGCGGTTGTCAACCGGGGTCTTGGTTTCTTTGATGATACCTATTTTCATATTCAATTGGGTTTTAGAGCGGTGAGAATATCAGCTGTGGTTAATTCGGCATAAACAGGGTAAACACCCTTGTCGGTCTTCACTTTCAAAGTGTTGTTAATATAAGCAATATCATTGATTATTGTATCCAAGTCTTTGGCATACAATGTAATCATCATTATCTTTCTCGGTTTATCGCCCTCAATGGCGAAACCGTCATAAACTATCGGCATGAAAGTGATGATTTCTTTCATGCTCTGCACTTCCTCGTAACCGATAATCTGTTCAACCACACTGCCGTCTTCGGGCTTGAAATAGGGACTATAGGTCAAAGCATATCCTCTGTCGGCTGGCAAGTCGGCATTCACCTTAAAAGGCACGCCAAAGGCATACTTGATCATCAAAGTCAAGAAATCGATACCGCCACTGGCACGCTGGTAGTCGAACGAATGACCGCCGCCCAAACGGAAACCGGTTTCAAACACATAGAAACGTCCGTTGCGATAGAAGAACGAAATATTGGCTACACCACATTCCATCCCCAAATCGGAGAGCATGGCTTTCACATTGCCGTCAACCTGCTCGATATATTCGCGTTCATATCTCGACGGGAACGACCAGGCTTTCTGCATCGTCTCATATCCTTTTTCGGGCGCAAGCATCGTAGTGTCACAAGTTTCAATCAAGATAGCCTCTTTGCCATTGATGTAATAGGTGCAGTCGAATTTCACACCGTCTCCGATAAAGTCTTCCACTACTACACTTTTTGTGAGCGACAACTCGTAAGCAAGAGCCAAATATTTTTTGTATTCCTCTACGTTGTAGGCCACATTGATGCCGATGCTACCGCCACGGTCGGTAGGCTTAATGATGACCGGGAATTCGATATTGGCATCATCAGGGTTGTATTCGTTCACTATCGGCACACCATACTTTTTACAAAGGTGTTTGAATTTGTTCTTGTCGCGTGTGATTTCAAGCTGCTCGCGGTTGATGTAGCACGGCACGCCAAGACGCTCACACATCTCAATCATGGCCTCAACACGGATTTCACTGAAACCCGCCATTACGCCTGTCACACCGCTTTCGCGACATTGTTTCTCCAATGCATCGTAATCCGTCCAACTGATGTTCCATGCCTCATCGGCAACCAATTTTGCAGGAAAAGCATTACCCAATCTTACGTCAGATACAATCACATAACAACCTAACGATTGGGCTATTTTTACAACATCCACTTCCGCATTCGAGGCACCTATGATAAGGAGTTTTTTCCCTTCCAGTTCTTTCATAGCATTATATATTTTTAATTTGTTCAAAAATCTCTTCACTTTCCAGTACTATCGGCTCCACATCCACGTCACGCAGAAAGATTTAAGGCTTCTCGTAGTGGTGATATTGGTCGCGCACGATGCGGTCAGCATTGCCGTCTTCCATAATTGTCATGGTGTCGCCAATTAGGTCGAAACCCACACGTGTCATCACGCCAGTGTATGCCATGTGGCGGATATTCACCTCGGTCACTTTCAGCTTGCCGTTCTTATCCTCCTTCAGGTCGAAACTCAGGATGCCATGGGCTGGCACGTTCAACTTGTTGCAGAGGTACTTGATGCAGTCGTCACAAAACTTGTTGATATGGTCTTCGTTCAGGAAGCGGGCAAAGTGCGTGTTGCCAGTGACGTGACTTGGGGCGGTGTTAGCCATCACATATTCGGCACACTCCAAAGCGGCACCTTTTACATACTCGTTGTTGTAGTAAAGCATCTGGTTGGCCAAGTGGCGACCAGTGAGGAACTCGCTCACGGTGAACTCCTCGATGCGGCTGTTGATGAAGAGCCACGACTTGTAGCTGTCCAGGTTGTCCAAACGCAACGAACCCAGTCCGCCAGTACCTTCGGTGGCACGAATCCAGCATGGGAAACCAATCACATTCTGAACTTCATCAAACTTCGGTTCCTTTTGCGTCACCTTGATGGTTTTGGGGATGAAGTCGGTGCCTTCGAGCAACGATGCCATAATGGCCTTGTCGCGCAAGGACTCCGACAAGAGTTTGCAGCCCATAAACACCTCGCAGGGGAACTTGCCGTGCATCTCGTAGTAGTCACCCCACTCCACAATTTCAGCCTCAGGTTGCACAAAGGCATAGTCGATGTGCTTCTCGGCCACAAGGCGTTCAATGAACGGGAAATAATCGGCACTGTCGCAACGTGGGCAGACGAAATATTCGTCAACCAACTTGCGACCTTTGGTGTACATGAAAAATCCCATGGCTTTCTTGTCGGCATCGATGCCGATAACGTGGTAGTGCGGGTACTTCTCGCGAATGACGGTGGCGATTGAACGTGGCGTTAAGCCACCAATGCCGGTAATAAGGAGTGTCTTCATTATAAATTGTTTAATTGTTTATTCGTTTATTTGTTTAATTGTTTCTACGATTCGTTGCTATTACTTATCCACATAAAAATGTAGTATCAAAATATTATTCCCTCATAAAAATGAGATTTTATTTGTTTATTTCCTCATAAAAGTGTATTTTTGCGGTCGAAATAAATCTTACATACTATATGGAAAGGACTGTATATCAAAAACTTCTCCTGTGGAGAAACGACAAAGACCGCAAACCACTCGTGCTATTAGGGGCACGCCAGGTGGGCAAAACCTATATCCTTAAGGAATTTGGCAAGCATGAATTCCATAATATAGTTTACGTCAACTGCCACAACAACACCTTTGCAAGCACATTGTTCAATGATTACAACATACCTCGCATTATTCACGCGATAGAAGTCAATTACGAGGTGAAAATCGAGGTTGGCAAAACGCTACTTTTCTTCGACGAAATCCAAGAGGTACCAGGGGGCATCGCTTCCCTCAAATATTTCTGCGAAGACCTGCGCCCACTCCATGTCGCTGCTGCAGGTTCGTTACTGGGGCTTGCACTACAAAATGACGAAAGTTTCCCCGTGGGCAAGGTCAACACCATAAAAATGTATCCGATGACTTTCACAGAGTTTCTCCTCGCCATGGGGCGCAACCAGCTCCGTGAGGCGATACTCTCTGCTGATTGGGAGCTGCTGCGTCATCTTCATGATCTTCTCACCGAGCTGCTTCGCCAGTATTATTTCGTAGGAGGCATGCCGGAAGCCGTAGGCAAGTGGGTTGAAACGGCAGACCCCAAAGCCGTGCGCAAAGTCCAAAACGACATTCTCCAAACCTATTATTTTGACTTCGGAAAGCATGGCAAGACTATGATTCATCGCATACGTCAGGTATGGGACAGCATTCCCGCCCAACTCGCCAAGGAAAACAAGAAATTCATCTTCGGAGCCATCAAGAAGGGTGCTCGGGCAGCCGACTTCGAAGCCGCCATCCAGTGGCTTGTCGATGCCGGTCTCATCTACAAGGTTCATCGTGTTTCAGCGCCCAAATATCCTCTCAAGTTCTATAAAGACAGCGATGCATTCAAAGTCTATCTGCTCGACTGTGGCCTTCTCGCCTTGCTGTCCGAATCTCGTCCCCAGGATATGCTGCTTGGCGACAATGCCTTTACAGAGTTCAAGGGATCCTATACCGAAAACTATTTCCTGCAAGAACTT
>Ga0247611_10011174_pt1 | contig 10395 bp, 4 predicted proteins | sample 177DNAGHGhighgp2_FD_192422 | JGI IMG/M metagenome (GOLD analysis project Ga0247611, IMG submission 192422) | Sheep rumen microbial communities from Palmerston North, Manawatu-Wanganui, New Zealand - 1770 DNA GHGhigh gp2 | ecosystem: Host-associated > Mammals > Digestive system > Stomach > Rumen ... | reverse complement strand
TTTCCTACCGCCGCGCTGAGCTGGGTGATATCCACGCTGGCCGAGAGGGTCGTGCCTTTCAGGACCAAGGTCGCACGGCGGGTTTCGCCGCTGATGTTCGGATCCACGCTCATCTTGACTTTGAGTCCGACGGCAGCCTCGCCGGATTCCTGGGAAAGCTTGACCCAGCCAGCGGACATGCCGCTGTAATTGACGCTGAGCGTCCAGGCGACGGTGGAGGCCAGCTCCAGATCCTGCTCTCCGCCGGCGGCGAGGACCATCGGCTGGGGGACCTTGAGAACGGGAATAGTCTCATCGTCCGGTTTCTGGCAGGCGAAGAGGGCGGCGAGGAGGGCCAACGCCGCTCCGAGGCGGGTGAATACGTTCGTTTTCATGGTTTCTCAGGATAGCCGAAAGGGTGCTCGGCACAATTCTCAGCCCCGGGCATCCCTTCGGAAAAATAAATTCTGCTTGCTGTTAGAAGTTGTAGGTCACGGCAGAAATCTGGATTCCGCCATTGGCAGAAGCCTTCACGCAACTGATTTCCAACTTATAATAAGCATTGGCTACCGGAGTCGGGATCGTGTAGGTATATTCCGGGGCGGCGACATTGGAGCCAACGACCTTCTGGACATCATTCTTGAACTCCTTGTCGGAAGCGACATACAGCGTAGTGGCGGTAGCAACGCTTGCATCGAACTTGTCATAGGCAACCGTAACCGACTTGACGACTGTCGCTATAGGCGCCGCTGTCGTAATGGTGGAAACAAGAGCGTCCGTCTTCCAGCCGGTCTTGATATAGGACCAGTTGCTGCCCCAACTGTTGTTATTAAAGTTGACAATATTCCAGGAGAAATCGCCTTTCTTGGCAACCCAGTCACATTTATAATTACTTATTTTATTGTTAGCACTATTGTCATCCGGGAATGTGAGCTTGAGGTTGTTCTGATCCTTGGCCGTCAGCGTGGCAGCGTCTTTCGTCTCTCCTACTGCAACCGTCAGTTCATATTCCGTACCGATGGTCAGCGCAACTTCCTTCTCGAGGGAGGCGGTCGTCGTCTTGCCTTCATCGACCTTGGCACCATCCTTCACGGAGAGTGTCCAGGTATATTCGGTTCCCTCGGCTGCCATGTTGTAGCTCCATGCCGCCTTGATGCCCGTCGAGGTCTGCACAAATTCAGAAATCGTCAGCACCGGCTTGACCGTATCCGTCGTCGCACCGTTCAGGGAATAGACATAGCCCTTGTAACCATCCTTTACGCTCAAGGTCTCATAGACATCATTGTAAACCGTCACCTTGCTATGGACAATCACCTCGTCGCCCTTCTTGATCTGGGTATTGCCGTCCACCCAGAGCTTGTTCTCCAGGAACTTGACGGAGTAGCAGGTGAAGGTGGTCTTCATGGTACCATCTTCGGAAATATCAAAGACGGCGGTTCCGTGCTCCGCATCGAATTCATTCTTGATGGAAGCAATCTTGCCCTTGATATAGACTTCGTTCTCGGAAGGAGTGCTGGAGAGCGACTTGATATAGGCGATAGCGCCGGCGGGGTTGTACGGATCCGCAAGGGTGCCGGAGCCCTTCGGCTCGGCGGACGTTCCCTCGACAAAGCTGCCGAAGATGCAATCAACGGCTTCATGGGTCACGTTGCCGTTCTTCTCGTATTTCTTATACTTCGCAGCGATGGTCAGCGTACCGTCGTTCTTTACGCCAGAGAAGGCGCTCATATCCGAAACGCCGTACATTGTTACGGAGCCGGTCTCGTCGGTCAGGGTGCACTGGGTCGGGTTGCCTTCGAGCTGGAAGCCGCTCACCAGACCGCTGATGACATAATAGGTATCCGTCTTCGCGAGGTCGATGAATTCCTTGATGGTCTTGGTCTCGTACTTGGAAATGTCCTCCGCAGGAGCCTTGCCGGCAGTCTCGCCGTTCAGGGAATAGAGGTAGTCGTAGGAACCGCCAGTCTCGGCCGTTTCCTTGAAGTGCTTGAGCTGGCCGTAAATCACCACATCGTCACCGACCTTGATATCATCGTCGCCTTCTCTCCACACGCGCTGGCCGAGATAATAAACCTGATAGGCCTCAAAATCCGTCTTGGAAGACTGGCCGTCGTCGGAGATAAAGAAAGTAGCCTTGTAGATGTTCTTCCCGTCTTTGTCCACAGCATGCTGGAAATCGTAGGTCACATTGTCCTTGACGGAAATCTTATGGATCTTTCCGGCGACATAGTACTTCTGGGAAGTAGGAGTGGAGTCACCGTCATTGAGGTTGGCCATAATCCAGGCATAAGCCTCTGAGGCGGAGAAAGGATTGGCCTTGGAGCCGTCGCCCGGAGGAACCGTGCCTTCCTGGGAAACTGACACGGAGGCCGTGAACAGGCCGGCGATGAAGTTCAGTTTCACGGCAGGACGGCCCTTGCCTTCCCGTGCACCGGCGGAAAGGGTCACTTCCGTCGTGCCTTTGCCGCCGGAGGTCGGCTGGACCGTCAGCCACTCCTTGGCCGCCTCGGGGACGGTAAGGGTCCAGGGATCGGAGGAGGTCACTTTGACCACCTGCGTGCCACCCGTTGCGGTAAATTTGACCGCAGACTGGTCCACCGTCAGGCCGGCGGGCACTTTTTCTTCTTTCTTACAGGCGGAGAGGGTCACGAGGGCCGCTACAGCCGCAAAGAGAATGGATCTGAATTTCATAGTGTATTGTGTTTGTTGTATTATTTAGTCCATGTGATGGATACTTTGTCCAAATAGAGGGCGTACTCCTTCGAACGGATCCCGACATAGGCATAGTTGCCGCTGACCGTCACTTCCGTTCCCTGCCCATAGGTGATGGTTCCAAGGAGCGTACCCTGCTTCGCGCTGTCGTAGAGGTCCGAAGGCGAACTGTAGGCCGCATTGGACCCATAGACCTGGACAGCGCGGGCGGCCGTGTTGCCCACTTCGCCGCTCTTGGCGTTCCAGACCACGGAGACTTTCTTCAGGGCGCCGCCGGAGGTCGTGGAGACGATGCCGGAATTATTGTTCTTGGAACGCATCTGGATGGCCTCGTACTGGGAAGCGCTGTTGCCCGCATAAACGGCAGAAGAGGCGCTGCCCTTCTTGCCGGACCAGTCGATGTACTGGTTCGAGGTCGCGCCGGTGAAGGCCGCATTGAGCACATCCGTCAGCACTCCCGCAGGGGTATCTCCGCCGGGCTGCTCTCCGCCGCCGGGCTCGTCACCGCCCGGTTGGTTGCCACCGCCGGGGTTCTCGCCGGAGTCTTCGCCGGAAAGGGTCACCGCCAATTTGGCAATGCGGCGGTGTCCACTATTTCCTTCCACAGTAAAGACGACCTTGCCGGCATCTCCGGTCCAGGTCGGTTCGCTGTAGGTTCCGGGCGTTACGGAGATGACATTCGTCTTGTCATTCTCGCCGAAGGTCAGAACAATTTTCAGTATCTTCTTGGCGGAAGATACCGTCATGGTCGAGGAAGAATAAGCGCGGACAGACTGGCCGTTGTCGTACCATTTGGCGTTGGAGAAATCGACTGTAACCCCATCCTTCGTGAGCGTCTTGACCTCGAACTGGTCGGCATAGCCCTGGGCCGTAAAATCGATGGTATAGGTCCCTGCCGCTGCCGGGGTCGTGCCGCCGCCAGGCTGGTCACCACCGCCAGGCTGGTCTCCGCCGCCGGGGTTGCTGCCTTCCGGGCCGGACTGGGAGACGGCGATGGAGGTTGACTGGGAGCCGCAGGTGAAGGTCAGGACCGCTCCGCGGGCGGCGGTCGCCGGTTCGGCGGAGATGAGCACCGTGCTGACACCCGTTCCTTCCGTCATGCCCGGCTTGACCCAGGAGCCCGTGGACGCAAGCGTCCAGGCGCCGGGAGCGTTCACTGTCACATATTTCCCTTCTCCGGAAGCATCCAGGACCACCGTTTCCGGGGTTACCGTCAAGACGTTGTTCTTGTTACATGAAACGATTGCCGCCAATGCGAAAAGCCAAAGAAGAAAAATACGTACGTGTCTCATTAATGTGATAAGTTTATCCGGACCACAAATATACACAGAATTTCCGTCTTTACAAAAAAACAGGCCGACCCAAAGGCCGGCCTGCTCGTTGAAGGAAGTGAAAGGTTTATTTCACCTCGGTGACATGCTTGGGATCCCAGATGCCGAGCTGCTTGGTCGTCCTGTTGACGGTCGGGATGCAGATGACATCGTACTTTTTGCCCTCCGGCATATCCAGATACTGTTTCACCTGGACATAGGCGGCAATCGTGTTGGTTCCGTCGGAAAGCTTGCCGCTCCGGTCGCCGGAGACTTTCTTGCCGGTCTCAGGGTCAACGACCTCGTAGGTTGCGGCGATGGCATCCGTCACCGTCAGGCCTTTGATCTTCAGCAGGCGTCCGAAATTGGCATCCCAGTTCGCCAGGAGGTTCGCCAGGGTGATTTCCTTCGGCTGCGGCATATCGGCAGGATTGAGCGGAGCCTTTCCGACCGTGGCGAGGGAAGTATTGAAGACCGTCACCTCAGGAAGGCCGTTGTAGGCATAGCCCTCGCCAAAGACGCGGCCTTCGACGGTCTGGCCGACGGAAAGGCCGGACACTCCGTAAAGCAGGACGGCGCCGTTTGCGCTCTCCAGGAAGATGTTGGAACCGTTGACATAGGTCACCGTGGCCTTCGGGATGGTGATATCGAAGGGGGCCGGATTATTCTTATTGGTAGATTTGGCAACAGCCTTCGCGATATCGCCGAGGTCACCCTTCGTCTCCGGGACAAGCTGGATGATGGAAACCGGAACGGAAGAGGTCTTCAGCTCACCCTTTTCCAGTTTGCTGCTCGTCACGACGATTTCGCCCGTGCGGCGGGCGCCGGTCGTATTCTCTTCGGCGACGACGGTCACGACATACTTGCCCTTGCTGTTGACGGTGTAGCCGTTATCCTTGATGGTCAGCCAGGGAGTATCGCACTGGATGGAGAAACCCTCGCCCTTCTGGGTGAAGAGGATTTCCTTCTCGCCGGCCGCGGAGGGAATGGCGACCTCGGTCTTGTCGGCGGCCAGCAGGGCCTTCTCAACCTTGATGACCCGGACGTCAACCAGTTCAGGAACGGTCTTTCCTTCCCAGGTGCCGGTGTATTTTGCATCCTTGGGGCCTTCGACCGTCACGACATCACCGAGAGCGATGTTGAAGCTGGCCCAGTTGTAGGAACCGGTCGCATCCTTGGTCCCGTAAATATAGACGACATCACCATTCTCATCCTGGAGGAACCAGTTGCCGTAATAGTCGCTGGTGATGGACACGCAGGTTCCCTTGACCTTGAAACTGCCGCTCTTTGCGGCCACGTCGGCGCAGGTGGAAAGCGGCGTCTCGGCCGCGGTGAGCTCTTCCTGGCGGACGATGATGTGCTGGGTCTCGTCACCGACTTTCAGCAGAAGGTCGATGGAGCGGGGGGATTCCGTCTTCGGGGCGGAGAAGGTGATGGTCGCATCGCCCTTGCCGCTCATCGGGGAAACGCTGAGCCACTCGTTACCCTTGTGCTTGAGCTGCTCGACTTCAATTTTCTTTTTTACGCTGCCTTGGACGGCATCGGTATAGCTGGTGTCATACTTGACTTTCACGGCGAAGGTCCATTCGTCGCTGGTCGTCAGTTTGATCGTCGGCTGCGTGGCTCCATCCACGGGAATGCGCACGTAGGTATTGCTGAGCGTGGCATTGGCAAGGCTTCCGGAGGTGGCATCCTCCTGCTGGCAAGCGGCAAAGGAGAGAGCGGCGACGGCAAACGCGGAAATGATATATCTGAGTTTCATAGTAATGCCTGTCATCTATTAGTTGAACAAATATTTGATACCGATCTGGGCGTACCAGCACTGATGGATGTCGTGGTAGAGCGTCCAGAGCTGGGTGGTACCGCTGACCGCCTCCGGCGTGGAGAACACCGGGACGCCGTCGGCGTTGACGCCTTCCATCTTCAGGATACGGCCGCTGTTCAGGGCAGGATTCATCTGCTTGGACACGCCCCATGAGGAGTTGAACAGGTTCAGGACGTTCTTCACGTCGAAGTTGACCTGAAGGGTGTTCGTGGTCTTGCCGAGCTTGATCTTGAAGTCATGGGTGTAGCGGAAGTCCAGGCGATGGACCCAAGGAGAATAGACGCTGTAGCCTTCGGCATAGCCGCCTCTCTTGTCGAAGAGGTTCTTGGGATCGACCTTGGTCATGAACTCCCAGAAACGGCTCTTGTCATCCCAGGAAGCGAATTCGAGGTCGTTGATTTCCTTCGGGATATAGATGGCGTCGTAGTTGTAGTTGTCGCCGTTCATGTCGTTGGCGTACATGTAGGAGTAGTTGTATCCGCCCCTCCAGGTCTCATAGAAGAAGCTGAACATGTTGTTCGACTTGTCGCTGATGGAGAGGGAGGCGAACAGACGGTCCGGCGTGACATACTGGGAATTGTGCAGGGTCACGTTGTTCGGGCCGTCCACCGTCGGGATGTAGGTGAAGGCGGAGTTGGCGTCAGAACCCGGCATGCCGGTCAGCTCCTTGGAGACGGAGTGGGTGTAGGCGGCGGTGAAATCGACACCTTCCCAAGGACGGGCGTTGAGGGTGACGGAAGCCTGGGCACCATAGCCCTTGCTGGTGTTGGTCAGCACATAGGCGGAGGTGGAGGTGTAGGTATAGACCGAAGGATAGATGTGGCGGTTGTCAACCCCGTTGAAGCGGGCGAAGCCATTGACGTCCATCAGGTTGTAGTCGCGGATGCAGACAGCGTTGACGGTCTTGTTGAAGATCGCCTCGGCGCTGATCGAGAGCGGGAAGGAAGTCGGGAAGCTGTAGTCCACGGCGAGGGAGGTCTTCCACACCTGCGGCATCTTGAACTTCGGATCCACGGCGGCAATCGAGGTCGGGAGGACACCCTTTTCCGGGGAAATCGTCAGCGGGAAGCGGTCCTGATCGGCCTCATGGAGGGTCTGAAGCATCGTGGGCACGTCGGTGATCATGTTACCGGTGAACTTGCCGAGGATGTCGAAGCGGTTGTCGATCTTCGTGGAGTTCTGGGAAACGGCGCTGACGTTCTGGACCATACCGGAGTTCGTCGGCATGTTGGTGAAGAACACGAGCGGGAGACGGCCGGAGAACAGGCCGGTACCGCCGCGCACCTTCAGGCTCTTGTCGCCGAAGACATCGTAGGTGAAGCCCAGGCGCGGGGAAATCTGGACCTTGGAGGTCGGCCACTTGCCCGTGTTGATGTGCTTCTCGACGCCCTTGTCATAATAGGTCTGGGCGAGGATCTTGTTGTTGGTCATCAGGTCGCGGTTGTCGAAGAACAGGCCTTCGATCCTGAGGCCGGCCGTCAGTTTGAGTTTCTCGTTGGGGTTCCATTCATCCTGGGCATAGACGGCCACTTTGTGGAAGCGGACGCGGGCGGCAGGGTTGAGCTCGCCGTCATAACCGTAGGTCAGGGCGACGGTCTCCGGCATGGCACCGGTAAGGAAGTCATTGAGGGAATTGTAGCGGTAGTAGCCCGTACCGTTACGCATGTAGGAGTTGTCGGCCATCTGGTACTCGTAGCTGAGGCCGGCGGTGAGCTTGTGGTCACCGAAGTAGTAGGTCAGGTCGTCCTTGGCCGTGAAAACGCGGTTGTGGACACCGTTGTTCCAGGTGAAGAGCTCATAACCCACAGCCATGTAAGGAGTGTAGGTTCCGGTTCCGTCGAGGATGTCGATGAAGGGGAACTTGGAAGAATTGGTTCCGCGGATGTCGTCGAGCATCGAGTAGGTCGCCAGGAACTGGTTCGACAGGTTGTTGCTCAGGCGGCTGTTGAAGTCGAGGGAGAAGGTGTTCACCTTGTTGTCCATCGAATAGAGCGAATTGGCGAAAGCCATCGAATACTGGCTCAGACGGCCCTGGACGGCGCGCTGGGTGGCATTGGAAGAACTGGGGTTGGTAGGGTTCCAGCCACGGTTGAGGGTGTAGTTGTAACGGAAGGCAAGGTGGTGCTTGTCCGTGATGTTCCAGTCGAGGCGGGCCAGGAGCTTGGTGTTGCTCTCGTTGGCGGGATAGTCGGTATAGGAACCGGCATCATAGTTATAAGGAGAAGCGGCGAGGAAGTCGGCGACTTTCTGCATGTCTTCCTTGGTCGTACGGGAGATGTATGCATCCGGATTGGCCTTGCCGTCATCGGACGGGCGCCAGCGGTTGACCACCGTCGGGACGACGGACTTCTCGAAGTTGGCAAAGAAGAAGAGTTTGTTCTTGATGATCGGTCCGCCGAGGGTGAAGCCGTAGGTCGTCGTGCGGTCCTTGTCACGGGCACCGCTGATCTCGTCACCTTCGATGGCGTTGCCGCGCATGTTCTCGTTGGTGTGATAGACGTAGGCCGTTCCCTTCAGGGTGTTGGTACCGGATTTGGTGATGGCGTTCATGCCGCCGCCGATGAAGTTCGTCTGACGGACATCGTACGGGGAAATCACGATCTGGACCTCTTCGATGGCATCGATGGAAATCGGGCTGCCGCCGCCGGGGAGTTTGTCGGAAAGACCGAAGTTGTTGTTGAAGTTGGCACCGTCAACGGTGAAGTTGGCCGTACGGCCGTCGGCACCGGCGAAGGTCATGCCGTTTCCGCCGTAAGGTGAAAGCCTCGTAACGTCGGTGATGTTACGGGAGATCGTCGGCAGGGCGGTGATCTGCGTGTTGGAGATGTTGGTTGCGGCGCCCGTCTTCTCGACCGCGAACTTGGAGGCCGGCTGGGCGACCACGACCGCTTCGGAGAGGAATTCGGAAGATTCCGCAATCTGGGCATTCAGGTTGTAGGTTTCTGCGAGCTGGAGGACAACGCCCGTGTAGTTGGTCTGCTGGTAACCGAGGCAGGAGACCTCGACATTGTAAGGGCCACCGGTACGCATACCCTGGATGGTATAGCGTCCGTCTGCATTCGTGACCGCACCATAGACGGTACCGGAAGGCTCGTGCTGCGCGAGAATCGCAGCGCCGACTACCGGCTGTCCGGCCTGGTCAACCACACGGCCCGAGAGGGCCGACGTTGTCACCTGGGCATAGGCGACAGTGCCCGCGATCAACGTAGTGAAGGCGAGCAGAAGGCTTTTAAAAGCTTTTCTCATAAGGTTGATAAGAAATTAATAGATTGTGCTACCAAAAAGCGTTGCGAAGTTACGACGTTTTTATGAATCTTGCAAGAATTCCATTTCTCTTTTTTTGGAGTATTATTCCGAATTCACCTATTGCGGATTCAAAAAAAAGCGTTACCTTTGCCGTCCCGAAATATATGTGGAGAGATTTGGACTTGCTTGCAACCACGTTAAAAAATGCTAAAATGGACATATCAGTGTTTTGTGTTTTTTAGCCTCCCGCATAGCGTCAGGGGCTAATTTTTTTATACGATGAATTATCTGTTTACTTCCGAAAGTGTTTCCGAAGGCCATCCCGACAAGGTGGCCGACCAGATCAGTGATGCCATCCTCGATGAGTTCCTGCGCCAGGATCCGGAGGCGAAGGTGGCCTGCGAGAGTTTCTGTTCCACCGGCATGGTGGTCGTGATGGGCGAGGTGAAGGCCGAAGCCTACGTGGACATCCAGACCACCGTGCGTGACACCATCCGCCGCATCGGCTACACCAAGGCGGAATACATGTTCGACGCCTCTTCCTGCGGCGTGTTGAGCGCCCTCCATGAACAGTCGGCCGACATCAACCGCGGGGTGGAGCGCGCCACCGAGGAGGAGCAGGGCGCCGGCGACCAGGGCATGATGTTCGGTTATGCCTGCTGCGACACCGAAGACTACATGCCGCTGCCCCTGTACCTGAGCCACCGCATTCTCCGGATACTCGCCGACATCCGGCACCATGAACCGGCGCTGATGCCCTATCTCCGGCCGGATGCCAAGAGCCAGTTCACCATCGAGTATGACGGGGAGACGAACCTTCCCGTCAAGGTCCATACCATCGTCCTTTCGACCCAGCACGACGAGTTCGTGCCCGCTGCACTCGGCAACATGTCCTACGAGGATGCCGTGAAGCAGTACGGCCAGGCGAAAGTGGATGCCGAGATGCAGGCGAAAATCCGCTTCGACGTCGAGAACATCCTGATACCCAGGCTGAAAGCCTCTCTCCCGGCGGAGACGGCCGCCCTGATACACGACTACATCCTCCATGTCAACCCGACAGGGAAGTTCGTCATCGGCGGCCCGCACGGCGACACCGGCCTGACCGGACGGAAAATCATCGTGGACACCTACGGCGGAAAAGGGGCCCATGGAGGCGGCGCCTTCTCCGGAAAGGACCCGTCCAAGGTGGACCGCAGCGCGGCTTACGCGGCCCGCTATATCGCCAAGAACCTGGTTGCGGCCGGTGTCGCCCGGGAATGCCTGGTCCAGCTGGCCTACGCCATCGGCGTCGCCGAGCCTGTGAGCGTCTTTGTGGACACATAC
>Ga0247611_10011173_pt1 | contig 10395 bp, 6 predicted proteins | sample 177DNAGHGhighgp2_FD_192422 | JGI IMG/M metagenome (GOLD analysis project Ga0247611, IMG submission 192422) | Sheep rumen microbial communities from Palmerston North, Manawatu-Wanganui, New Zealand - 1770 DNA GHGhigh gp2 | ecosystem: Host-associated > Mammals > Digestive system > Stomach > Rumen ... | reverse complement strand
GCCGAAACTACAAAACCTTACATTGTCAGGGACGCCAACGGCGTGGAATACCTGATTCCGACTTATCCGGCGACATTCCGTGCATTGATGGACGACAAGGACACCATCCGTGACATGCTGAACAGCATACTTGAACTCGACCACGACCACGAAATAGTCGATCTCACTTACGAATTCGAAAAGTACATCGACGTGTTCATGCCCGGCGACGAACCCATGCGGCTTGATGTTTGGGTTGAAACGCGAGACAACCGCTTTATGGACATTGAATTGCAAAACAGGCAAAATCCGTTTTTCGGAGACCGCATGCGGCTATACAACGCTTACCAGACCCTTCGCGGAAAGCACGATTACAACAAGTCGGAACAGTTTGTCGCTTTTACGGAATACGAGAAGAAGGTCCATTACTACGAAGTCCCTGAAACAGTATCCATCTGGCTCTGCGGCTTTTCGATTCTGGAACCGAGGAATACTTACAAGGATACCTGGATGCTTTACAGCAAATACGACGTAAACCGGCGTGACAAAAATGCAGTTGAGCCCCTTCCGCTGTTCTCGAAAAATAAATATATTATTGTTGACCTGCTCAAGTTCGCGAAGCTCCACAAGGGCGTGAACAGCCATGAAGATTTCTGGCTTCAGCTCCTGTGCGAAGGCCCGCTCGGCGTTCCCGAAACCGAAGATCCGCTCTTTTTGAACGCCCTGGACCGCTTGCGTGTGAGCAACGCTAAACCTGAACTCTTGAAATCCATGGAGGAATACATGTTCGACGAGAAGCACGTATATGAAGCCATCATGGCGGAAACCTACCTCAAGGGTGAAGCGAATGGCGTTGAAAAGGAACGCGAGAAGAACGAAGTTGAAAATGCCGCCCGCGATAAGAAAATCGCGGAATACCTGCGTTCAATAGGTGTTTCTGCAGAAGGTGTGGCAACGGCTCTTTCCATCAAATAAGGTCATAAGCCCCTCGCTCTGTTTCCCTGGCCTAAGGTTGGTGAGCCTGCTGAAAGTAGTTATTTTTGAGTCTTAGAGAGTTGCTATGAGCAAAACGAAAATAGTGGGCATTGTTTTGGCCGTCCTTGCTATTGGGGCGGTTGTCGTGTGGTGGATAATGTCCGACAATGCGAAGGACAAGAAAGTTCAGCAAGAAATTGATGCCGTCGTGAAAGTCCTCGACGAAGCTGCGGGCGATAGCGATATCGCGACTTCTGCCGACGTTAGCGGTTCTGAGTCGATTCCCGATTCGGTTGAGGCCCCGGTCGAGCCGTCCGGCGATTCTTCCGGCGATAAGTCTCCGTTTGATTTGGAAAAGACGATAAGGTTGTTCCATATTCTGGATGATGGCTACAAAAAGAGCCACAACATTCAGGAATACCTCCAGTTTTTGGCCGTGCAGGATTACCGCGGCATCCCGCCCGAAGTTATCCGGGCGAAGAAAAAGCTGATTCCGTATTACAAGACCTTGCGTCGAGCCGAAGAAGACTTGAACGAAGCCGAAAAACGCAACCTCTGGGATGCTGTGGCCGGGAATGAGACCTTGCTTTCAGTGAATTCGCCTATTGCAGAAGGAATCCGGGCGGCATTTTCTGGCGGACTGGACGTTGTTGCGGTTTCGAATTTGGTGACGAAGGGTGTTTTGGTGGGTACGGATTTTTTCAAGAACCTGCAGAAGAACGAAAAACTTGAGAAAGAAGCGCGCCTTGCTCTCGAAAAACATCAGGACGCCTACCTCGCGTATTTGGAAGAATATATCAGGCTTTACGTGAGCTACATGGCCAAGTGGAACCGCCTTTGCCTCATGAGGGACAAGGCATACATCTCGATAAGCAATGGCGATATCGATGGGGCGCTTGTCGTGTTGTCGCAAGTGCTTTCGGAATACCCTCACGACCGGGAGTCTATTTTGCTGAAATCGTTCTGTCTCGTGCGACGCGCCCAGCTGGGCGAGGTGAACTCGGAACTTCAAGGCGGCCTTGAAGAAGCGAAACAGTTGCTTGGAAATTTTGTTCGTGATTATCCCGAGAAGTCGGCGCCTGCGCTTGTGCTTTTGGGCGCCTGCCACATGCTGCTTGGCGACGAGACGCAAGCGAAGAACATGTTTGACCAGTCTTCGGTCGAGTATCCACGGGGTTCCGAAGAACTTTTGGACATGTACAATTCGTACAATTACAGGAACTACCTGATGAAATCGGTGGAAGGCCATTTTGTACAGACGATGTACAAGTCGATGATGGAAGGGTTTGGATTTTTCTCGCCCAATTTCCAGAAGGCTATCATCGCCTACAAAAAAGGCGATTTCGCGAAGGCCAAAGAAGAAATTTTCCGCCACTTTTTCCGCCGCGGGAACCAGAATGTCTATGATTACTTGATTGCGGACATGAAGTATGTGGAACGGTACATGCCGACGCTCTTGAACATGATTTTCGAGGAACATTCTTTCCTGGACTTGCAAGCGTACAACCCGACGCTTTCTTTTTCGGACAAGTTAGCCGTGAAGGTCGAAAACCGCTCGGACCGTAAACTTTCGAACGTGCGCCTGTTCCTGTGCCTGCACCTGACCGATATGTACAAGGACGAGTACCAGGTGAAAAAGATGGAGACTACCGTCAACAACATCGAGCCGCATTCCGTCGCCGATTTTGGAAAGTTGCAGCTGGACTATGAAATTTACGGCAAGAAGAAGAACAGCGTTTCGGATATCGTTTCGGTAAGGGCCGTCATCATGACGGATAGCCTTATAATTTGGGTCGATGAGGACAAGGTCAAGCGGACGAATATTCTGGACAAGATTGGCTCGCGCATGAACCGCAAGAGTTTCGAGAATAAGGACTTCTTCTACATGGACAAAAACTGGAACGGAAAACGATTTGCGGATTTCGTGCGTTCGGCGACTTCGGCTGAAATGAAGGACAGGAAGGGCCTTCTGGGTTCCGTGATGGGCTCTAAGAACATGGCGTTCCATTTCCCTCGCATTTTGGACGGCCTGAATCCGTATTTTTCGTTCGGACTGTTGAACAACAAGGACGCCGTCATGCCCGTTTCGGTCGTTTTGAACGGGGACCATATCGATGTCGAATTCGAAAAGCAGACCGCCTGGACGAACACCGTAAAGCCGTTGTACATCAGCAGCGCGGAAGGGATATTCTACATGGACGTCTCGTTTGACGCAAACGGCGACATAAAAGGTATTTCCGAAGTGAAATTTTGAACATTAAACACTACCGTCAAAAAATCGCTGGATCCTTCACGACTAATGCCGTTCAGGATGACACCTTCCTACTTCCTACCGCCTACTTCCTACTAATCCCCACTTGACCCCTTTTTCACGTTTTACTACATTTGAGCCGCTTTGAGAATAGATATCGCACAAAAACTTACTGAATCCGAAGACCAACGAGTGGTCTGGTCCCATGCCGACGCTCCCGAAATCTTCGACGAACTGCACCTCAAGGGCGATCTGGTAGCCGAGGTGTTGGTTAGCCCCGAAGGCAACGGCAAGTGCCTTGTGACCGGTACTATCTCTGGAGTGCAAACACTCACTTGTGTCCGCAGCCTGGATCTTTTTGACCGTCCGTTCGAAACCGAGATCGTTGTCGAGGTGGAACGCGGAGCATGCGCTGCACAGGAACTTCACGACGACGACGATGACGTTTTCGCCTACACGATTCCGCAGACACAGGACTTCGTTGATGTTTCCGAGTGCGTCCGACAGTTGGTGACCCTACAGGAACCCATTGCACCCGTGAAAAATCCTGACGAAGATTTTATCTTTGTAACAAACAATCAAACCGGCGATGGTGCCGAGGCCGAAAAGCCGCTGGACCCCCGCTGGGAGAAACTCAAAGCTCTTAAGAGCAAAATGGAAAACAGGAGTTAAAAATGGCAGTACCTAAAAGAAAAACCTCGACCGCCCGTCGTGACAAGCGCCGCACCCACTGGAAGATGGAAGTGCCGGCTATGGCTACCTGCGATCATTGCGGTTCCGTGAAGCGTCCGCATCGCGTGTGCCCGGTTTGCGGCTTCTACAACGGTGTGGAAGTTGTTGACATGAAGGGTGCCGAAGCTTAATCTAGGAGGAATCCGTGATCAAAGTTGCACTGGATGCCATGGGTGGCGATTACGCCCCGAGTGTTTGTATTGAAGGCGCTGTTAGCGCAGTCAAGAAAAACCCCAATATTCATGTGGTGCTCTGCGGACCGGAGGCCGAGGTCAAGGCTTCTCTTGAGAAGCTTGGCTATGCTGGCAACCAGATTTCCGTAGTCGATGCTCCGGACCTCGTGGCGATGGATGAACATCCTGTCATGGTAGTCAAGAAGAAGCAGCATTCTGGCTTGGTGACTTGCGTTGCCTTGCAGAAGAAAGGTCTTGTGGATGCTTCCGTCAGTGCCGGTAACTCCGGTGCCATGATGGCTAGCTGCCTTATGATTCTCGGTAAGACGTGTGACGAGTTCTCCCGTCCGCCTATCGGGGTTGCGCTTCCGACAAAGGATCGCCGCATTGTGTTGGTCGATGGCGGTGCAAACGTTGATGAACGCGCTTCTACTCTCGTTGACTTTGCCATTGCAGGTTCTGCTTTCGCCGAGGCTTTCCTCGGAATCGAAAATCCGAAGGTCGGTCTCTTGAACATGGGCGAAGAAGAACACAAGGGCCCGGCAGTTCTTCAGGAAACATACCAGCTCCTCAAGTCTGCTCCGGTCAACTTCATCGGTAACATCGAAGGCCGCGACCTTATCGCTGGCAAGGCCGATGTTGTTGCAAGTTCCGGCTATACGGGTAACGTTGTTCTCAAACTCCTGGAAGGTTTCTTCGAAATGCACCAGGAAATGTTTGGCACAATCGATTCTCCGGCTGGCAAGCGCTTTGCCGAAATGTGGGACTACCGTGCTACGGGTGGCGCCTTGTTGCTTGGCCTCAATGGCATTGGCATCATCGCCCATGGCCGTTCCGATGCTATCGCAATCGAAAAGGCTGTCGAAGCTGCCGCCAAGTACGCCGAAGCCGACGTTGCAAACAAGGTCAACGCTCGCCTCGCAGCAATCAAGTCCGAGGAAGCTCCTAAAGCATAGCTTTTGTCTGCAAAGACTTTAGTTGCAATTAGACGGATCTAGTGAATGCTAGGTCCGTTTTTTTTAGACGAAAGAACGGACCTTCGGTCCTACAGACGAGAGAGTAGAGATTTAGCACTGTCATCCTGAACGTAGTGAAGGATCCAGTAAAGGTATGGGCTATGGGCTCGGACCTTCGGTCCTTTGGGGTGTGGGGTGTTCAGTAGGCGGTAGGAAGTAGGTAGAGGAAAGAGCCTGGCCGTTGGCCGTCATCCTGGAGAGGCGAAGCCTCGGTAGGATCCCTAAAAAACGATTTGTCCTCTGTTTTTGGACTCTATCAGCATTACGTGCTTCCTGAGAGACAATAACGTTGTTCACTTCGTCGCTCTAAGCAAAATGCTCATACCTCAATGCGTGGAGAGCTCAATAGCACAAGCCTTCTTTTTTGTTGCTTGCCTCTATTGTGTGAAAATCTGTTTAAATTATGATGCTTAAATAATTAGATTGATTGCGTTTATTGATTTATTCCTATTTATATAGATAAATTTGTAAAAGTAAAATAACATAGTGTGTTATTTGTACGAAATTCTCAAAATTATTTAAATGTAAATAACTTTTTACAAAAAACAAAAATTATTTTATTAGCTTTATCTTGTCCTAAGAAGGAGAAAAAATGAAGATAATCCATAAGATAATCATGGCTAGTGCCATGTTTGGTTGTGCGTACGCACAAAATCCCGTTTCGGTGGAAGCGCTTGACGAACAAGGGAATAACCCAAGCCAGTTGACGCTCCGCTTGAAACTTACAAATAACACATCGAATACGTTGAATGACGTTCATGCAAAATATTTCCTAGGTTTTGACAGGAACAAAACGTTGAATGTCTCCCCTTACTACATGGCAGGGGCAACCACGTCGATTGACACGGTGGGCGATTTTCTTGTCGTCAACATCAACGTTGCAAACCTTGCTCCGGGCGTGTTCCCGAATTCAAGCGGGATAAGCCTTGGCATGAACTATACGGATTGGAGTGCGTTTAACAAGCAAGACAACTTCAGCTATCCCAATGCTAGCAACTTTGTCGTTGCGAATAACATTCCGGTCTATGCGAATGGTGCAATTGTCGCAGGGTTGACACCTATCAATGACCCCGTCAACGAAGAACCTCCCAAAATCCGCTTTGTGGGTATCCAGCCTGAAAATACGGGTACGCGTTCTGCCTGGGTGGAATTGCAGAACTACGACACGACCGCCATCGACTTGAGCGGCCTTTACTTGAAATGGTCTGCTAGTGACAGCGTGGGAATTGGCGATGTGACGCTTTCGGCAGGGCAAAAGGTGAGAATTTGCAAGTCGAGTTCGCTGGAATGTCCGACCGCGGATGTAACGACCGTAAAAGAATCTATGCCTTTTGGACAAAGTGGAAATTTAGGTGTTTCCAAAAATGGAATGGTGTTCCAGCAAATTGTATGGAACGATTCGAATAAAACTTTAAGCGGTTCGCATCAAGCAGATTTTTCAATTTCAAGGATTCCCTATGATCTGGGGAGCATAACTTCTAACAGCATTAAAATTGAAAATGGAAAAGGTCTGTTTTTCACTTTGATTAATGGTATATGGGTATGCCATCGCGCTAACGATATCAATAACGAAGAAGGATTGCCGAGCCCTGTTGCGTTTATCGAAAATCAAGTTGTATATGATACATCTAGCTTATACCGATTTGCATGGCATCCTGTAAGGAATGCTAGAAGATACGTTCTTACCGTAAAAACGATAAGTGATTCTGTAGTTTATCAAGATACCACAAGCCAGACTTATGTTGATTTGAATTTGACCGGTAGCGATTATTTATGGTCTGTACAACACGATAATGGCCAAGTAGCTGACGCAGGGTCTTTTTGGAATAGAATAACGAAAAATGCTGCCGCTATTGACAAAACCCATTTGCTGGGGGTTCCTGCATTTGGCGTTAGAAAAGATACCAAGATGCTTGTTTTAAATTGGGGTGAAAAAATTACAAATCAGAACATTCCGTGGGATAAACCTAACGATACAGGGAGTAGAACGGAGGAAGAAGAATGGCGTTGCTGGGCTACCGCTATTCACATGTTGAATGCTTTTTACGGTGGAAGTTTAAAGCAGGATGAAATTGTGTATCATGGAATGTCACAACCTTTTAGTGTGAAAATGCATACTGCAGAGGGTGATTTTACAGTTACACGTGAAAATGAAATTCGTGAATATGCTGATAGTAAGCATTCATTTCTTACCTCTGGCAAAACGGAAAATATAATAGGTGCCTTTGGTATAGATAAAGATGAAGGTGCTGGTTCTCCTGAAACAAAAGCTACGCTGGCATGGGCGTTGAGTATAACAGATGATGATATCGATGGAATGGACTCTAATCCAACAGATCCGGATGCTGAGGTTCCTTTAACAGAGGATATTGTAAAAACGTATATTGATATGGGACGGCCGTTACTTATAGCGATTCCTGGGCATAATATGGTTATTGATGGTTATGACTATCATGATGCTAGTAATAAAAAAGTTCATTTTTTAAATATATTTAATGGTGGAGAGGCGGAGTGGTTGCCTTTGAACATTTTTGGTTCTTTTACAGACTACTTGGTTCCTCCTCCTAGAACTGAAACGGTGGGTCGCAGGGGCGATGCTCGGATTGATAGAGATGATGATGGGGATGGTATATGCAATTTTGATGAAGTGGAACGGTTTAAAACAGATCCCAATCATCCTGACAGCGATAGAGATGGTATATATGATAAAAAGGAAATAATTCTTTATACACAAAGAGAGCCTTATGTCATTCGTAAGGAAATTTATGGCGAAATGCTAGAACTTCATTTAGGGGCGAGGAACAGAATAATAAACCGTGATAATCCGCTTCAAAGAATTGAACGAATAATGTTTTATAGACTAGAACAGTTTGCTGATGAAGATGGTGACGGGAAAAGAAATGAACTCGATAATGATTCTGATAATGACGTTGAAGGTGAAATTACGTGGAATCTTCCTGGTGACATCACGATTTACTCTTTGGAAGCCATGCGAGTCAATGACAGAACCATTTGCCGCGATGGCGAGGGATATTGCAAGATTGCATCGGAATACGGTCGTGTAGATTTTGCTATCAATATAGGTGTACAGTCTGTTGTTGGCGATGTTTACAGTATGGGTGGAGTATGGTTGCGTTCGCGTTCTGAAGTTTATAATGATATACACGTATACTCTGATATATCTTCTGTCGATGTTCATGTTCAAGGTGGAGCGGTGTATCATGGCGATAAGAAACGTCATAATTATGCGGAATGGCCGTATAAAAATGTTTGGGATAATCAAGCACGTCGTTTACCAGATATAGACTTGCAACCTGTTTTGACTGTCACTGTAGGTCAAGAAAAAACATTGAGTCATGGCGATAGATATTCTAAAGTTAAGGTTGAATCAGGAGCAACGTTAAAGATTGGACCTGGTGTAATTAGGGTTGGCGACATTCAATTTGAATCGGGTAGTACAATCACGTTTACAAATCCTGGTCAGCAGACTGATCTTTATGCGGATGGGAACATGATTTGGAGAACGACTATCAGTAACGAAGACAAGGAGCTTGTGGCCAAAGGGTTTAGGTTGATACAGCTTAGTGATAAAAAAGTCAATATCGAAGGTGATTGGGCTGGTACAATCCATGCGGCAAGATCCAGCTTGGTGATGGGGCAAACGAAAAAGATTATGTACGGTCGGTTCTTGGCTAAATTGGTGACCATGCATCAGGAGTCAAGGATTTACCGAGTTGATTTCGCACCGATAAATCCGTCGGCGAACCTCGCTATGATTTATCGAGTTGATTTTGATCCAATTGCTCAATCGACAAATCTTGCTTTAAGATAAAAAGTTTAAAAAAGGATAAAAAAATGAAAATCAATACGAAGAAAATTCTTCTTTTGGCTTCTCTGGCCGTGGCGCCGCTCATGGCTTCCGAATCTTTCGGTGGTATCGGCGTGTCGATTTACCAGTCCCGTGATGGAGTGAAGATTGCGGAGATTATTCCCGGTACACCCGCTGCCGAAAGTAATTTGCGGGCAGGTGATGTCATCGTTGCTGTCGATGGTGAGTCCCTCAAGGGCAAGACTATCGAAGAAGCGAAGGCGAAACTTCGCGGACAAAAGAACAAACCGCTTGAAGTAATCTATGTGAGCAAGGGCGATACGCTTTCGACAATTCTTCGCCGTACGCAAATTACGGTCAAGGATTTGGAAAGCGAACGCGTGGAATCCTGGTATGGCGACAAGTCCGAGTACAATGCTCAGGAAATCGAAACTTTCGCCAGTGCCGCCGAAGACAGCAAGCAACTTGTCGCTGTATTGCAAAATGGGACGCTCGTAAAGTCCGATGCCTCGGTTTCCGCGAAGTCGTTGAACGGTATTTATGTGGACCGTGTTGACGAATTTGCTCCCAAGACAAAACCGCAGGGTGTGAGCAAGCCTTCTTCTGCAAAGTTGAAGATGCTGACTCGCACGACTGTAGGGTTCGAACTCAAGTCCGCAGGGCGTGCTGTCGTTTCCATTATGGATCCCGATGGCGCTGTGATTGCGAAATTGGTCAACGAAAATGCTTGTGCCGGCTACAATTCCTTGAATTGGAATTCCGGGAATGTGCCGAGCGGCCGTTATACGGTGACCATTGAACACAACGGCTCTATCAGCGGCAAGAACGTCTTACTGAAATAATTCGCTAGATGTAAAACGTTACAAACACCCCGTCATTTTTTCGTGCCGGGGTGTTTGGTGTTGTTGTGTGTGTCGGTTTATTAACAATGTCATTCCGGCCATGTGCCGGAATCTCCTTGTATAAATGAAAACCACCGGCTAGGCCGGTGGTTCAAAAGAGCCTTCTGGCGTTGCGTCCTCGGATAAAAAGAAATCCCTTGATTACTATTGACATGCGGTCTGCCAACTGCATAACAATAAAACCAAAGGATTTCAAATGAATTATAGAAATAATAACACGTTGGCTCATACATCGTGGAACTGCAAATATCATATTGTGTTTGCTCCTAAATTTAGAAGGAAAGTTTTTTACGGGGAGAAAAAGGTTGAAATCGGGGCAATCCTGAAAAAGCTCTGCGAATGGAAGCAGGTCAATATTTTGGAAGCCGAGGTATGCCCGGATCACGTTCACATGTTGGTCGAGATACCGCTCAAAGTGAGCGTTTCGGGTTTTGTCGGGTACTTGAAAGGGAAAAGTAGCCTGATGATCTACGAAAAGTACAAATCACTCCAGTTCAAATACCGTAACAGGGAATTTTGGTGCCGCGGCTACTATGTT
>Ga0247611_10011172_pt1 | contig 10398 bp, 12 predicted proteins | sample 177DNAGHGhighgp2_FD_192422 | JGI IMG/M metagenome (GOLD analysis project Ga0247611, IMG submission 192422) | Sheep rumen microbial communities from Palmerston North, Manawatu-Wanganui, New Zealand - 1770 DNA GHGhigh gp2 | ecosystem: Host-associated > Mammals > Digestive system > Stomach > Rumen... | reverse complement strand
CCGCTAAGTTCATATACTTATATTCCTGCTCTCCGATATCTTTCGGATCATAGGTATGGCGGAACTTAACGAGCCAGTCTTTCCCGTCTTCATGTAACAAACATTTGGGGCGGCAACCGCCGGAGTTTCCGCTATTGAAATAGAGCACATCCGCTCCTTCGGTCTGCTTCTCGGACAACACGTCCAAAGCCAATTGTTGCAAGTCATCCAACTCCGGTAGGACTGCCTCTTCCGCCGGGCTATTGGCCGGTTCATAACAAAGTGCTCCCATGCCAGCACTGCCGACGATGGAAAGACGCTGGAGCGGAGTAAGTTGAAAATCGTCTATTCCTTGCGCCTTCAAGATACGATTCAGCAGATATCGCCCGTATCCATCAGGGAGGCTATCCTCAAAGATACCGAAATTACCGTAGAAAGGAGTGCGCGGAGCAATAAAAAGTTGGTTTTGAAGCGGCAAGTCCAATGGAGAAATCGAGAAACCTGTTGCCAGCCATTCGTCTGCATACTGAAACACCGCTGATTCACTATCCGGCGACATCATCAGCGTACCGACCAATCGGTCATGATACTTCACATATAGTTTATCCACATTTAGCATGACTGCCTCGCTTGCGATTTTTGTTCTGTCGGATTGTCTCCAATTCTTCCATGGTTTTGTATATCGGTTCCCTCATCAATTCTTTTAGCGGGTCGGCATATCCTAATGCGATGGCCAGATCGAGATACTGACGCATGGATATTGCATGATGCTGTTCAAAGCGCGCAATCGTCGGAGCCGGCACACCGGACAACTCTGATAATGCCTGTCGGGACAAGCCCTTCTCCAACCGCCGACTTTGCAATCGCTGCGCCAGTTGCGCCATCAATTCTCCCGCTGATATTTGCTCAAACTCATACATTTATAATAAATATTATTATATTCTTTATTTGTATTTTTAAACAATTATAAATATAATATTATTTAAAAACGCTACAAAATTACTACAAAATAATCAAATATGCAAGATTTAGACGTGAAAAAATCAAAATTGCTTGCATAATTTGTGTTTTTAAAGGATAAATATTGATGTTTGCAGGATACTGCGAACGTAAGTTCGAAGGGGCCCCTATGGGGGAGGTGGTCGAAATTACAACAAATATTTGTTTGCTTTTTTTTGAATTATGCAAATATATTTGTCAAAAATAGCATCGCAAGTGTATTTTTTCTGCACTTAGTATCCTAAAATTGACAATCCGGATTAGGGATTAGCGAATTAAAGATTCTTTTCAATAAAGTCGTAAAGATCTTGGAGTGTTATAAGCGTCTTTATGACTCCTCGTTCGGGTTGGAAACCGAAGGTACGTTTGATAAAGATGGAAGTCTCTACCGCATCGAGGGATGTCATCCCGAGGTCGCGTTTGAGTTCTGCTTCGGCTTTGATGGCGCTTGGCTCATACTCCAAACGGTCTGTCATAAAGAAATTTACCCTTTCTTGGATTTCTTGAGTTGTCATAATTGTATTAAGTATTCAGTTATCAGTATTCAGATTTTGCGAAAGACTAATGCACTGTTCGTGCCGCCCATGCCGGAGGAGTTGGAGAGGACGGTACGGATAGGGGTATAGATGGTCTCGCGGACGATATTGAGATCTTTCGCCTCGTCTATTACGTTCTCCAGATTGATGTTCGGTGCCACGAAATTGTTCTGCATCATGAGGATGGAATATACCGCTTCGCTTGCTCCCGCCATCCAGTTCTCATGACCGGTCATGGATTTCGTGGAGGAAATGAAGGGGCGATTTTCGATTATCGATTTTCGATTATCGATTTTCGATGCAAACAATCGCGTGAGGGCTTTGGCTTCTTCGATGTCGCCGGCAATAGTGGATGTAGCATGGGCGTTGACGTAATCAATATCAGATGGTTGTAGGCCTGCATCCTCCAAAGCACGCTTCATCGCTATGTATTCCGCATCCGCGGAAGGCATGGAAATCTCCTCAATGCCATTGGATGAGAACCCATATCCACATACTTCCGCTAAGATAGTTGCTCCGCGAGCAACTGCATGCTCGTATTCTTCCAAAATAAGAGCCGCAGCACCTCCGCTAAATATCATTCCGTCCCGATCATTGTCAAATGGTCGGGAAGCGTGAGTCGGTTCATTATTGAGGAGAGATAGCACATTGGTTGCATCCATACCAATAGCACCATGTATATTCAGTTCTGTTGATCCTCCTACAAGAATAAGGTTTTGTAAGCCATGATTAATGAGGAGTTTAGCATAGCCTATAGCATGGCTTCCGCTTGCACAAGCAGCTCCTATACAGAGATTAATCCCGCGCATATGAAATAACGCATTCAAGTTCATCACAACGGATGAAGTCTCACTTTGAAATTGCGCATTAGGTCCAAGCATAAACGTATTATGTTCGACTTTCATGGTTTCATACACATCCATCTGATGCGTATTACCATCATTTCCGAAGATAATACCCACTTCATTTTGACGCAAGTACTCATCTGATATGCCTGCTTGCTCAAATGCCTGACGAGCCGCCATATAGGCATATCCCGCATCTTCTGACATTGTAGCACGAAACTTACGCGCAAGTAAAGGTTTTAGATTCGGACGAGGGACATTGCCAACTAATCCGGATTGCAGACCGTATTCGATACGTTTAGGGTCAAAGACAATTCCCGAACGCCCTTGTTGAAGGCTTTCGGTTACAGTCTGCAGGTCTTGTCCAAGGCAGGACCAAATACCAATTCCTGTTACTACTACACGCTTCATTATGCTTTTGCGATTTCTTCGATTAGACTTTTGCCAAGGATTGTTTCGGCCACAATAATAGATGTTGTCGCTACGCCAAACAATCCTTGATATTGAACGGCTTGTCCAGTGATAAAGAGATTATTTGCTTTCGTCCTTATAGGAATAAAAACTCCTTGTTGCGCATATACTGCTCCATCTATATTTCCATAGTAATCTCGCAACGTAAGAGGTGTCGCCACAAATACCGTATCTACAGCATCTTTAATTGTGGGATAGTATTGCGAAACATAGTCTATCAATCGATTAGCAATCTCTTGTTTATATAATTCGTATTCATCACCTCTCTGCCCTACGAAAGAGTTCTCCCATTTATTAAAGTTCTCGTAGTGGTTAAACGCCAATACTTCCATAGTATCCGCCCACTCATCTTGTTCGGTTCTCGCTGGAGTCAAAAGAGATATGTATAAAGGTAATGTTTTGTCTTTTTTTTGCGCAGGAAAAAAGAATAAATGCGGCTGATATTTTATACATTGAGGCTTTAATCGGATGGAAAGCAAACAACCAGATGAATCATTTTTGAAAGCATCTACACGATGTTTCGTTGATGTACGAAATATCTCTCCATCAACCATTTTCAATAATAATTTGGGTGCTACCGATGAAATAAATATATCCGATATGTACCGTTCACCTGATTTTGTTTCCACGTACATTATTTTCTTATCTTGCACATGAACTTTATGGACATGTGCATTATTTAATATCTTCCCCCCATAAGACGTAATAACGTTAGCTAATGCCTGCGCTAACGAAAAATTCCCTCCTGCAATTCTCCAAGAACCTTCTATATATAAATTGAGTAACAAACATATATCTATTGCTGGTATGTTAGACAAGTTATAGCCGCTATGCATACCAATATATTCAAATAAATTTATGAGTTCATTGTCTGAAATATGCTTTTGTATTAGTTCTCTAGCAGACATTAAGTAATACGGTATAGCTTCAGGATGATTTTTTCGTTTTTGTAATATTGAATAATCAAACGTTTTTCCTATCATGTATATATCATCCATCAATGTAACGATACCGTTCTTTTCATGAGGGAAACAAGTTATTAAATATTTTTCATATTTATCTCTGGATTTAGGCAAACGATAGCAATGTCCGGAATCTGTCCATATGATTTCTTGAGCTGAAGAATCTGTAGGAATTATATGGACTGATTGAGGAAATATGTTTAGATAATTAAAAAGATATCCAAGCATAAAGGGTTTTTCATAACCACAAAACACTTGCATACCTGTATTAAACACCGCATCGCCACGACGGAACGACTGTAAACCTCCACCTATGATATGGTTCTTTTCCAGAATAGTCACTTTATAGCCGTTCTTAGCAAGGAGCGCGCCTGTGATAAGACCGCTCATGCCACCACCGATAATACAAACCGTATGTGGGTTTTGCTTACTCATTTGTAAGAACCTGTTCGTTCAATTTTTTCTCGATAAAATCGTAAAAATCGCCTAATGTCACCACCAGATTCATCTCTGCCGGAGCGGGCATGATGTCGAAGACACGTTTAACTGTTACCATGAGATCCATATAGTCCAAACTATTCAAGTCCAGATCTTCACGGAAACGTGCCTCCGGCGTTAACAAAGCCGGATCTTTCTCGTATTCATCGACGAGAAACACATTGGTTTTATCAATAATTTCTTGCTTGGTCATATTGATGTAATATTTAATGTTTAACGAGTTAATGAGTTAAAGAATTAATGTATTAGGGAGTTAGATTTTTCTAAACACCAATACGCAGTTGGTACCGCCGAAGCCGAAAGAGTTAGAGAGTGCAATATTGATTTTCGCTTCTTTTGTCTTGCGAATGATATTGAGATCTTTGGCAGCATCATCCAATTCCTCGATATTGATGCTTGGCGCCACAAAATTATTCTGCATCATGAGAATCGAATAGATGGCTTCACTCGCGCCTGCCATCCAACACTCATGACCGGTAAGCGATTTCGTGGACGAAATCATTGGTGATTTTATAAACAATCGTTTTATAGCTTCAGCCTCAGCGATATCGCCGGAGATAGTAGAGGTAGCATGGGCATTGATATAGTCTATATCCTGCGGCTGAAGGTTTGCATTTTGAAGGGCATTAAACATCGCTTTGTACTCTCCTTCGATAGAAGGTTGTCCAAGCAGTGTCTCATTCTGCGAAAAACCGAAACCGGCTATCTCTGCATAAATAGTTGCTCCTCGCGCAATAGCATATTCATACTCCTCCAACACCAACGCCGCAGCACCGCCGCTTGGCACCAGTCCATCACGGTTTTTATCAAAAGGCCGCGAAGCGTGAGCCGGAACATCATTGTGTTTAGAGAGCGTATTAACCCCATCGAACGCAATCATCGATTTATCATTCGTCTCTTGTGCGCCTCCGACGACGATGATGTCTTGTCGCCCGGATTGAATCAGCATGGCTGCCAATGCAATCGCTTGCGCACCGGACGCGCAGGCGGAAGCTGTCGTAAAATTCACTCCTCGCAGATGAAAGATATTTGCCATATTCATCGCCACATTGCTTGTGAGTGCTTGGAATGCCAAGCCGGTGCCAAGCATAAACGTATCAGACACTTCTTTGGCATTTACATAGGAATCCACCACCGCCCCATTGGAAGTATCATTTCCAAAAACCACACCTATTTCATTTTGAAGACGATAATCTGCATCAATATGTGCATTGATTAGCGCTTCGCGAGTAGCCATATAGGCATATTCTGCTTCTTCGGAGAGTGTATTGCGCAGACGACGATCCAACAAAGGTTTCAAATCCGGACGAGGGACGATGCCGGACAAAAGCGAGTGATAACCCAAGACCTTGCGTTCCTGTCGCACACCAATCCCCGAACGGCCTTGACGAAGGCTCTCCGTCACCGTCTGCAAGTCCTGTCCGATGCAGGACCAAATGCCCATCCCTGTGACTACAACACGTCTCATAATGCTGCTCCGTTGATCCCTATTACTTGTCCGGAAATGTAATCTGCACGATTGCTGCAAAGGAAAGATACCAAATAAGCGACTTCTTCGGGTTTGCCGTAGCGACACATCGGTATAGACGCTCTTAAATTATGTACTCCATTTTCTTCCTCTACCTTTTTCATATCCGTTTCAATTGCCCCCGGCGCAACGGCATTTACCGTAATTTGTTTTAACGAGAGTTCAACTGCCAACGAACGGGTCGCACCTATTAACGCTGCTTTTGCTGCCGCATAGTGTGCTTGTCCTGCAAAACCAATTTGTCCGGCAACAGACGAGATATTAACGATTCGGCCATGATGATTCTCTACCATACCTTCTATCACGCGGCGAGTGCAATAGAAGAAACCGTTGAGGTTCACATCAATCACACGATGCCATTGCACCGGCTCCATCATGAGCATGATCTCATCGTCCACAATGCCGGCGTTATTGACCAGCACATCGATATAATCGTCCGGATGAGCAGCGAACCATTTATCAAGAGCGGTATTGACCGCATCCGGTTGGCTAACATCAAACGGCATGAGTTCTGCTTCACCGCCAACTTCTTCGATAAGGCGCTTCGCTTCTTCGGCCGCCGTATGATTGCTCTTGTAGTTCAATAAGATAGAGCATCCGTCTTTCGCCAATTCGATGGCAATCGCTCGTCCTATTCCCCGGCTTGCGCCGGTAATTAATGCATATCGTTTCATTTTCGATTAATTTAATCCCTCCGTCCGGGCAACTTGTCTATAAACGTAGTATTCATTTACATGCAACACAGAAACAAAAACAGCACTAATTATTGTCTATTATGCATTTCGGCCGCAAAGGTACTGCTTTTTTGTGATATATGCAAGTGTTTAGGCGATTTCTTCGCCTACTTTGACAGATTTAGGTGTAATGCGCGGGGCACGGCCGGGCTCGAAGAAGAGGACAACGTCGCTGCCGCCGAAGAGGAAACGACCCAATTCGTCGCCTTGACGAATTGTGATTTGTGATTTGTGATTTGTGATTTGTGATTTTAAAACAGGATGAGTCCACAAGACGGAACTGACCTGCTGGACGCCGACGGGAACGATGGCGAGTTTGCCAAAGTCGGGTGTATCGAGGACGAGGACACCGCGGGTCTCGAGCATCTGAAAATCGGTAACACCGAGTTGGTCATAACGATACCTACCCTGCTCCTCATCCCAGATGATGGCGCCTCCTCCGGCATGGATACCCTGAATGGTCTTACATTCCAGCACCGTACCATCACAGGGCATATGGAAACGATGGTAATCAAAGACATCGAGCACAATATGCGCTGTCTCTCCGCCGGCAAACACGTCGCAATATTGGCTATCGCCCAGCAGGTCAAGCCAATTGGCGATAGAGGCGGTCTTTATCAGTCCATCTTTGGCAATCACTCCATCACAAGGACTGATAAAGGTGTATGGTGTATGGTGTATGGTGTATGGCTTGCGCAACTTTCTTGCGAAGAAGTCATTCCAACTATGCCAGTTATCGGGCGACTCGTAGCGGTTGGTGTTGAGTTCGAAACGTGGGTCGGAGAGGGCGAGTTGATAATAAGTATCGTTCCAACTATCCGGACTACTGAGCCATTCGCCCCAAGTGGTATTGTATTCCTTCAACCATTGTGCCACACGCGGCTCGTACTGCAGGTCACCCAACAGGAAATAGAAATAGCCGATATTTTGGTCTATGCGCCGAAAGAACGAAGCATCTTCTCCGATATCCATTGCCTGCCAGGGCATACAATGTGCGAAACGCTCCACATACGCACCCCACTGCTCTACCGTCCGCACGGGGTTCGTCTCCGGATGCGGATTAGCAATGGCTGCGCGTTGCAATTCCTTTTCCAGCAATGCGCGTAAGTCCGGATATTTAGTTAATAAGCCATTCGACATATTTTCTTACCAAGGCTGCAAATTTTCGGATGGATTCGGGTTTATAATGAGTAACGGAATAGCGATAGTTGATCTGTAATTGGTCTTCCTCATAGATCTCTACATCCAACAAAGCGTATGCTACTTGCGACTCTTCCGTCGGAATCACTACCTCAATCGCAAACGGGAAGGAGTCAAATATTTTCTCCGGCGAGGGTTGCACCAATACATTGAGTGCATAGTTCCATATCTCCGTATGAGGTTTCGTCAACGTCAACGGATAACTACTATGCGCAATTCCTTCACGATAGTGTTTGCGTGCCTCGCGGATAGCTGATTCTCGATTATCAATTTCCGGTTTTCGAATTCGGAAGGATATGTCTCTATGCAGACTACCGTAAATATGCTGTTCCTCCAATGTCTCCCGACCATCGTAAGCCCAAGTAAGTGCAGCCTCGTCTGTATCATTATACTCCATGATCGCTAAAGCGGACGCCAAAGAAAAAATAGCAGTCAAGGGAATCAGTTGATCCTTTGACAACGCATTAAGCCTCTCTTTCAAATCGCAGTAATCCTCCAACAACGTACCCTCCACAGGAACACATTGGATATCCACGGGAAGATCGGTATGCGGACGAACCGAACAAGCGATATTGCCAAACTCTCGTTGCAACCACTCTTTATCCGTCTTGTAGCGCGCAGATTGCTTGTTTCGTTCTATGTGCTCGAGATAATCCAAATAATGATCCGGCGGCAAAGGCAAACCTTGATATGCACGACAGAGATTATTCAAGAACACATTCCCGCTCAGCGCATCGCCCAAGATACGATTGTATTGAATATCGATTCGCAACCGTTCTCCTTGATCGCAAAAATCCACTGAATAATACTGTCCATGCCATATATCCTCAGCAGGCACATATTCCTGCATACCCGCATCATCTACGTGCATAGAAAATACAGGATGATGGCGAAACACCTGCTCAAACGCCTTTCGTAATCGTTCCACGTCCACCTCTCGCTTATCGATAAGCAAACTCAACCTCGAGTAGTACACCTCGGGGTTCGTTTTGAGCATATCGTAAACGAGTTGCGAATATGGAAGAAGCGGATATTTCATTAGCGCGAAACAATGAAACGTTTTATGCTATCTTTGGCAAATAGTACCACATAGGCCAATGCCAATACTAAGAACGATGGATCTACCAGCATATGCGGCAGGCATAGCAATACAATAATACCTATTGCCAACAATACGGCATAGGGCAGTGCCCAATATTTGCGCCAACACCATAGAATCAACGGCAGCGGATTGAAGAGCACCATCATGATATAAGCCGCGCCGCCAAACTCACGCATAACAATCCAAAGGAATATCAACACCAAGCCACTAAGCGCCTGAACAGCAAGCAGCAGCCAATCCCAATACGGATAGCGCGTGAACGCAAAGCCGATAGTGATCAACAGGATAAGAATAGCAGCGAGCATCGGAGTGAACCAAGGCTTACTATTATCCAGAGGCGCACCTTCCACAATATCTCCCACATAGGAAGCAAAAGGCTTGCCTTCAACGGTTGCATTTTGCCATACCTCTGCCAAATCGGCCGGAATAATGAGTTTCTCGTCTATCGGCAGATTATCGTTGGCTTTGTTATCCGTAAAAATCATCGATGTCAAGCGCAACCACGGATGATTAGCGAGCGAACGATAACCTATCTCGCGGCGCGTCATATGCTCCAACTCTTCGTCGGGCGCATAGATAATAGGGACTTCCTGTAGCGCCTGCTTAACATAACGGACTACGGTAATAGCACAACCGTATTTGTTCAAATCTTGTCGAAGCGTAATACCTTTGGTAATGTGATTATCCATGATTTCCCAAAGACGTTGCTCCGTTTCCGCAGGCATAGATAGGAAATATTCATGTACCGAACGATTCCATTTGCGATAATCCGCCATATACTCCTCGGTTGGAATAGCGAACATACCCATCTTTGTTTGCCCGCTTAAATAGCGATATAGATTGTCATTCACTCTTTCTCCTTCGTAGCTAAAACAGTAATCCAAACCAAATACCGGACACTGAAGCCGCAAGAACGCATGACCGGAGGTCCCTAACGCATCTTCCCGATAATCCGTCGGATCAGCTATACAGAGACTGACCGTCACAAAATCAGGCGCCAAGCGGTCAATCGTATCATTGAACCCCTGCGCGGCATTCCGCTCTGCCACACTCATCTCCTGCCCCCATGCAAAAAAGGGGAGTAGGAGCATTAGCATGATGCTAACTATGTTTCTTTTAAGACGCTGCATATTGTTTCTTTTCAATTATTGACTATCCAATACTTCCGCTGCAAAGGTACAACAAAAATTTGGAATACACAAGGATTTTCGGCAAAAAAACGTTATTTATTGGCATGTTTGCACGAAAAAACGCCCCGAAAGGCGTTTTTTCATTCTCAACTAATGTAATCTCCTCCGTGGCGGGTAGGAGCACCTTTAGGACCGGGAGGCATATGTCCGCCCGCACTGGGACTGGATATATGTTGCAGTAACTCAGTGTTAACCATTTCTACCTCTGTCTGAGGCATGCTATATAGTTTCTTTTCCATAACTCTTCCTCCTTACTTTACCAGTTGTCCGTCAATCGTATATACCTTGCTTCCGCGGATGATATAGATTGTGCCGTTTACCATAATCTTCTGTGCCTTATCAGCACCATCGGCA
>Ga0247611_10011171_pt1 | contig 10399 bp, 9 predicted proteins | sample 177DNAGHGhighgp2_FD_192422 | JGI IMG/M metagenome (GOLD analysis project Ga0247611, IMG submission 192422) | Sheep rumen microbial communities from Palmerston North, Manawatu-Wanganui, New Zealand - 1770 DNA GHGhigh gp2 | ecosystem: Host-associated > Mammals > Digestive system > Stomach > Rumen ... | reverse complement strand
CATGGGCAGCCCCTCATGAATTGAGGGAAGAAGCATGCAATCGGCCATCTTTAACAGCCTGGGAACATCATTCCGCAATCCGAGACATTTGATTTTCTCTTCCAGATGGTTTTCTTTCACCTTATTGTTAAATTCATCAAATAATGGACCGTCTCCAGCCATGTATAAGATGCAATTTTCATTTCGAAGTTCGTTCATGATGTCGATCATGAAGAACTGATTCTTTGGAAAACAAAACCGGCCAATATGAATCAAAACTTTCTGTTCTTTTAGAATCCCGAATTTCTCTTTCAGTTCATCTTTGCTTTCCTGAATGTCGAACCGCTCTAAATTGACCGCATTTGGCAGAAATTCAAACGGCCTACTGCCATACAGAAACTTTCCTGCCAAATCACTGCACGCGATCCGCCGTGTGGCGACCCGATTGTTGATCATCTTAAGACATGCCACCATCATTCTGCGCAGGAAAGAAGTATTCCGTTCATCAAACGATTGGTGATTATGGCTGATGCGAATCGGCACGCCTGCGTTTTTCGCGGCAAGAAGAATCAATCCATTGTGATGCATATTATGAGCATGAACAACATCGTAACCTCCTTGCTTCAGCAAATCATAAAACTGCTGATAGAATTTCCAAAAGCCACATGCCGAAAGGTTTGAAACTGGAATAACTTTTCCTCCTCTATGGATAATCTCCTGATCATAAGAATTCTCTTCCGGGTTCTCATATACGGCAAAGTCCATATGAACCTTTTCATGATCCATTGACCGAAAAATGTTCATGACAACAGCCTGTACTCCACCCGATATCTCCAGACTGTCAAATACTTCCAGTACTCTTACCATTGTTTATTCATTTATCCTCGATTACCAGTTAAGGTATCCATCTTCATTTACTCACATTTCCAATCGCAGTTCTCCAGAAATAATCACGCCTTTCTTCAAGAATTTTTTCAGAATACTTTTTTGCACGGACAAAATTTTCTTCAGCACACAGTTTCATGTATTCCGGATGCTCGATCATATAAATAATCATCTCTGCCAATTGTTTATGATTTTTCCTTTCATGAATACAATCATCTGGCAATTGTTCCGGAACAGCTGTCCCCGCACCGCCAATTGCCGGACATCCTCGGCTCATAGCCTCTATAAGAGCGCGCCCAAGCGTTTCCTGCAAGCTTGGCATGATGAAAATGTCAATATCATCAAGCCAATGTAATACAGGGGCACCACCCGGTAAAGATCCACAAAATTCTATATAGTCTAATACATTATGTTCTCTAGCTAATTTCTCCCATTTATCTTTTTTGCCATCTCCCAAAAAACATAGCTTTGAATTCTGATACTTCTTGACCAAATGCTCCAACGCAAGAATAGCTGTATCATGCCCTTTGTATCCAACATTTAAAGAAGCTATCAATCCGATTCTTATTGTTTTCTCTCTTGACATATTTGAAATTTTATGTATTCTCTTATCAATTATATCCTGTTCAGAAATCTGAATATTTGAATCAGGACATCCCATATTGAAGTTAGAATTCGGATATCTTCTCTGTAGAAAATGCCTGGATACATAGAGTACATTAGAAGCTTTTTTAACATAGTGTCTTTCAAGGATATATTGTATAGGAGCAATCAGTTTTCCAGTCAAACTGCCGTGATTCCAATAACTGTCCCAGCAACATCCCACGACTTCAACAGCATAAGGAATTCCTTTTTTTTCCGCTAGTCCACATGCAATATATCCTAAGTTGCTTGGAAGACGAGCTACAAGGAAATCAACATGAGTTATTTCCGTCTCGATTAAATTTTTTGCCTCTTTATATCTAAACAAACCTTTTACTGTTAGTAAATCAGGCAATGCAATGATACGAACATGTTTACCACTACTGATTGCAAACCTAGATAGATCCTGATCTTGGACTTTTTCTGTATCAATGACTCTTCCACCAACAACAATTTCATCAAAGGACTTTAAATACCTTTTCCATAACAATTCATATGAAAAATGTCCATAACTATAAAACGTACTTTCTTTTAGCCAGAACTTATTATCATGTATGAATAACATTTTCATATGGTTTTTCTCCATTATCCATCACAAAATACCGTCTAGCCAAACAATAGTCGGCAAGAATAAAGATCATCCAAAAGAAGGGTTGCCTATTATTAACAAGAGTAATGCTTTCAATTATCAGGGCGAAATATACACACCATACAGAAGGATCCACTTTCTGTATTTTTCTTTTACACCATGTAATCCATACAGAAAATGGAATCAGCCCATAATACCACAACGGCGCCAGGATTGAACTATGAATCTCACTTGCGATACCAAATCGTATAAAGCTACCTTCACCAGCTCCAACAAATATATAGAGAGGATACTTCAACAGAATTCCCCATTGACGATCTTCAGTTAGTTGTTTTGAGCTACTTCCTAATCCATTTATTTTATATAATAATCTTTGGACAATAAATGATTCTGAAACAGACGCGGGGAGAACAATTGTCCCATCAGCTATCTTGCTCAGTATAAAGACCGCTATCATAATTACAATTACCACACCTATGATTTTTCCTCTTCCAGATTTTGTTCTCATTCCTATAAACAGCACCCAAAAAACACAAAAGCCTGCTAGCATTCCTGTTGAAGCTGCTGGGAGCATCAAGTAAAAAGCTAAAAAATACCAAAATATATTTTCCTTCAATTTATTATTAATTTTGCCTAATAAACATAAAACAAGCATTGCACCAAATATAAAAAACGCATATTGATTGGGATCATTAAACGATCCCATGTATCTTACTCCATAGTACCACCTGCCTCTTCCTGACAAATATATAATTCCCTGAATTATCAAATCAATCTTTATCACCCATTCCAGTTTACTAGAAAATCCCTCAAACCTCATCAGTGATTTCGTCAACAGAACAACAAAATAGTTGAAAATATAATAGAAAACCGGCAGTAAGAACTCGACAGATGGATACAGCAACATGTGTATTCCATTAACTATAACAACAAGTATTACGAATAATTGTAAAGTAGATTCTTCCCCATTTGTCTCCTTTTGAAATCCTGACATCCAAAACAAGAGAAAAGAAGCAAGTATGAGAATATCGCCTATTTGTGGCAACCCAGAAGGGAGAATGTAAAACTGTTTTGCAATAATGCCCAGAAGAAACAAGTTTTCAGCAAAATATAATTTTGAATTATTAGCATTCATTTTATCCAGAATCCGTGAGTAAAAAATCTATACACCGCCTTTTCCACGGATTCAACTTTTTCTCAAAAAAAGCTTGGCGTTATTATTTGATTTTCAGCAAACACACATAAATAATATCCCCAATATTCATAGTCAGTCTATTGTCAGATATAGAGCGTGTTGTGTCTTGCGAACAGAAGTCTGTCCCACAGTTTCATAGCCTTGTTTGATGACTGCAAGCATTCGATGAAGAAAAACCGCCGTTGAAGTTGATATCCTCAAATGTCTATGTAAACTTCTATCATGGCAACCTCATTGGTTAGCAATGATATTAATAATCATATATAATATATATCTGCAATATTGTTAATTTATTATACTGAATATTATCAGACCTTTCTCGCTGTTACTTCACGGATTATAATTTATTCTATCTGTCTTTCTGAATAGAAGAATATATGGCTGTTAACGTGTTTTTTACAACTGTCATTTTTCCAAAACCATCTTCCATGTGTTTACGTGCTTCGCGTCCCATCTCTTCTCTGTTATCAGACTCAATCATCCGCTTCATACATCCATACAAGCTCTCAACATCCTTGGACTCACACAAAAAACCACTTACATTGTCAATCACAGCTTCCTTACAGCCAGGGATATTACTGGTGATCACCGGCCTGCCCATAGCTGCCGCTTCCAAATTTGTATTTGCCATGCCTTCGTGGTATGATGGAAGAACGAAACAGTCACAGTCTCGAATGAATGGTCGCACATCATCCTGATAGCCGTGGTATCTCAGCCATCCCTCATTTTCATACTTCTTCAGTCTCTCCTCATAATCCTCTTCAAATGGTCCGATTACATCAAGATAACATTTATGTCCTTCCGACACTAACATCTTCATTGCTTCGAAAAGTTCTTCTATTCCCTTTTCTTCCATCACGCGTCCAATAAACAGGAAAGTAAACACATCATTTTTTGGATATGAGCTATAAGAAAAATGCTCCAAATTTACGCCAGCACCATTCAAGACACATGTCTTTTCCTCTCTAATTATTCCCTCTTGTACAAAAAATTCTCTATTTGCGCTGTTCTCAAAGAATACGACATTCGCCTTCTTCAGTGCAACTTTATACATGTTAGTTACAATCGTCTTCAATAAACCATCGTTTTCAAACGCCGTTCCTAAGCCTGTAATATTTACAGCATACGGAATCTTCTTTATTTTACATGCCCAACCACCGTAAATATTTGGTTTTATCGTGTAAGAAATAACCAGATCCGGCCGAATATCTGAAAGGATTCGAAAATACCTCCAAAGAAGATTCAGATCTTTGACTGGATTCATTCCTCGTCTTTCCATCGGTGTATCTATGAAAATAAAGCCAGTATCAACAAGTGGATCTACCAGCTTTCCATATGGGAGTGATATGTAAACTGTATTCTCCCTAAGCAATTCCTGAATAAGTTCTCTACGGAACTTATAAAGGCCAATGTCATTATTGGCTAAAATCAAAATACGCATGAAAAAGAACTATTATATAAGAAATAGTTAAAACAAGCTTTAGAATAAATTCACTATACAACAAAAAAACAGTAGATTATATATAAACGTACAATAATCAAATCATATACATTTTTTATTTATCTCACTTAAAATCTATAAATCAATAGATTCTAGAAAAGAAGCGTTAAAAATCATTGAGCTAAATAAAATGATCTCAATAAATGTAGCAAGCCAAATAAATGAATATGTACAATTGAATTAATATCTACTTGATCATTAAAATCGAGAAAACAACCACTAATATACATATGTCCATCTTCGGCTTGGATTTGTTTTCTATATTTAATTGTTATATTTGAATTTTCACGTTCTAATTTTTCGCATTCTTCTTGATTATAATCAACATCACAGAGTCTATCATTAAATTCTATATTGTTAGCACTAAGAAGATTTGCCAGTTCCATTTGTCTATAATTGTATCCTAACTGTTTTAGATAGCATTTTAATTTGACAAGTGAAGCTTCTGAAAAAATAGTTTTTGTAGCAATTTTTGATGCTTTTTCTGTAATATAGTCTTTTGTCCAAAGTTTTCGGCCTTGTTCATAAAGATTATAAAATTTCATCGAATCATCTTGATTATATTTAAATAAAAATTTATAACATCCACTAATGTTTGACAATGCCTCCGATTCTTTTAAACGAACAGTATATCCTCTTTGACATGTTGGTCTCGAAAATGGTTGTCCACCAATAATTGATATAAAATCATTGAAAATAGTCGGTTCATTTTGAGATACTCTCCCAGTAGTAGCAAGCATTGGATTCATCATGTAAAATACACCTATATGTTCACCAGACTCACAGATTTTATATTCATCTGTGGCTGAATCATAATGGCATGTCGCAAAGAAGAATGCCACTTGCGGATCACTGGTAAAATCCATTAGTGGGGTCTTAATACCATAATGTTGTGCAAGCCCCTCAGCAGGAATCTCAATTTTCCAATTGTGAAATTGTTCAACAAATTTTCTCACATAGGGATGTCTCGACAGCAAAACCGCCATCTCGCACACTTTTAGTTTTTCAACTAAATAATCAACTTGCTGCAATGGTCTCCTATATAAACTTGGACGTGAAACCTCAAACTCTCTTTCCTCACCTCTAAACAACATTGGTAATGTTGTCATGGGGGGAATCAAGACAACAGAATGATCACTTGCTCTAACACATTCGAAGAACTCACCTGTAGGAACAAGCGGCTCTGCGCCTTTGGCCTTTTCAACAGGCATCTGCGTATGCTCTGCTTCCTCTTTGATTTTCTGAAGAAGCTCAAAAGGCGATGAATATATTTTACTGTTATCAATCATATCAAAGCTTTTATGTCACCTATAGAGATAAATGTCAATTTACCACTTCTCCTATACAGATACCAATGATGAAAATATGTTGTTAAATTCATATAAAGTCAATCATAATTAATGGATCTTATGATAACTTATCTCATACGATTTAGAAGAAAACTGAATTTGGTATATCGGAGACTCAATATGTTGTCTTAAGCAAATATCTTTGATTGATTCGATTGTATTCTTATCACATTTTCCACCAAAATAAATCCCTTTTATTTCATTGGGATAAAACCGTATATCACGAGTAACTCCCTCAGTTTTGGCTTTCTCATAATCAGCATTAATGAGTATTAGTCTCCACTCTTTTTCATAACTCCAGTCATTGGATTTTGTTCCCGCAATTTTGGCCATTTCCTTATTTCTTTCTTGATCTGTTATCAATAATAGATTCTGTATTTTTGGCTTAATTCTCGAATATTCAATCTTTTGCAATCCGATAGACATGTCATCATCCATGCAGCGATGCAGTATGCTGTTCACATCATATTCAATAGCAATTCCTTTGTGATCTTCTGCATAATGAGACCACATTAGGATATTTAAAATGTTGGTTGAAAAACATGTCACTCGTATGCAAGCATTTAAAACTTCAGCTTGCTTTGCTAATATTGCATGACCTTCTTTTTTGAAAAAGTCATTGAATTTTTCTGCAGGTGTATCTTCTGGTATTCCTTCCTTTTGGTAAAAAAGTTTGATTTGATCATCTGTTGCTTCTTCTATTCCACCTACTGAAAATTCAAATGGATCATTAAATTGATTCGGAGCTTTAAATCGTAATGTCAAATTTCCCAGTGAAGCATGCGCTCCTTCAATATTCGAATATTTATATAATCTTGGAATATCACGTTCATTCTTCTTTCGAATTAACTTCTTTCTCATTTCCCTCTTGTTTTTAATTGGTAGTAAGATATTCCCATCAGAGCTGGGAGGGTATCGATTTTTATTATTTCTTTTCCACAATTTCGTCTGTGTAACAAAAAGATTGCGGGGCATGGAATCCCTTTATTAATGTATATGGATTTAATGGTTTCCTATATTGTTTAAATGATTTTATTTCCAATGCAAATCCAATTTTATGTGACATAAAATATTTATCAAAAAATGTTTTAGTAATACCTGCGCTTTCCCATGTTTTAGCCCATAACTGTTCAGGTGTATCTTCTAAGACTCTTCCTAAACTAAATTCACCTACTATACGACAAACAGGACGTGAAACATATATAAATATTTTATTTACTTGTTTCCTAAAGGCCGTTTTTCTAAATTCATATCTTTTTCTACCAGCAATAATTTCATCTGCGAACTGCTGTTTAATTGACAAAATAGCGTTCATCAGCCCCTCCCAGATTAATAATTCTCATGTATTGTTCGTCGTTTAATTCGCAAAATCCCCAATATGCCTCTTCAGGAATACCAGCTTTTTCTATAAGATCTTTTCTTATTACTCTTTTAGTAAACGCTACATTATACAACATTTTGATAACAATAAGATTCCTCCACTCGTCATACCAATTTCTAAGTTCATTTTCTTCGAAAACACTGTATTGCGTATATTTCAAAAAATCATCTATATTTTCGAAATCAAAATACTGTTTGATTCCTATCACTGTACAAATAGATGTCGCAACACTACGGTAATATGCTGGTCCCTGATTATCTGTAGTTCGATAAACAACTACATTATCTCCTCGCCGAAGCATATTGACATCCTTCATACGACAAATATATATTTTATAAATACTATTAGTCGGTTTTATATCTTGAATCAGGTCATACGACTCATTATTCAAGATAGAGTCAGGAAATAATTTTGTACGATAACTTGGATATATCGAAAGTAAATATTTTCTGGTGTTACTTTTTTTTACAAAAGGATAATCCTTCTCAATATCACCAACAAAGTGATGCATATCTCTCAACAATACTATTTCACTTTCACCATTTTTATGGGGTTTATCAGCTTTATGTTCAAAACCAAAACGTGTAAAAAGCCGTATTAGTGATTTCAAATCCTCTATTGGAAACATTGTAACATATATCTCATCAACGGATTCAGCTATTGCCTTATCCATGATTTTCTTCATAAAACGTTCCCCCCTACGTGTCCCACGAGACAACAATTTAAAAGTACCGACTTTCAATCGTCTTTTGGATGGTAAAATTGGTTCTATATCTTTTAATTCTTCAGTCTCAATCTTGAGATAAAGAAAATCCGTTATTTTACCTTTTTCGTTAAAAAAGACATAAGCTTCAGCTCCTTCCGCTGATTTCTTTACAAACCATTTTTCAAAATCTGTATAATTTGCTTTCAAACTGTCAAAAAAATGATCTGATAAATCAAGTTCAGAAAATTTTTTTATTTCTAAATCCATATTGTATATTCCTCCTATGCCAATATCATCCTCTATATTTCTCTCTAAAAAGATTATGTATGCTTCTGATTGGATCGGCAAACACAGTAGTCATTATCGCCATGTTCGTTGTCAAACCACAGCAGATTGAAAACACTTCCATCCATGTAGCCATACAGTCTGTGCTGCCCCATGACTCTCAGAGAAACTATGGTCTGCGCCTCTATCTCCAATTGCTCAAGCCTGTCACGCGCCACTTTGTTGAGCGTCTCGGCATCAATGGAATGGTTGTGTTTCTTGTCGGCAACCAGAATCTGCTGCCAGGTCATGGTCTCCCAGCCTTTCAATTTCGGCAGGATGTCCTTCCAGAACTCATCCCCCACATTTTCTTTTGAAAACGCCCATTGACCTGTGTCGCACGAATGGAAATTCCATGACGGACGCTTCTGATAGTAGGATTCCGGACTCTCCGTCCAGAAAGTCTCCTTGGAATTCGCACTACCGCCAAAAACAGTCCCCCTATCCTGTGGTTTCGCTCCAAACTTTGTTTTATTAGAGTGAGCCATAATACAACCCCATGCTCTCCTTCGTCACAATCCGATCCGACCTGTCGTCGAAGGAATCATTTCCCCTCGCTTCCTGCCAAGGCTTCTCCAGATGCGTCAGACGACTCAGCCATTGCGCATCCTTGTCGCCATAAGATTTAAGGACTTCGTCAATTGTCCTTTTCTGTACGGGACTCAGCTTCGCGATGTCGCCTGGCTCGTCTTCTTCGGTGACGGAGAACTTTCCTTTCGTCACGTCAAACAACGGCTTGCAGACGGGGCCGTTTCTCCAGGCGGAGAAATCCTCGTCGAACAGCGGCGTGTCATCCCAGACCAGAGACCATGCCTGCGCATAGTAGCACAGTTTCTGCAGCTTCATGGTCGACATCTGGCCTCTTTGATGCAGAATGTATTTGGCTATGTCAAAAACCGTTGTTTCCATTGTTTTCCGTGGGTTGCTACCCACCGGCTGGGGTACTTTCACCGCAGCCGCGGTTCCATATGGTGTATTACGTTACCGTGGGTTTGTCACCCACGGCTGGGATACAATCGCCCCTACAGGGCTCATGATTGTGGGTATTCCAATGCCCTTACGGGGCTGGATATGAATAACTATAGGGCGTGTAATCAGGAAGTCAAATGGATAGGAGAATTTTATTTTGGCTATTGTTTATGGAATGTATTCCCTCCTTTTCACAAAGAATCAAACCTTTTGTTATAACATCGTGTATACCAGCGACTTTAGTTTGAAGACCTCTCGTCTTCCTCTTAATTCAATGGTAACAACGCATGAGAAAATTATTTTTTCTATCATCCCCCTATGAATGGGAATAAACCGCAGGTGTTCCCTTGTAAATGCCTGCATTCACAAGATCATGCGTCACGGTGGCTCCTGCGCCGATCAGGCAATCAGAACAGATCGTGACGTTGTTGATGACGGTCGCACCAGCCGCAACCCACGTTCCTGTACCAAGATGCACCGTTCCACATAGATGCGCGCCGACAGACACATGGCAGAAATCTTCCACGACGCAGTCGTGATCCACTGACGATGCCGTGTTCAGTATGACACCATCGCCGATCTTGGCTCCCGTATTGACGATGGTCCCCGCCATGATGACGGTTCCTTTACCAATCCTGACATCATGGGAGATGATAGCGGAGGGATGGATCAACGTCACAATGTTTCCACCAGCTGTTTCCACATCTGTCTGTAGCCGACGACGTATCGTCGCGTTGCCGATGGCAATAAAGAAGTCACATTCTGCCAGATGGTCGGCAAATGCCCCACATTTTCCTATATAGGGATATGGGAAAGACGCTTCGGGAGCCTTGTCGTCAAGAAAGGCGATGTCCGTATATTTTCCAGACAGTTGAGCGA
>Ga0247611_10011170_pt1 | contig 10399 bp, 5 predicted proteins | sample 177DNAGHGhighgp2_FD_192422 | JGI IMG/M metagenome (GOLD analysis project Ga0247611, IMG submission 192422) | Sheep rumen microbial communities from Palmerston North, Manawatu-Wanganui, New Zealand - 1770 DNA GHGhigh gp2 | ecosystem: Host-associated > Mammals > Digestive system > Stomach > Rumen ... | reverse complement strand
CAAACGTTTGCATTAACTATATAACGTATTTAACGCAAAAAAAGTATAACGTAACAAAATAATCTTTACTTTTGCACTTGATTTAAATCATTTCGTTAATTCGAATACGCTAAAACCAATTTTTTTTATAACTAGTAACTTTAAAGATTAAAAGATGAAGCAGGTAAACATTAAAATGCCTATTAGGATGCTTGTCCTCATGTTAGGACTATTCCTATCGGTAGGAGCCTTTGCGCAAATCAACGTGAAAGGCCATGTTAAGGATGCTCAGGGTGAACCTATCATCGGTGCCACCGTACGTGTAGCGAACACGCAAACCGCTACCATTACGGACTTCGACGGTAACTTCACGCTGAAAGCTAATGCAGGTGCTGACATCGTTGTCAGCTACATCGGTTATCAGAACGCTACTGCCAAGGCTGCTCCCAATGTGGAGATTGTGCTGCAGGATGACCAGGCTCTCTTGAACGAGGTTGTGGTCATCGGTTATGGTGTTGCCCGTAAGAACGACCTGACCGGTTCTGTGACGGCTATCAAGCCTGATGAGAAGAACCATGGTTTGATTACCAATGCCCAAGACATGATTCAGGGTAAGATTGCCGGTGTGAACGTAACGACGGGTGGTGGTACCCCAGGTGGTGGTGCAACAATCCGTATCCGTGGTGGTTCGTCACTGAATGCCTCTAACGACCCATTGATTGTGATTGACGGTCTGGCTCTGGATAATCAGGGTATCAAGGGTGCTGCCAACCCATTGTCAATGGTGAACCCCGCTGATATTGAGAGCTTCACGGTTCTGAAGGATGCTTCTGCTACCGCCATCTATGGTAGCCGTGGTTCTAATGGTGTTATCATCATTACCACCAAGAAGGGTCGTAAGGGTCAGAAACCCAGCATTACTTATAATGGTAATGTCTCTTATTCGTTCAAGACCAAAGACTTTGACGTGTTGGGAGCTGACGAGTATCGTAACTTCATCAGGTCATATTATGGCGCTGGTTCCGATGCAGAAGCTTTGTTAGGCGATGCCAATACTGACTGGCAGGACGAAATTTTCCGTGGTGCCTTCGGTACTGACCATAACGTAACTCTTGCCGGTGGCTTGAAGAACATGCCTTATCGTGTCAGTGTAGGTTATACCAATCAGGATGGTATCCTTTCGGGTTCTCACTTCGAGCGTACAACAGCCAGTTTGACATTGAATCCGTCATTCTTCGACGACCATCTGAAGTTTAATATCAATGGTAAGTTCATGCACTCTTTCAACCGTTATGCCAACGAAGGTGCTATTGGTGAAGCTGTTCGCATGGATCCTACACAACCTGTCTATGACTATAGCAGTGCGTTTGGTAACTATCGCAACTTCTTCGCATGGACTGATAGTGGTTCGTCTTTGAAGGATGATTATTATCCTACTACTCAGAATCCAAATGCAGCCAAGAACCCTGTGGCTCTGCTGAAGGAAAAGGATGATTATGCCAACTCATTCGACTATATGGGTAATGTAGAGATTGACTATCAGATTCATGGCTTCGAGGATCTCCGCCTGCATGCCAACCTGTCGGGTGACTGGGCTTATGGTAAGCAGAACACCTCTTATGCCAACTGGGGACCATCAAATTTCTATTATGGTAATAATGGTTTTACAAAGGAGAGAAAATACAATCTGACACTGTCAACCTATGCTCAGTACTATAAGGATTTCCTGAAGACTCAGCACTTTGATATCATGGCTGGTTACGAGTGGTCACACAAGAAGTATTGGGGTGAGTCACACTATGAGGGTCTCTATCCATTGACTACTAAACAGACAGATGCCAAAGGTAATGCCATGGCAGGCCAGCCTTACAAGCCTAGTGGCAAACCATGGGAGCAGGAAAGCTATCTGGTTTCTTTCTTCGGACGTGCAAACTATATCGCTTTTGACCGTTACATGCTGACCTTCACCGTTCGTCGTGATGGTTCGAGCCGTTTCAAAGAGCATTGGGCAACATTCCCATCTGCTGCTTTCGGTTGGAAGATCAATGAAGAGCCGTTCCTGAAGAAAGCCAAGGCGCTCAGCGAATTGAAGCTCCGTCTAGGTTGGGGTAAGACTGGTCAGCAGGATGGTATCGGCAACTACAACTACTTTGCTTCGTATAATGTTAATACAAGCAACAAGGATGGTCGCTATCCTATCAAGGGCGTGAACGACGAGGGTATCCTTTATCGTCCAGATGCTTATAACAAGATACTAAAGTGGGAGACCACAACAACCTATAATGCTGGTCTTGACTTCGGTTTCTTCAATAACCGTATCACCGGTAGTGTCGATGTCTATAAGCGTAAGACAACCGATCTGATTAATAATGCACCAGCTCCTGCAGGAACTAACTTCCGCAATTCTATCCCGATGAATATCGGTTCGCTGGAAAATAAGGGTATTGAAGCTTCGCTGACCGTTCGTCCTATTATGAATGATAACCTGACATGGGAAGTGACAGGTAACTTTACTTATAATAAGAATAAGATTACTGAACTGACCGGTGAGTCTTCTATCATTTTGACTGGTGGCATTTCTGCCGGTACTGGTAACCAGGTACAGGCACAGGCAGTAGGTCACCCTGCTAATTCATTCTATGTATACCAGCAGGTTTATGGTGCGGACGGCAGACCTTTGGAGGGTGTCTTTGTTGACCGCAATGGCGACGGACAGCTGACTGATGCAGACCGCTACTTCTACAAGAGCCCTGCAGCTCCTTATACCGCCGGTCTGAGCTCACGCGTTCAGTATAAGAACTTCGACTTCGGATTCTCACTGCGTGCAAGCTTCGACAACTATGTATATTGGGACAAGCAGGCAGGCTATTCAAATGTTGCCAAGCGTTACGACAGCTCGTTCAACTATCTGCAGAATGTTACACCTGAAGCTGTCCGCAATGGATGGACAACCTATGATAAGGTTCTCACCGACTACTTCGTCCACAATGCTTCGTTCCTCAAGTGCGACAATATCACACTGGGCTACTCGTTCAAGACTTGGGATGAATACCTCAATGGTCGTGTCTATGTCAGTGCTACCAACGTGTTTACCATTACCAAGTACAAAGGTATCGATCCTGAGGTTGGCGGTGGTATCGACAACGGTATCTATCCCCGTCCGTTCACAGTTCAGATGGGTGTAAACCTCAACTTCTAATAGTATTAACATATTAAGGAATAAAATTATGAATTCAAGATATATTAAACATATAGTTCCCGCAGCAGCACTTCTGTTGGCTGTCGGACTGAATTCCTGCACCAAAGACCTTGATGTGACACCTATCGACCCCAGTACGACGATGCAAGTCGATGAGGTTGGTCTGTACACCAAGTGCTATGCCAACATGGCTTTGGCAGGTAATACCGGTGCAGACGGAGACTGCGATATCGACCGCTTGGACGGTGGTACAACAGGTTTTGTACGTCAGCTTTGGAATGCCAACGAGTTGACAACCGATGAGGCCATCTGTGCTTGGGGTGACCCTGGTATCCCCCAGTTTAATTACAATCAGTATGACGCCAGCCATCCTATGCTGGAAGGTTTCTACTATCGTCTATATGGTGGTATTAACTACTGCAATCACTATCTGGATGTTTGTAAGGATATTGATGCCACTCGTACTGCAGAGGTTCGTTTCCTTCGTGCGCTCTACTACTATCATTTGATGGACTGCTATGGCAATGTGCCTTTCTCATTGGCTGTCACTACGGAGAGTCCTTCACCGATACAGCGTGCTGAACTGTTTAAGTGGATTGAGACTGAGCTGAAAGAAGTTGTTGGTTCAATGTTGGCCCCTGCCGTTCGTAAGAGCTCTGACAATGGCTACGGACGTGCCGATCAGGATGCTGTCAACCTGTTGTTGGCTCGTATGTATCTGAATGCAGAGGTTTATACTGGCACCGCCCGTTGGGAGGATGCTAAGACCTATGCTGAGAAGGTCATCAATGGCCCTCACAAGCTGTGGACAACAGGCGTTGGCAAGTGGAGTGCTTACCAGATGTTGTTTATGGGTGACAATGGTGAGAGCGGCGCTTCACAGGAAGCAATCCTGCCACTCTATCAGGATGGTGTGACCACCACCTCTTGGGGTACATCGCTCTTCCTCATGGCTTCTTGCTGGAAAGCTGATATGGATACTGACAAGGATTATGGTACCGATCAGTACTGGGCTGGTAACCGCGCCCGTTCGCAGTTCATTGCCAAGTTCTTCCCCAACAACGATGCTCCAAAATCTAATATCGCTGATATGGTGAAGGCTGCTGGCGATGATCGTGCCTTGTTCTTCGGTAAGGGTCGTGACCTGGTTGTCGAGAAGCCTACTGAGTACACTTCTGGCTATGCTGTAGGTAAGTTCCGTAACACCTATTCAAATGGTGGCAATCCCCACAACTCCAAGTTTGTGGATACCGACTACTTCCTGATGCGTTCTGCTGAGGCTTATCTGATTGCTGCTGAGGCTGATGCCCGTCTGCATGGTGGTGTGACCACAGCGACAGGTAAGGGCTATATTGACGCTCTCCGTCAGCGTGCCAACAATAAAGATTTGAAGGATTCTTACACTCTTAACCAGATCCTTGATGAGCGTGCACGTGAGCTATATCACGAAGGCTTCCGTCGTACTGACCTGATTCGCTATGGCTACTATGGCGGTGAGAAGAGTGGTGAATACCTCTGGGACTGGAAGGGTGGTATTAAGAATGGACAGGCTATTGCTGCTTACCTCAACGTATTTGCTATTCCGGCCGAGGATGTTAACTCTAACCCGAACTTGAAGGATCATCAGAATCCAGGCTATTAATGTCTAACATAAATGATGAGAAAAGATATGAAAAAGATATATTCATCAGTCCTACTTCTTCTTTTGGCCGCAGTAGCATTGACATCCTGCAAGGATGACAGGGATTCCAATCCCACGCTGATACAGCCCACAGAGTTCAGCATCACTGGCTCTAACGCGACAGCTGCAACAATAGACTTGGAAACAACCAAGGAGTTTACGGTATCTTGGACGCTCCCAACTTATACCAACTTCGGTGCTTCCATTATTCCTACTTATATTGTTCAAGTATCTCCTATGGGTACCTTTACCAAGGAGTTCGTGGATGGTGCAGAAGATAATACCGGTGCCGACTTCATCACACTTGACCAAACGTTCAATAACAACAAGGGTGCTGTTAGTTGCAGCGTATTAGATGGTGCACTGATGAAGCTGATGAGTTGGAAGGAATTGACGGATGTTCCAGCCAAGATGGACGTAACATTACGTGCTATTGCTTCGGTACGTGATGCTAGTCAGACAGACTATAATAATATTACGTCGTCGAATAGCATCAAGATTACCGTGGCTCCCTTCTTCATGGTTGACCCAATTCCTGTACTCTGGTACATGGTTGGTAACAATATCGGTAGTGCCAGCTGGGGCAATAGTGCTACAGATCTCGGCAAGGGCTTGATTCCATTGCTACCTCTTGTCAAGGAAGAGTATGAGAAGCCCAGCGGACTTGGCGTCATCTCTTATACAGGTTACTTCACTGCCGGAACACAGTTCAAGTTTGTGGCTGTTATTGGTAGTTGGGATAGCCAGATGAACTTCGAAAATGTCGAGAGTCCTGATGCATCAATCATTGAAGACTTGGATGGCGATAACCATAACATCGGTATTAAGAAGGATGGCTATTATACCATTAAGATGAATACCAAGAAGGAAACTATTACCATCGAGCCTTTCGAATACGAGGATGCTCCGAAGGTATTTACTTCTATGAGTCTGCCTGGTGGCTATAATGGCTGGGATCTCGCAGCAAATCCTGTGACAGCTTGTGAGACACTGAATGGCGAGAACCATATCTGGATGACGACTATCGATCTTGCCGAGGATACTGAGCTGAAGTTCGCCGCTGATGGTAAGTGGGATGACAACTGGGGTCCTGCTGACGGCGCTGCTAAGACATTCCCATACGGTGAGGGTGTAGGCGGTGGTAAGAATATTCCTGTCAAGGCAGGCTCTTACACTGTATTCCTCAACGATATTACGGGTCAGTATATGTTTATTTCTAACGAAACAGAAGAATAACGTATGAAAAAGATATTATTTTTCGCAGCTATGACCTTAGCAATGGTCGGCTGCACAGACGACTATAAAGACTGGCTGGTGCAGAATCCGGATACCACGCCTGATCCTGCCGTCACCATCAGCTCAAATATGACTGACGTGCCTGCCATCGATTATGCAAATGTCAACGAAGATGGCGACCTCCAGTTGTTTGTGCCTACCTATCAGAGTAGCCCTGAAGTAGACAGTATTGTTTATACTGCTGTTATCTATAATGCAGACAAGAGTGAGAATGTAGAACTCGTTGCTAATTCCGAAGGTAAGGTGTCGGCAGCCGCTTTCAAGGAGGCCGTGCGTGGTTTCTATGGTAAGCTGCCTGAACAAAACATGGTGCCAGCACTGTTTATTGCCCGCCTGTATTCTGGCAAAATCGTGGCTAAAGAGATTCATGAAGCTGTTCTCGATGTCACCATTCCATATCATGGTAAGCCCGAATTGAAAGCACTTGCTGTGCCTGGTGGACATCAGGGATGGAATCCTGCCGATTATGGTCAGGCTCTCTATGAGACTGATCCAGAAAATAACCCCAACGTTTTCTCTGGCTACGTCTATATGGCTGCTGGCAGCGAGTTTAAGTTTGCTGACGGATCATGGGATGTCAACTGGGGTTCAGAAGACGGTAAGACACTTGTACCTGGTGGTTCTAATATCAAGGCCAGCGCCGATGGTTGCTATTATATCACGGTAGACCTGAACGCCCTCACCTACGCTATGGAGGTGCGTAACTGGAGCCTTGTTGGCGACGGTATCGGTGGCTGGGATAAGGATGTCGATCTGAAGTACAGCAAGGAGAACGGCATCTACTATGCTACCTACGACTTCAATGGCAGTGGTGAGTTTAAGTTCCGTGCTAATCATGATTGGGGTGTTAACCTCGGTATCGACAAGGACGGCGAACCCGGCGACCTGATTCAGGACGGTAAGAACATCCCTGTACCTGGTACTGGCACTTACTCTGTCACCCTCACGTTCGATGGCGGCTATCCCGTTTACGAGATCATTGAGGGTAGTGACATCAGCAAGTTTGGTCCATACATCTACGAAGCCGGTGTCAACAATTCATGGGGTGATTATCAGCAGCCCCTTTGCCTCACAGATGGTAATGGAACCTACGTAGGTTTCTTCTATGCTCAGGAGGATTCATGGACAGATGGTAAGGGTGCCTTTAAGTTCCGTGGTGCTGCCGACAACTGGGACAATGGAAACTATGGTACAGGAACCATCAATGACGACGGCCTCAGTGGTACGCTGATCAACGACGGCGGTTCTGGCAATATCTTTGCCGAGCCAGGATTCTATCGTGCTGAGGTTCAGCTGAAGGCAATGACTTACAAACTTACTCCCATCACTACTATCGGTATTGTCGGTCCTGCACAGTCTGGTGGTTGGGATGCTGACACTGACATGACCTATAACAAGGAGACCCACGCTTGGGAAGCCACTGTCACGTTGGCTGCTGACGAGTTCAAGTTCCGTGCCAATGATGGTTGGGACATTAACTGGGGTGAATCTGTTGATGATCTGAAACAGAATGGAGCTAACCTCCGTATTAACGAGGCTGGCACCTATTTCATCCAGTTCTTCGCACTGTGCGAATCAAAGTCCTATTGCATCATCACCAAACAATAGAAAGACAATCCTATACAACAATTCAGGCGGACATCAGCAATGGTGCCCGCCTGATTTTTTCTGATGAAAGGAAAAATAGGTGTGCCTTTATGTTAAAATGCAACCGATTGCACAGATAGGTGAAAACTATTCTATAGAGTAGGGGAACAACGTGTGTTTTTTCTTCGTATCTTTGCACCGGATAAACTATAACTTGATGAATATGAAGAGATTTTTACTTTCACTGATAACTGTGTTGGGCTCGCTGCCCATGCTGGCACAGGGATGGCCTTCACAGTATGAGGGCGTGATGTTGCAGGGATTCTACTGGGACTCGTACACAGATACGAACTGGGCAAACTTAGAGTCGCAGGCCGATGAAATGTCGCAATTCTTCGACCTCATCTGGGTGCCTAACTCAGCATACGCCAATGCGTTGACCATGAATATGGGCTATCATCCCGTCTATTGGTTCGACCACAAGAGTGCTTTCGGTACAGAGGCACAGCTACGCTCGATGATCAATACCTTTAAGGCAAAGGGAACGGGCATCATTGAGGATGTAGTCATCAACCATCGCGCTAGTGTGGACGGCAATTGGCTGCACTTCCCTGCTGAGACATATAAAAGTGTGACCTATCAGCTGACGGCTGCAGACATCTGCAGAACCGACGAGGCAAAAGACAATGGTTACAATCCTACAGGAGCCAATGATACCGGTGAAAACTGGGGTGGCGCACGCGACTTAGACCATACTGGTGCTAATGTTCAGAAAAACGTGAATGCCTATCTGGACTTTCTGCTGAACGACCTCGGCTACGTAGGTTTCCGCTATGACTACGTGAAAGGATTTGCTGCTAAGTATGTGGGGCAGTATAATGTGACCGCCAAGCCCAAGTTCTCCGTTGGCGAGTGCTGGGACGGCAACAAGACGGTGGTGACCAACTGGATTAACGGCACCAAGCAGGACGATGTCATTCAGAGTGCAGCCTTCGACTTCCCGCTGAAGTACTATATCAATGATGCTTTCAGCGGTGGCAAATGGAGCCGGTTGAAGGATGGCTGTCTGTCTGACGATGACAACTACAAGCGTTATGCCGTAACATTTGTCGACAACCACGATACTGGACGTCAGGGCGAATGTCCGCTCTATGCAAATGTGGAAGCAGCCAATGCCTTCATCCTCACGATGCCTGGTACCCCCTGTGTATGGCTGAAACACTGGCAGACGTACAAGACGACAATTAAGAAGCTTATCCTAATGCGTAAAGCCGTAGGTGTGAACAATGAGAGTAACATTATATCCATGCAACCAGAGACAACAGGCTGCACTGTTATGGTACAGGGCAATAACGGAAAGATGCTTCTGCTGTTAGGCGATGTAACCAATGGTGGCAACAGCAGCGATTTTAAAGTGGCAGTTCAAGGCACTAACTTTAAATTGTTGGTTAGCAACAATATTGACCTATCGGCACTTGACAATATCAAGGAGAACGAGTTTACTGCTCCCGATTGCTGCCAAGTGGAAGAAGGTGAGGTATGTGCTTTCTTCGAGGCACCCACCACATGGAGTGTCGTGAAATGCTGGGCATGGGACTCAAAGAATAACTACACTGGCGGCTCATGGCCTGGTGCTGCCTGTACAAAGGTCGGCACGAATAATGGTAAGAACGTCTGGAAGTGGAGCTATAGCGGTATGCTGACAACACAACCCACCTTTATCATCTTTAACAACAATAATAACGGACAGCAAACAGCCGACCTTGACTTTAAGAACGGCGGCTACTACAATGAGGCTGGTGCACTGCAGGGACAGGTGACTGGCATTGAAGAAGTCAGATGGCAGACGTCAGATGGAAGAGGTGATGTCTGGTACGACCTCAGTGGTCGCCGACTCAACGGTCAGCCGACGAAGAAAGGCCTGTATATCGTCAATGGCCGAAAGGTCATAAGATAATAATAATTTAATACACTATTTTAGGAACGCGCGAATGAAAAACCACGCATGCATGGCCAAAGTGGTCAGCAGACCATAGTGGCGGCGCATGACGTGAAAGCGTTCCTTCAGCGATTCGCTGTGATGTTGAGTGGTAGCCCCTTCCTCTGTGTAGTTGGCTACCACCATTTTTGTATTGCAAAGTGTCAGGCCCATACGTTCACTCTCACGCATGACACGGATACACCAGTCAACATCGGCTGAGAAACGGTAGCGTGTGTCGTACTGCTGATTCTTGGCAATATCGGTACGTGCATAGAAAGCCTGGTGGCATACTAGCATGCCGTGGCGGAACGATTTCCAAGTAAGCTTTGCTGGTGGCTGTAGTCGACGGGGATGCAGGAAACGTCCCTCGTTGTCCACGATATTGGTGTTGCCATACAGCACACCAGGCAACTCGTTTTCAGGATATTGGTTCAGTCGGCTTTGGTGCACAATTTCTTCTAAAGTATGCGCATTAGGAAGACAATCGCCCGCATTCAGGAAAACGATATAGTCGCCCGAGGCCTGTGTCAGTCCTTTGTTCATGGCATCATAGATGCCGTGGTCAGGTTCTGACAAGATGATGACCTTGTGCCCATTCTCTGAGCTGTCGTTTTGTTCCTTATAGCGTTCTGCCATCAGTAGCGTGTTATCTTTCGACGCCCCGTCGACTATCAGG
>Ga0247611_10011169_pt1 | contig 10402 bp, 8 predicted proteins | sample 177DNAGHGhighgp2_FD_192422 | JGI IMG/M metagenome (GOLD analysis project Ga0247611, IMG submission 192422) | Sheep rumen microbial communities from Palmerston North, Manawatu-Wanganui, New Zealand - 1770 DNA GHGhigh gp2 | ecosystem: Host-associated > Mammals > Digestive system > Stomach > Rumen ... | reverse complement strand
GTAATACGCATTACCCAAGTTATAATAGATCTCTGCACTCTCGCCTGCCTTCAGCAGCTCTTCATAGTCCTTGATGGCCTGCTGGTAGTTACCCTTACTGTATTCAGCATCTGCATCCTGCTTGGTGACCGCTTGCGTGGTCATCGGGAATAGGAACAGAAGAGCGAGCAGCAGCGAACCAGGAGTCTTGGTCTTCTTTTTCTTCATCACCTCTTCAATCTTTTCAATGGCTGTAGCAGCCGACTCGTAGGTCTTGTTCATGTTTCCTGCTGCATCGCCCGGTGCATAGCGTTCGAACTCACACTCGTCGAGTGCCTCGATGAACGTGTTGACGGTCTGCTCATCCACATGATGCTCAGCCAGCTTATCAGCGATATTGTCGTGCGACAGCTCGGAGACGGGGATATTCAGCTTATCGCCCATGTAGCCCCAGAGTGCGCGCAGTACCTCGTCGTAGAACTCTCCCTGCTTACCGGCCACCATGAGCTTGTGCGCAGCACGGAGTCGTTTGTTGGCTACCTTATTGGCTTTCTTACCGCGCATCTTCACGATGTCGGCATTCTCGATGGCACGACGACGGAAGATGATCATCAGGGCAATGAAGGCAGCCAGCAGTAATGCCAGTACAACCCAGTAGGAAGCGCTGCCGAAGAACAGCGAGGCAGCATCCTGACGCACCACCTTACCGGTCTTGATGGCATGGATATCCTGGTTCTTCTCGTCGGTGAAATCAACAGCTGTTCCACCATTACCGTCGCCTTTCTCCACCTCCAGCTCGAACGCCTGTGTCTTGATGGTCTTGTAGGCATTGGCCGCCACATCATAATAGGTGAACTCCACGGGAGGAATGGTGTATTTACCCTGGTTGCGTGGTACGGCGAGGAAGTCGTAAATCATGTTTCCCTCTACCCCATTGGCCGTGAGCTTGGTCTTGTCGGTTACCTTCGGATCGTATTTGTCGAAGTCCTTGGGGAAGTTCACTACCGGCTGTTTGATGAGTTTCAGGTTTCCGATACCGCCCACCACGACACGCACGGTGATAGGATCGTTGGCCTTCACCTCGGTCTTGTTGAGCTGACCCGAGATATTGAACTTACCCACACCGCCTGAGAAGTTATCCGGACGCTTGGGTAACGGATCGACATGGATCTTCAGTCCCGGGGCCTTGATGCTGCGCTTCACCTCCACATAACCGCTGCCGCCGTTGAGGAACGCTTCGAAGGGATCGACGTTACGGTTCTGCTGGATGACCGTTCCGTTGAAGGTGATGCTCGGAATCTCGAGATCACCGGTCATCTGCGGATACATCACATACTGACTCCAGGTGACACAGCGGTAGTTACGACCGTTGACGCTCTCGATGTGGAACGATTTCTGCTGCGGCATCTTCACCTCCTGCGAGTGGAAGCCCGTCAGGTCAGGCATCTTTCCCTCGAGCTGCGTCAGATCGACCAGCGTATAGACCTTATACGTAAGCAGGATGGGCTCCTGCTCGTGCACACGCTGCTTGTTGGCACTCACCTTGATGAAGAGGTCGCTACCGGAGATAGGCGTTCCTGCCGCCCGCATCTGAGGACGGTCATCGTAGTCGTCGTGCATCTTCGGTGCGTTACCCGTTCCCGCGGCCTTGCCCGATACGGTTACCTTGAGCGGGTTCGAGGTGATGGTCTTGCCATTGGCATGCACACGCGCCGCAGGAATGGTATAGGAACCGTTCTTGTTGGCACAGAGGATATAGGTATAGGTGATGGATGATGAACTGCTGGTATGACCGTTCACCATCTGGAAGTTCGACTGTTCGGAGGTATAGGGACCCGTGATGATTTCCAGCGCCTCAGGAATCTCACCGATGCGGAAATCACTGGCATTGGATGTGTTCACCGTGTAGGTGAGACGGAAATTCTCACCGTTCTGCACCTGCGAGGGTGCATTGGCCGTCAGCGTCTGCGCACTGACCGCCCAGGTGATCATCAATAAAGATACAACAAGTAAATATCTCTTCATAAGCGAATCTCCTTACCAATTCTTTTGTAACTGTTTCTTTCGGGGCTGCTGCAGGGCTTTCTTCAGTCGCTGCTGCGTGGCCTTCTCGTTCTGTACGGCAGCATCCAGCAGGCGTTCGGCATTGTCCTTACTCATCTGTTCCTTAGGCTGCTCCTCTTTCTGCTGGTCCTTCTTGTCCTTCTTCTGCTGCTGACCCTTATCATCTTCCTTCTCTTCGTTCTTCTTGTCCTGCTGGTTCTTATCCTGCTGCGGATTGTTCTTGTTCAGCTGCTTGCAGAGGGCCAGGTTATAACGCGTCTCATCGTCGGAGGGATTGAGGCGGAGCGACTGCTCGTAGGCCCTGACGGCCTCGCCGTACATCTTATGACCCTGACAGATGACACCGATGTTGTGCCACGACTTCGATTGACGCAGCTTGTTCTTTTCGAGCTTGGTGGCGTTCTCGTACTGCACAATGGCAGCGGAGTCTTTCTGCTGCATCATCAAGGCACAGCCCAGGTTATAGACAGCCTGAGGGTTGTCGGCCTTCTTGGCAATGGCCTTGCGGTAGAGCACCTCGGCCTGCGCATACTGCTTCTGGCGATACAGGCGGTTGCCCTCGCGGATGAGCTGTCGGTCGTTCTGTGCAGAAACGGCGGCGCAGACAGCCAGCATGATGACCAATATATAGTGTCTCATTTCTTTTTGAATATACTTATGCGCTTCGTGAGCGGGTTCTTGCTTTCGAAGATGCAGACCTCGATGATGAGCAGCAGTAATGCCAGGATGCCGAAGGCCTGGAACTGCTCGTCGTACTCGCTGTAGATGGTACTGGAGATCTGTCCCGTCTGGAGCTTGATGAGTTCGTTGTTCAGTTTGGTTTGTGCCACATTGGTGTTGTCAACATGGATATAGGCGCCACCACCGGCTTCGGCCACCTGCTGGCACATCTGTTCGTTCAGGGCCGACATCACCTCGTTGCCCGTATTGTCAACCATATAACCGCCCTCGCCGTCGGGAATGGGTGAACCCTTGGCGGAACCGATACCGAGGACAAACACGCGCATGCCCTTCTTCCTGGCTGCCTTGGCCATCTCGATGGCTCCACCCTCATGGTCCTCACCGTCGGTAATCACGATGATAGCCCTTCCTATCTTCTCCTGCTGGGTGAACGCATTCATGGCCAGGCGGATGGCCTCTGCGATGTTCGTTCCCTGTGTGGCAATCAGATGCGGATCGATGCTCTGGAGGAACATCTTGGCCGAGACATAGTCGCTGGTGATAGGCAGCTGGATGAACGCATCACCGGCAAAGACAATGAGTCCTACCTTATCATTGGTGAAGTTCTCCACCATGTTCTCGATGAGCATCTTACTCTTGTCGAGACGGGAGGGAACCACATCTTCGGCCTTCATCGAGTTACTGATGTCGAGGGCAATCATGGTCTCGATGCCGTTGCGTTTCTCATGACTGATCTTCGTTCCCATCTGCGGGCGCGCCAGCATGATGATGAGTAAGGCCAAGGCGGTCATGAGCAACCAGAACTTCACGCCCGGACGGTATTTCGACACGTCGGGCATGAGCTGTTTCAGCAGGGCGAGGTCGCCGAACCGCTTGAGTTTTCCCTTACGCTGATGCATCAGCACGAGTCTGACCAGTGCCAAGATCGGTATCAGCACCAGCAGGTAGAGGAATATGGGGTTTTCAAATCTGAACATAATGTACGCTTTTACCAGTTATGGAATACGACGGAACCAGGTGATGCGGAGGAGAATCTCGAGCAGCAGGCACAGCACCGCAGCGATGGCGAACGGCTGATAGGCCTCGTAGTGCTTGGAGAACTTCTTCACCTCCATCTTGGTCTTCTCCAGTTTGTCGATGTCCTGATAGATCTTCTTCAGCTCCGCCGTGTTAGTAGCGCGGTAGAACTGTCCGTCGGCGGTGTTGGCAATCTCCTTCAAGGTGTTCACATCCACATCCACGCGGACATTCACATACTGTATGGTACCTCCCACCTGCATGGGATACGGAGCCACCTCCTTGGAACCCACGGCAATGGTATAGACACGGATGCCCATGCTCTTGGCAATCTGTGCGGCCGTGAGGGGGGATATATCACCCATGTTATTACTACCGTCGGTGAGCAGGATCACCACCTTACTCTTGGTCTTACTATCCTTCAGACGGGAAACCGCGTTGGCCAGTCCCATACCAATGGCGGTACCGTCTTCAATGAGTCCTCGCTCGGCAATGTCTGTACGCACATCCTTCAGCAGGGTGAGCAACGACATGTGATCGGTGGTCATGGGGCACTGGGTGAAGGCTTCACCGGCAAAGATGCTCAGACCGATATTATCGTCGGGGCGACCGGAGATAAACTCTGCCGCAACGGATTTGGCTGCTTCGATACGGTTCGGCTTCAGGTCTTGTGCCAGCATACTGGTTGACACGTCCATGGCCAACATGATGTCGATACCTTCTGATGTGCGCTTGCCCCAGCTGTCGTGAGTCTGCGGACGGGCCAGTACCAGCACTACCAGCACAAAGGTGATCATGCGCAGTAAGGCAGGCAGCCATACCAGTCGCTGGCGCAGACTCTTCGGTGCATAGCGATAAGCGAACGTATCGCTCATCTGCATCGTGGGCTCGCTCTTCTTGCGGTATAGCAGATACCAGATGATATACGGTATCAGCAACAGCAGCAGTAACAGGTATTCTTTGTTAATGAATTCCATATCTCATACTATATCAGCAGGTATAACCTATAGAAAACATAGCCTAACAGGACAATCATCGCGATGATCAGGACAGACACCGCTATCTTCAGCACCGTTCTTGAACGCATGCTGCGCTTGTCCTTCTCGGTGAGCTGCGGCTCGATGCGCTCGGTGGTGGGCTGGTTCTCCTGCTTGGTGGTATTGATGAACTCGATGGCGTTCACCAGGTTTGCATCATTCTCGTTGATGAGCGACTTATACTTCGCGAACTTCACCAGGTCGGCGGTGGTGAACAGGTCGCGCAGCTCGTCAATCATCTTCTTGTCCTCTACCTCCTGCAGACGGGCGATGATCTCGCCCGACGTCATCTCCATGGCGTTGAAGCCGAAGCGCTCCTCCATGTATTTACGCAGGGTGTCGGTAAGACGGGTGTAGTATTCCTTCTGGTTCTCGGAAGCCACCATCCTGTCGGCCTTGATCTTCTCGATCTCGTCCATGGCACGCTGGTGCGGGAGCACCTTCTTGATGATGCGTACGCGGGCGATGATGGGTTTGTTCCCCTTCAGACAGATACACAGGTAGAAGGTGAGAACGGTGAGGAAGAGTAAGAGCAGACTGAGCCAGAACACATCACGCCACTCGCTCCAGAGGAAGGGATTGTTCTGCACATCCTTCGGCGGATAGAAATTCTCGGGATGGAGGGTATCAACAGGTACTGTTAATACCTTCAGTGCCAAATTCTTACTCTGGTATTGCTTACCATCTACTTTAACAGGTAATGGCGGTAAGTAATAGAGCTGTTCGTCGAAAGAAGTGAGGGTGTAGGTCCTGCTCACGCAGATCATCCCGTTGTCTAACTGTGCCGTGTCGGCCTCCGACATATCCAGCACCTCCACACCGGGGGTGATATACTGCGACTGCTTGAACTGAGGCAGGATCAGCGACTGTCCTTTCTTGTACGACACCTGCAGCTTGAGCTGCGCCTGTTCGCCAATGAGGATCTGGATAGGGTCGATAGACGACTCCACCTGTACCTGCGCAAACGACGATACAGCGGTAATCACAGCTCCACAGAACACGAGGAGCCTTACAAATAATTGGTCTATATGTCTTGTTCCCAGTTTCATTGTTTCATTGTAAATAGCATGAACCGTGACGGCTACCCGCGCATCTTGAACAGGAGCAGCAGCTGCTTGACGAAATCCTCGTCGGTTGCCATGCTCACATGGTCCACGTTACTCTTGTTGAATGTGTTGATGAGTGTCTGCTGACGACTCAGCCAGTATTGTGTATGGGCTCGACGGAGCTTCTTACTGCTCGTGTCGATGATCATCTCATGACCCGTTTCGGCATCGCGCACCTTCATCAGTCCTACATCGGGTAAGGTCTTGGCACGCTGATCATATACCTGTATGGCCACCACATCGTGCTTTCGGTTGCAGATGGTGAGTGCCTGCTCGAAATCATCACGGGTGTAGAAGTCGCTCAACAGGAAGGCCGTACAGCGGCGCTTCATGATACCTGTGAGGAACTCAACGCCCTTCTTGACATCGGTCTTCCTGCTCTCAGGCTGGAAGTCGAGCATCTCGCGGATGATATAGAGAATGTGCTTACGACCTTTCTTCGGCGGGATGTACTTCTCGATCTTGTCGGAGAAGAAGACCACACCGATCTTGTCGTTGTTCTGGATGGCACTGAACGCCAAGGTAGCCGCAATCTCCGTCACCATCTCCTTCTTCATCTGGTGCTGCGTACCGAACTCCAACGATCCGCTGACGTCAATGAGCAACATCACGGTAAGCTCGCGCTCTTCCTCGAACACCTTGACATAAGGACGGTGGAAGCGTGCGGTTACGTTCCAGTCGATATCGCGCACATCATCACCATACTGATACTCACGTACTTCGCTGAACGCCATTCCCCTACCCTTGAAGGCAGAATGGTACTGTCCGGCGAAGATGTTGTTACTCAGTCGGCGTGTCTTGATCTCGATCTTGCGAACCTTCTTCAGTATCTCAGACGTTTCCATCAGTTAAATCCTTCTTCTCGTTCTGACAGGTAATCAGGGTACTTCAACCTTATTGATGATCTTGCTGACGATCTCCTCGCTGGTCACGTTGGTGGCCTCTGCCTCGTACGACAGACCGATGCGGTGACGAAGAACGTCGTGTGCAACGGCACGGACATCTTCTGGTACGACATAGCCGCGACGTTTGATGAAGGCGTATGCACGGGCTGCCTTGGCCAGGTTGATGGAGGCACGGGGAGAGCCGCCGAAGGTGATGAGCTCCTTGAGCTCGCCCAACTGATAACGGTCGGGATAACGGGTGGCAAAGACGATATCGGCAATATACTGTTCGATCTTCTCATCGATATATACCTGCTGAACCACCTGACGGGCATTGATGATCTCCTGTGCAGTGGTAACCGGTTTTACCTCAGGCAGTCCGCCGAGTATATTCTCGCGGATGATCATCTTCTCCTCCTCGATGGTAGGATAGTCGATGACCACCTTCAGCATGAATCGGTCAACCTGTGCTTCGGGCAGCGGATAGGTACCTTCCTGCTCGATGGGGTTCTGGGTAGCCATCACCAGGAAGGGGTTGGGTAACTGGAAGGTATCACTGCCAATGGTCACCTGATGCTCCTGCATAGCCTCGAGCAAGGCACTCTGCACCTTCGCAGGGGCGCGGTTGATCTCGTCTGCAAGTACGAAGTTGGCGAACACCGGTCCTTTCTTCACCTGGAACTTCTCTTCCTTCTGCGAGTAGATCATCGTACCGATGACGTCTGCAGGAAGGAGGTCGGGCGTGAACTGGATACGACTGTAGCCTGCATCAATCAACTGTGCCAGCGTCTTGATGGCTAACGTCTTGGCAAGTCCTGGAACACCTTCAAGCAGGATGTGTCCATCGCTAAGCAGACCGATGAGGAGGGAGTCGATGAGGTGTTTCTGACCAACGATAACCTGATCCATACCATGAATCAGATTCGTTACAAATGCACTTTGCTGTTCTATCCGGATATTCAATTCGCGGATATCAATTGCTTCTGCCATATTCCTTTATCTATTTATTTTGTGTCTCTTTTTATAAATCCAGCGCAAAAGTAATACATTCGGTAATGATAGTCGAAAATTAGTGACTAAATAATATTAAAAAAGTTTCCTAAAACTTACTTTTAAGAAACTTTATATGATTTGTAGCCTCACTTCCTTTTCTTCACCTGTAGCTTCGGGATTTTCAGCTTCATCCCTTCTGTTACTTCAGATATACCGTTATAGGCCTGGATGTAGCACTCCATGCCGTCGCCCAGGTAGAATTTGGAAATCTTCTTCATGGTCTGTCCGGGCTTCACCGTAATGGTTTCCTGTGTACCTACGATGGTATAGGCACCATTGCTCACCATCGCCTTGGCGTTGTTCACCGTCTGGGAATTGTCGCCCTTGGGTAATGGAGCGGCAGGTGCTGCAGGAGCGGCTTTATCAGCGGATTGCTGTGCTGCCTGCTTGGCGGCCATGGCAGCGTCGAGCTTAGCGGTGTTCTCGCTGGCTTTCTTCAGCTTGGCCACACGGATCGACTCGTTTCTTGCTTCATGAGCACGGGTGATGGAATCGACTCTTGCCTTGATCTTGGCGTCGCGGGCTCTTTCCATCGAGTCTTCTGCATAGATCGAATCGATCATGGTGCTGTCAACAAACTCTCCTTGGATCATCTCTGTCTTTTCAACAGGAATGAATTTCATAGGTGCGAATCGCTTACCGACATAGTAACCGCCCGCAAATCCAATAGCTGTGCAGATGATCAGCGCTGCCAGCCATTTCCAAACGTTTGATTTTTCTTCTTCCATAATGGTATCTTCTGTTGTTTCGTTATTGTTGTTTTCTTCAGTTTCAGTGTTTTCGGGGTCTAAGAGAGGGGTGATGGGGGGTTCATCATTGATGGGTTGTTCGATGATGGGTTGTTCAACGAATTGTTCAACGATGGGCTTGATGGGCTCAATAGGCTCAATGGGCGTTTCTATGATGGGTTCTTCGGGAGCCGGTTCTTCGATGATGGGTTGTTCAACGATGGGCTTGATGGGCTCGATAGGTGTTTCGTTGATGGGCTCTTCGGGGGCCGGTTCTTCAATGATGGGCTCTTCATCAGCGGGCTCTTCGGGGATGTCACTGAAATCCACGCCGTCGTTGAGAACAACGGTTTCGAACTGCGAGAAGGGACGGTTCACGAGTTCCCGCATGGTAGCATCGGGCGTGAAGGTGATCTTGTTCCTACCTTCAATCACGAAACGGTCGCCCGTCTGCACATTCACGCTCTCACGGTCCTTGGTGTCGATAACCTTGAACGTACCCAAGCCACTGATCTTCAGAAGCTTCTCGTCCTTCAACACCTCATTGATAAGATCCACCAATTCGTTGACGAACTGGACGTTCTTCTTTCGCGACAGACCGTTCTTCTGGGCGAGCAGATTGACCAAGTCTTGTTTTGTCTTAACCATTCTCTTCCCCTCCGTTCTTTAGTTTTTCCTTGATGGAAGGAATCGGTTTAAAGCCAAGTACCAGTTTGGGAGGAACAAGCATACGTTTATGCGAGGATGGATTGATGATGATGCGCTCCATCCGCTTCTTGACCTCAAAGGTACCAAACCCGGGAATCATGAAAGGTTCACCCGACTGAAACTCCTCGTTCATGACTTCAATCAGGGATTTCACCATTCGTTGCGCTTCAGCGTTGGTGCATTCCAGGCGTTGAGACAGTTCTTTGATGAAATTCTTGTTCGTCATCTCTTATCTGTATTTACCGATGCATAGAGATCAAACTCTTCTGCACCTGTGATTGTAGTATCGTAAAACGTACCGATGCGGAGCGTGCGTTCGGCAGCTGGTATGAGCACCTCGGGATCTACCTCGGGTGAAGAGAACTCCGTGCGCCCGATATAGTAATCGCCTTCCTTCCGGTCGATGATCACGCGCATGGTGGTTCCCACCTTGGCTGCCTGAATCTCGGCACTGATCTCCTGCTGCAATGCCATCAGCTTACTGAGCCGTTCCTGCTTCACTTCCTCAGGAACATCATCTGTATAGTGCTCAGCGCTATAAGTGCCTTCTTCTTCTGAATAGGCAAAGGCGCCCATGCACTCGAAGCGTGCCCAGCGCACGAATTCCATGAGTTCATTGAAATCCTCGTCGGTCTCACCGGGGAAGCCCACCATGAGTGTGGTTCTGAGATGGATACCAGGTACACGCTCGCGGATTAGCTGGATGAGACGGATGGTTTCGTCCTTGGTAACCTGTCGTTTCATGGCGTCGAGCATATGGTCGGAGATGTGCTGCAGGGCGATGTCGAGATACTTGCACACATTGTCTTTCTCCCTGATCACATCCAGCAGTTCCACAGGGAAGCGGGTTGGATAGGCGTAATGCAGCCGGATCCATTTCACACCAGGTATGTCGGCCATGGCGGAGATCAGTTCCGCAATGTGATGCTTACCGTCGATATCAAGTCCGTAGAAGGTAAGTTCCTGGGCAATGACCTGGAATTCCTTCACGCCCTTGGCCACCAGTTCGCGCACTTCCTGCAGGATTTCCTCCTGCGGACGACTCACATGCTTACCTGTAATAATAGGAATGGCGCAATAGGCACAATGGCGGTCGCACCCCTCACTGATCTTCAGGTAGGCATAGTGCCGAGGCGTGGTGAGAT
>Ga0247611_10011167_pt1 | contig 10403 bp, 19 predicted proteins | sample 177DNAGHGhighgp2_FD_192422 | JGI IMG/M metagenome (GOLD analysis project Ga0247611, IMG submission 192422) | Sheep rumen microbial communities from Palmerston North, Manawatu-Wanganui, New Zealand - 1770 DNA GHGhigh gp2 | ecosystem: Host-associated > Mammals > Digestive system > Stomach > Rumen... | reverse complement strand
GAGTAATGGGTTATCAGGAAGGCTACCTGGCATGGCTCCAGCGCGACACACTTGACTTCGGCACCATGCAGGTGAAGTTCGACCAGGACTTCTACGCCTTCATGGTGGACCGGCTGGAACAGTTCTGGAACGTCAACCTGCAGCAGCGCGTCGAGCCCGACATCGTGTCCATTGACGACATGATGCTCAAGTACACACGCAGCAATCCCGGCAAGACCATCGAAGTCACCGACGAGATCATGGCCGACATCAACGAGCTCAAGATCATCAAGCCCCAGCTCGATGAACTCACCAAGCAGAAGAAGGAAATCGAGGAGCGCATCAAGTTCGCCATGGCAGACGCCGAGACGCTGTGTCTGCCCGGCACTCTCGAGTCCAACCCAAAGGCAGTCGCCACCTGGAAGTCAGCCAAGGACAGCACCAAGTTCGACCAGGACGCTTTCAAGGCTGATCACCCAGACCTCTACGACCAATATTGTAAAACCGTCCCCGGCACCCGCCGCTTCTTAGTCAAGTAACCGATATGAGAATAATTAAATTCAGAGCACAAGACATTGCCAGCAACAAGTGGTTGTTTGGCGACATCAGACATCATAAGAACGACGTATGTATCTTTGAACAGGGAGGAAATAGAGGAGAACAGGTGAAGCCCGAAACCGTCGGCCAGTTCACTGGCCTGACCGATGCTGACGGTAAAGACATCTACGAAGGCGATTTGCTGTTATCTGATGAGAATGCAGAAGTATTTGAGGTTGTGTACGACGCACCGAGGTTCTGCTTCAAGGATAATGAATTCGGTTTCCGTTTTCTCAACCATCCTGAGTTTTTCCATGTCATCGGCAACATCCACGACAACAAATCACTCATAGAGAAAGGAGGCAACCAATGAACATCCTACACCTGCCATTAAAGAAACAATGGTACGACATGATCAAGCGAGGCGAGAAAACCGAAGAGTACCGCGACATCAACGCCTACTGGCTCCCGCGACTGGTAGACCTCAGCAAGAGGGTCAACACCTTCAAGCCGTTCACCCACGTCCGCTTCCGGCTGGGTTATACCAAGACCACCATGCTGCGAGAGATTGAGAGCATCAGCGTCGGCTACGGCAAGCCCGAATGGGGAGCCCCGACCGACCGCCGGGTATACATCATCAAACTCAAACCGCATGGTACCGATCAGCAATGAAGATGCCAGGACAATCCAAATGCTTCTGCAGCGCGGCTACTGCTTCTACCGCAACCATGCCACAGCAAGAAAGCATCGCAACGACGGAATCCGCATGCGTCAACTGGCCGAGAAACTAAAGAATAAGGTTAACCGTGCCGCGGCTCAGCCGAGGCCAAAAACAAAGAAACAACAATGACAAAACATGAGTTAATCACAGCGCTTGCCGACGAGACCGGCTTGCAGCGCTCCACATGCCTCGAAGCTGTCGAGGGTATGATGACAGTAATGGCTGACGCCTTTGCCAATGGCAACAGCATCTACCTGCGCGGACTGGGTACCTTCCGCGTCCGCCGCACAAAAGAGAAGGTGGCCCGCGACATCAACCGCAAGCGCCAAATCATCGTGCCGTCCCGCCTTAAGGTGAAGTTCATCCCGAGTAACGATCTTAAGAAACGACTGCATGGCGATGAGCAATAACCGCATGACCTTCCAGCAACTCGTCGAGCACCAGCGCAAACACCCACAGCGCAAGCGCCCCGACGACGAGGAGCACCGCATCCAGTGCTCCTGCGTGAACTGGTTCCGCCTGCAGTACCCCACCCATGCCAGCGCCCTGTTCGCCGTCCCCAACGGCGGCAGGCGCGACAGGGTGAGCGGGGCCAAGCTCAAGGCCGAGGGAGTACTGCCAGGAGTGAGCGACCTGATACTGCTCGTCGCACGTCGAGGCTGCTACGGGCTGCTCATCGAGATGAAAACCAGCAAGGGTAAGCAGTCACCGGCTCAGAAGGAGTGGGCGCGCGACATGGCAGCGCGCGGCTACCGCTACATCGTCTGCCACAGCTTCGACGAGTTCCGCCAGGCCATCGACAACTACCTGCTGTAGAAATGTCAAGTGGACCGTGGCTCTGCCACGGTAATAAAAAACCAAGATTATGCCAAACTATTTCCAGCACGACAGTAACGCCCGCAACGACGAGAAGCTCATACGCTTGCGCATACGCCACAAGGCGGCAGGGTATGGAGTTTACTTCATGTTGCTAGAGATCCTTCGAGAGAAGAAGGACTTCCTGTGTCCCAGAGATTATAACGCTATAGCCTATGAGCTACGGGAAGATGCCGCACTTGTCAAGTCTGTCATTGAGGAATTCGGGTTATTTGAATTTACCGAGGACGGCAAGTTCTTCTACTCCGAGAGTTTCCTACACAGAATGGAGAAAGTGTCGGCAGCACGACGGGCAGCGGCCATCAGGCGCTGGCATCCCAATGAAGTGACCCAACAACCCAACCAACAAACAACACAAAACAATGAGACAACTCAAACCAGACGAACCGATAAACGTCGGCCAAGTAATGTCGCGGCTGCTGTCACAAAGGCCGCAACGGGAAAGTTTTAAGTGGAATTGTACCCGAGACCAGGCTGTGGAGATCCTGCGCGCCTGCTATATCGCCGAGGTGGAATCACGCCACCGCACCTGCCTGATGGACCAGGCGACCGAAGGCCACATCTTCCGCCTGGCTTCCTGGATCACCGACCCGACCGACACGCACTTCGGCGTGATGATGATCGGCGGAGTGGGCAGCGGCAAGACAACCCTGCTGCGCGCGCTGCAGAAAGGCTACTGGTGGATGATGCAGGATGAAGGCTGCGACTACCAGATGGAACATCGCCTGGATATCGTCAACGCAAAGAACCTCAACGACACCAACAAGACATGGCAGAAGCTCGGCATCGACGAGCTCGGCATCGAGCCCGTCGAGGTACAGAACTACGGCAATATCACCACACCGTCCAGCGACGTGCTCTCCTACCGCTACGACCGACGCCTGCCCACCTTCGTCACCACCAACCTCGCACAGGACAAACGCGACGGAGAGACACTGCGCGACCGTTACGGCGACCGCCTGGCCGACCGCTTCAACGAGATGTTTTTCGTCATAGGCTTCTACAACAATTCCTACCGATGAGACTGCTCGACGTGATGGCGGTAGGGAGAGAAAGAACTGAGCAGGAGAAGCGCAGGCGGCATCTATATGGCGACAAGGGCGCGACATTCTCCAAGGGCAAGCGGCTATGCCTGCTTATGGGGGGTAAGCGGATGTATAACTACCTGCGCAACGAAGGATAATTTAGTGTGCGAAATCTATGAATGACAATAAACCATACTGTATCTGGCGCAACTGCATTAAGCTCTATGAGTACGATTCGGTGTATTGCCAGCAGAGCGACAACGATAAATTCAATCGAGGGGGGCTGCACAACATCTCCCGCTCATTGAAAGCAGCCGCGCACGATGTTGCGGTGGTTTTACTTGAAGGCAACAAAGACAAAGATATGGCAAACGAAAACAAACAACCGTTCAACCTCCCCGCGGAATTGGAGGGCAAGAAGTTCCGCATCCGCAAACTCACGCCCCGCGAGTGCTTCCGGCTGATGGGCGTGGACGACGCGGACATCGACAAGATACAGGCTGCGGGCATCGCCAACAGTAGCCAGTACAAACTCGCGGGAAACAGCATTGTTGTGGATGTATTGTTCCACATCTTTCGCAAGATGTTCATCGAGCGCAAACCGGACGGCGAGTATTTCAAACACCTCTCGCTGTTCGAGGATATGGATGCCGACGATGAGCCGATGTATACCAAGGGCAATCCGCTCCGCGTGGTAACCTTGTGCAGCGGTTACGACAGTCAGTGCCTGGCCTTTGAGCGACTGAAAAGGGAATATCCTTCATTCGACTACGAACTCATCGCCTGGAGCGAGTTTGACCCTGAGTCAAAGCGCCCGCTCGATCAGCAGCCTGCCGTCATCGCACATAATGCATTGTTCCCTCAGTGGGCCGACCGCAACCTTGGCGACATGACTAAAATCGACTGGGAGAAAGTGCCCGACTTCGACATGCTGTTCTACAGCACACCGTGTCAGTCAATCTCAGCCGCCGGTCTGCAGCATGGTTTTACCGAAGGCAGCGGGACACGTTCCTCCATCATCTGGAACGTGCGCGACGCACTCAAGACAAAGCATCCGCGCTATGCCTGCCTGGAGAACGTAAAGGCGATGGTCAGCAAGAAATTCATGCCGATGTTCAACCTGTGGCAATCTGAACTTGTCAACCAGGGATACACCAACTTCCCGCAGGTGCTCAACGCAAAGGACTACGGTGTGCCACAGAACCGTGAGCGCATCTTCCTGGTGAGTATCCTCGGTGAGGACGCACGATTCTCCTTCCCGGCCAAGATGCCGTTGGAAATCCGCCTCAAGGATGTGCTGCAGCCACCCGAAGAAGTGGACGAGAAATACTACCTGTCTGACAAGATGCTGGAGTATTTCAAGCGCGTCAATGATGACCACAGCCATGGTCATGACTTCAAGCCTTCCAGTGGGGGGGGAAGTGCGTTTGCAATAAGGACAATGCCGGGCAATCGTGTGGACGACAACTTCATCAAGGAAGAGTGAACAGCAGTCAGGACGGCGTGGTGGTATCACCAGAGGGTGTCTCTCCCTGCCACAGCGCCGGCCACGGCAACCAACCGAAGATAATCGAACAATGAAACTCAAGATACCGCAGGCAACCGCTTTAGGATACATCGAGGTAGAACCATTCGGGGTGTTCGACTGGCAGTATCCTGAATCCCTCACCAGGCGCGCCCGCCCATGCGGGGGGCTGTGGCTCGACTGCTACAACTGCATTTATAACGAAGAGATATGCGGAACAATAACGACAAGAATAGACGCGGCGTGCGAGTATTTCGTGACAGAACTGTCTACGGATTAGGCCGCACCCGCTCCAGCGACCCATCAGGCCGCGTCACAGGGTATCACCTCAACCCCTACGTCAACTGCATACACGCCAACGCAGGGGGGATGGGAGACGATGCTCATCCTGGTAATAGAAATAGAAGAATAAATCAGCATTATATTAACAAATCAACAAACATTATGAACAAGCAAGAGCAAATTAATTCCGACAAGAAAGTCCTGGCTTCACTCGAAGCCGAGTACAAACGTGCCCAACGTGTGATCCATTCGATCCGCGCACTTGTCACCGACCTCAACTTTGAGGAACTCATGCCCGATTCGCAAGAGCGCTGCTTGATGGTGGACGAGCTTCAAGCCTATGATTATATTCGGACTAACCTCATGAACCGCATCCGCTTCTACCGTGCCAGAGTCAAGAGAGAGGAAAGCATCAAGGATTGGTCTCAGTACAAGAAGACCGACAGCACCTACATCGGCGTTGACGTTTCCAACGAAGGAAGCCATAGCGGGTGTTGTCAAGTATGTGGCGATGACATCGCCACCCACCATTGCGGCCAGGACGCCGTCGTGCAAGATCCCAACGAGTCACAGCCGGCCGAAGTTCTCCGCATCAAGGAGGACGTCGAGAAGAAACTGGGCATCCACATCCATGAGGGAAATGCTCCCAAAGGGCAATGCGGTTGCATGGAGATGAAGTCACTGCTCGGCATGCAGGTAGTCGGCGTCGGCAATGGAAAGTGCGAGGGCTGTCCCCAGGATCACTACGGCACACCCTGCGTCAAGGTAGAACTCGTCGGCGGCGCATACCTCTGCCTCGCCCCACTCCCTAACTCCATCATCACCGAGTAAGATTATTATGGAACAAATAGGAACAACCAAACAACAGAGCCACCTGCTCTCCAGATTGATTGGCCTGGATTTCCACACAGCCGACATGCATCACATGCCATTTAGCGACGAAACGCTAATCGGTGCTCCGTCTGGTGAAGGAGAAACACCAGCCTGGTCTCTCGGCGCGCTTTGTGAACTGATACCAGCCAGAATAAGGGTTCCAAGTCTTTATTGTATCGAGTACGACGGCAAACGAGAGTTCCATATCTTTTACACCTGTGGTGTCCTTAACATCGGCAAACACGATGAAAGCAAGAGGTATAACAATTACTTTGCCACCTATGAACCAATACGACGCGAATATAATGATAGGCCGCTTATGCCTAATTCATTCACAACCGACAAGCAAGAAGAAATTGAGAGACACAAAGGGACATTTCATGCATTCGGGTTCTTTGGTGTGATATACCATTTAGTACTCACATTGGTAAAAAAAGGCTATATCGAAACCGAGCGCAACAAGAACTACAGGATGTGGCTCTCCTATGTATCCTTCAAAGACGAAAAGAAACCAATGGTATTCAATCACTTTACTGATAAGAGCAAAGAAGAGGAAGAAGCCGAGTGGGAAGAACGTCTTGATGACGATGTGGAATGGTACCACGTCGAGGAATGCGAAGACTTTAATTTTGGCCGTCCTGAAACATATCTACTTCCGTAAACTAATGTCAACGTATTGCGCGGCACAGCCGCGTACAAAAACAAGAAACCACTATGACCTACAACCAAGCAAGAAAAGTCCTCAAGGACTACAACGACTGGCGACGCCACGAAGGCGAGCCTTATTCCTGCCCGCACAGCGGCCTGGAGATTGGTGCCGCCATCGACACCGCCTGTCACGCCCTCTGGCAGATGGAGAAAATTCACAAGATAACCCTCTTCGGCAAAGGACCGATCACCGACGAGTTATAAACTGTCAAAGTATTGCGAGCCTGAGGCTCGCACAATAAAGAAAAATATGGAAATTAAAGGAAAGATCACCCACAAGATGCCGCTACAAAGCGGCACATCCAAGTCAGGCAATGCCTGGCGCAAACAGGAGTATGTACTCGAGACCCTCGACAGCTATCCCAAGCAGGTCAAGTTCGACTTCTTTGGTGACCGCGTCGACCAGCACCCGCTCGAGGTCGGCGACATCGTCACCATCCAGTACGACATCGAGTCGCGCGAGTTCAACGGGCGCTGGTACACCGACATTCACGCCTTTAACGCCACAATCGAAGGAGGACAGTCATGGTGACCAAGCAGAATAAAGTGCCGACCATCTATGTCGCTCAGCTGGAGTTGACACAACTCGCACGCAAGCGCGAACAGCTGCGCCTGCAACTCGACCGGATGAAGAACGAGCCCCACGACAAGAAGGAGATGAAGGCCAGGCGCAAGGAGATCATCCGCGAGATGAACTCCTTGACATTCGATATCGAAGGAAAGATCGCCGAGTGCTACAGGCAAAACTACGAGGTGGTCAAACAGATGCTGATGATGTTCGTGGGCATGGACTTCGTGACCAGGCTGTATGACCGTGCGGCCGACACATTCCGCCAGGTTGCCGTCGGCAAGAAGCAGGGCGAACTGCTGGACTTTGTCAAGCTGTGTAAGGAAGTTGCCGTCAAGGCAAACGAGGTGGTGCAGATCATAGACGAGGCCGGGAAGGATGCCATGTCGATGGCTTATGCCGACATGGAAGACGGCATCGGCGAGAAGATCTTGACTGGCTTGGAGAGCAAGGTTGATGCCTACGGCAAGACCCCGGCAGGCAGGAAATACTTTTTCGGAGACCACTTAAAACATTAATTGATTAAACTATGAACTACTACATCCAAGGCTCACCCGCCAGAGCCGAAGAAATCAAGGCGGCATTTGAGAAGTTGGGATACAATAGTAGAAGACTTAATTTTTCTGACGGGTTCTTCTACACAGTTGAAAGAGATGTTCACTATTGTGTTTATGATTACATGGTCAACATCATCAAGACCCACCCCGACTACAAGGAGTTGGAACTGCCAGTTGAACCCAAGTTCAAGGTGGGGGATGAAATCAAAACAGGCAACACAATCGAAACAATAGCCGAAGTTGACTATGCCACTCGTAGTTATTGTTGCAAAAGTGGAAGAACCATCTGGTTTGAAAACCAAGACTTGTGGCATCTTGTATCTAAACCCCATTATGACATCTCGAACTTCCATGCAGGTATGCCTGTGTTAGTAAGGGATAACAACAAAGAGTGGAGATATGTGCCGTTTTCACATATCACTAATGGCTCTTGGAAATTTAATGCAGTGGGGACAATATGGGAACAGTGCATCCCATTTGATGGGAACGAGCATCTGCTGGGGACTACTGATATGTGCGACGAACAATATATTAACTGGTAATTGATTGAACTATGAGCAGAAAAGAAGATTTCATCCAGGCGGGAATTAAGTACCGCTTTGAACATGGTAAGCCGATGGCCATTGGCGGAGGCAACTTTGCTGAAATGGCAAAGGAAATGAACCGCACAAAGCCATTTGAGGCTGGTGCAGAATACGGCTACCAGTATGCCCAAGAGCATCCCAACTGGATTTCGGTTAAGGATGAACTGCCAGAAAAAGACAATGAATTTGAAGATTATAGCAAACTTGTTATCGTGACGGATGGCAAAGATTTCTATAAAGGTATGTATAATTATGGCGGGGAATGCTGGCTAACACATGATTTGTGGCCAATTGAAGATGCTACATATTGGATGGAAGTTCAACTTCCGCAACCGCCAAGAAAGGAGTAGAATAAATTATGCTTATTAGAACTGATTCGCTTGAAATCTTCAAGCAAAACGAGTACACCTTAACCGATATAGGTTATGTGTCAAACAACGCTTATTTAAGCATTGTGGCAACCAATAAATGCCAAAGGAATTGTTTCTACTGCATCAATTCCCATACCGACAAGACGCTTGAACTGCCGATTGACAAGGCAATTAAGAACATCAAGCGCGTTGTAGAGAAATACCATATACGTGAGGCTGTTATCTTAGGTGGTGAGCCATTGATGCACAGTGACATTCTTGAATTATGCCACCATGTAAAACGTGTGGGCATCAAGAAATTATTCCTGACAACCAATGGCATAAAGTTGGCAAACAACGAACCTCTCATCGCAGGGCTGAGTGATTATCTCGATGGCATCAACATCAGTTACCATAACGATGATTTCATCACATTCGCTGAACTTGAAAGGATTTACCGCGAGTTTCATGAACGAGGTGTAAAGGTGCGCATCAATACAAACATCTGGCGAGGCAACCATGATACCTTTGATTCCATGACAAAGTTTGTACGGATGCTTACTAGAGATGGTTTTCTCCAAGTATGTGATGAAGTGCGTGTTTCAAACCTTATCCCAAAGGATTCATTCAGTGTCAATGACATCAACAATGATACATCACGCATCCTTTCAAACGAGGAATACGAGAACCTGTTCACAAAGTATCTTGCGTTTGAAGGTATGAGCAAGGCAATCTTTGTCAACCCAAAGGCATTAGGCTTTGTAAGGTATTACCTTATTCCTTCAACAGTACCAGTAATCCTCAACTGGAATATTGGAAGTACTGTCAGTGACCAAGTTTGTGAGAATGATGTTGAACATAAGCAAATCAATACGTTCAAGTGTCTTGTCAATGGCGAGATTTCCTTGTCTTGGAATACTAATAACGTATTAAAACTCGATTGAACATGAGAACAATTAAATTCAGAGGTAAAGCCTCACACAGTGGTGAGTGGTTATTTGGCTACCTAATCAACATTTGTGGCAATTACCATATATTAGGCAAAGATGATATGCGAGAAGATGGGCACCATGTAGCACAAGATAGTGACCGTCCCACATGGGTTGACCTCGAAACCGTCGGACAGTTCACAGGCTTGCACGACAAGAACGGCAAGAAGATATTTGAAGGCGATGTCATCAAGTGCGGTATGAGGCTGTATGTTTGCGAGTTTATAGAGGGCGGTTTTGAGTTCCGCGACCTGAGTGACAGTAAACTTATTCTAAAGGCAATCGTTAATACTTCATGTATTATCGGAAACATTCACGACAACCTCGAACTGATTAAGAAAGGAGGGCAAGAATGACAATTGAACTTATCCTCATTATCCTGCTGGGCATACTGCTATTCGCATTCATGGGTATAGCCCTGCACCTTGCCAAGACCATCGAGCAGCTTCGCCAGTACATCGGCGAGCTCGAGCGAGACTACCGCAAAGCGAACGACAAACTGATGAGACATGACAGCGCAGCAGATCATCAATGACGTGGCCAACTACTACGGCATCACGCCTGGACAGCTCATACATGGTGACAGACATCGCATCTATTCCGATCCGCGCCATGTCGCCGCCTATTGCCTGCACGTCAGGCTCGGCCTGTGCTACTCCACCATCGGGCGTATGCTCGGCGGCAAGCGCCACGCCACCATCATCTACGCCTGCAACAAGGTCGGCGACTGGGTGCGCCTTCCGCAGCTCAACCGCAACGCGGCAGCATTCATCAGTAAGTTAACCGATAAAACAACCGGCTGTGACTAAGACAATACCTTTGCAACATG
>Ga0247611_10011166_pt1 | contig 10403 bp, 5 predicted proteins | sample 177DNAGHGhighgp2_FD_192422 | JGI IMG/M metagenome (GOLD analysis project Ga0247611, IMG submission 192422) | Sheep rumen microbial communities from Palmerston North, Manawatu-Wanganui, New Zealand - 1770 DNA GHGhigh gp2 | ecosystem: Host-associated > Mammals > Digestive system > Stomach > Rumen ... | reverse complement strand
GATTTCGTACGTGGGTATGACAACCCAAGAAGTCGCAGCAGCTCCCGAAATGAAAGTCACGCTTCAGGACGACAATGCCGCCCTTGAAGAAGTGGTTGTTGTTGGTTACACCAGCAAAGCCCGTAAAGACCTGACCGGTTCGGTTGGTTCTATCAGTGGTGCTAAACTGGCCGTAGTCCCTGTAGCATCAGCAGCTGAAGCCCTTCAGGGTAAAATTGCTGGTGTGCAGATCAGTACGGTTGACGGTGCCCCTGGTGCTGATGTTTACATCAAGATTCGTGGTGGTGCAGCCCTCGGACAGAACAACCAACCGTTGTTCATCGTCGATGGTTTCCAGCAGGACAATATCAACGACCTGCCCCCCACTGACATTGCTTCTATCGATGTATTGAAGGACGCCTCTCTGACTGCCATCTACGGTGCTCGAGGCGGTAATGGTGTTGTTGTTGTTACCACCAAGTCGGCCCAGCAGGGTAAGTTAAAGGTAGAGTTCAACGCGTACGCACAGGCTAAGAAGTTGGCTGGCAAGCAGGAAATGCTGGATGCTTACGAGTTTGTAAAGTATCAGCGTGACCTGTCTTACAACAACAAGTCCAACAACTATGCTTTCCGTACCAATTTCGGTAACCCTGCCGATATGGACATTTATAAGACTGCCACAACACACGACTGGCAGGACGAACTGATGGGTGGTACAGCATGGTCACAGATGTACAATGCCACTATCAATGGCGGTAACGACAAGATTCGTTTCAGCACATCGTTGACTCACCACAATGAGGATGGTATCATTGCCAGCTCTGGTGTACGTCGTACGAACATGAACACCAAGATCTATCTGCAATTATCACCCCGTGTCAAGGTGACCATTAACCCACGCTTCACCTATCGTCGTGATTTAGGTGCTGGTGCTGACGGTATTGGTACTGGTGGTCTGGTTGGCGTACTGCGCTATCGTCCCACCAATGGCTATCGTGAGTTTACACACAGCCGTGAGGAAGCTCTTATTTACAATCAGGAGCGCTATTGGAAGTTGGCAAGTCCCATGGATGACATTGACCAGAACTATCAGAAGAAACACTCATACAACTTCACTAATCAGGCATCTCTGTCATGGGAAATTATCGACAATCTGGTATTCCGTACTGATATTGCCCAGTTCTGGGGTTTCAGTGACAACAACCAGTTCTGGGGTTATCTCACAGATACTGCTCACAACAATGAGGATAAGCCTGTAGCTCAGATTACTGACGTTCGTCGTAACAAGTACACTTGGACCAACACATTGAATTATACCTTCACTGTAAAGGAGGACCACAATTTCTCTGCTCTGTTGGGTCATGAAATGTACGATGACCAGCGCACTACCAACGTACACTCGTCACGCTACTTCCCACAGTTCATTTCTCCAGATAAGGCATTCGCCAACATGGGCTTAGGTACAGCATACCAAGCTACATCAACTGTAAAGACCCCTGACCGCATGTTGTCATTCTTCGGTCAGTTCAACTACAACTACAAGCACCGTTACCTCATTTCTTTGACAATGCGTGCCGATGGTAGTACAAAGTTTGCTCCTGGACACCAGTGGGGTTACTTCCCCTCTATCTCTGGTGCATGGGTTGTCAGTGAAGAGCCTTGGTGGAATAAGAAATTCATGAACCAGTTCAAGATTCGTGCTTCTTACGGTTTAGCTGGTAACAACGATATCGGCGATGACCTCTGGCGCTATCAATATAGCATCAATGCCAATGGCGGTCCCAGCTGGGGTGAAAGCACTCTGACTGAGAATGGTGAGTCTTACTATGCTGCCAGCAACACTTTCCCCAACGAAGGTATCAAGTGGGAAACGACCATCAACCGCAACTTGGCATTCGACCTGAGTTTCTTTAACGGACGACTCACCCTGACGCCAGAGTTATATTGGAACACAACAAAGGACCTGCTCTACAAGAGCTACATCCCCACCACTACCGGTTACACCTATCAGCAACAGAACGTTGGTCAGGTAACCAATAAGGGTGTTGAGTTGACCATCAACTATCAGATGTTCCAGAAGAAAGACTTTGATTTAAGTTTCAATGCCACACTGGGTTACAACAAGACTAAAGTTGACCAGTTGAACAACGAGGACAACGTTATCTGGGCTAGCAGTAAGAAGAGTGGCTGGGCACCTGGTTACGATGACTTCTGTCTCCGCGTAGGTGAGGAAATCGGTTTGATTTATGGTTTTGTATACGACGGTATTTACCAATTCAGCGACTTTGAACGCGATGGTTTTACCTATAAGTTGAAGGATGGTGTAGTAAATGGTCTCTATGCCAAGAATACAGATACAGCTCTCAACAACGTACATCCTGGTGATCCTAAATTCAAGGACTTGAACGGTGACGGACAAATTGATGAGAATGACCGTACCGTGATAGGTAACACCAATCCCCGTTTGCAGGGTGGTTTCGGCTTCAGTGGCCGTTGGAAGGACTTCGATTTCAATGCTAACTTTGTCTATTTCCTGAACTTTGACGTGCTTAATGCTACCAAGTACCGTTTGGCATCTTCGAAGGGCAACAGTTTGAGCACCAGCCCGCTGAACATCTCGGCAGACTTCAGCTATGATAATCGTTGGGTTTACTTTGGTGATATCTACAATACTAACGCCGATGGTTCACAGTCACTGTATTGGATGAGCGAGCAGTTGGTCAACAACAGCCAGAAGATTCAGTATATGGATGAATACGAGCGCATCAACGCTAGTAAGACCCTTTGGAACCCCATGCGTGTTTCATCCGATTACACTCACTCTTACTTCGTAGAGGACGGTTCGTTCCTGCGTCTGCAGAACATTACTGTGGGCTATACTTTGCCTAAGAAGATTACTAGCAAGATTGGATTAGATCGTCTGCGCATCTATTTCACTGGCGCTAACCTCTTCTGCCTCACCAAATATAGCGGTTACGACCCCGAGGTCGATATCCAGAGCGGTCTGACCCCAAGTGTCGACTACAACCGTTATCCACGTAACCGCAGCTATCTGTTTGGATTTAATTTGTCATTCTAAAATTCAGCAACTACTATGAAGAAGAAAAATATATTCATTGCAGGACTTGCCCTCATCGGACTGACCGCTTGCAGCGACTTCATGGAGCCAGAGGCACCTTCAAGTGTTACTGACGACTATGTGTTCAGCAACATTAACGAAGCCAATAGTCTGCTCAATGGTGTCTATGCAGCACTGGCCAACAATAACACATACGGCAATGCCTATCTGACAACCTACGATTTGAACAGCGACGTAGAGTTCACAACCAGCTCAGCTGAGTCACAATCGGCCAGCCACAACGAGTACAAGCTGTTCGACGCTGCTCCAGATGCCAGCGGTCTGATGAGCACCTGGAATGCAGCCTATACGCTGATTGAACGCGCTAATAACTTTGTAAATGGTGCAGAGAAGAGTGGACTCAAAGATGATGAGGACATGCTCCAGATGATTGGCGAGGCCAAGTGTATGCGTGCCATGCAGTATCTCGATTTGACTATCATGTTTGGCGATGTACCTTTCTCCCTCACACGTTCGTACGATGCTGAGAGCATGGTTATGCCACAGACTGATCGTGACGTGATACTGACCACGCTTATCAACGACCTACGCGCAGCAGCACCCAAAATGAAACTATCAAGCAACGTTACTCAGGGTATAGAACGTTGCACCAAGGAATTTGCTTGGGCTCTTATCGCACGTATGGCTCTCTATCGTGGTGGATATTCACTCCATCCGGATGTTAACAATCCCAAATCTAGAGGTACAATGAAGCGTGCCGATGACTATCGTGAATACTATCAGATAGCCCGCACGTACTGCGACTCCGTGATGAAGGCTGGCACTCATAGTCTTACCAAAGACTGGTATCAGGTGTTCATTGATGAGTGTAACTACAAGACCACCAACAATGACGACCCCATCTTCGAGATTCCGTTCGCTATCAACGTCAGCGGTAGTATTGGCTACGCTCATGGACCCAAGGGTGATGAGACTGCAGCTGGTGGCACTGAGGCTCCCAACTATTGGGGAACCAGTGGCGGTAATGTTCGTCTGAACGCTTTCTTCCGCTTCACCTACGATCCTGAAGATGTTCGCCGTGATGCTATCGGTTACTGGCGCTACGACGGCACAGGACAGCCCGTTCTGCTCAACGACTACAATAACTACTGCAATAAGTGGTCAAAGTTCTGGGATGAGAATCACCGTCAGGGTAATAACAGCAGTGGCAATACAGGTATTAACTTCCCATACATGCGCTATGCTGACGTGCTGCTCATGTTTGCCGAGACTGAAAACGAGCTGAACGGTGGTCCTACAGCCGCAGCTAAGAATGCGCTTAAGCAGGTACGTGAGCGTGCCTTCCGTGGTGCTACCAATGCAGGTGCAATGGTCAACGACTACGTCGATGCTGCCAATACGAAGGAAGCCTTCTTCGAACTTCTTTTCAATGAGCGCGCTTGGGAGTTTGCCGGTGAGGGCCTTCGCTGGAAGGATCTAGTACGCTGGAACCGCTATGCCGAGACAGTCTTCGTGACATTCTGGACATACTATGGCAAGGCTACCGATGACTATACATACGATATCTATGAAAAGTTCGACAGCTATCCCACTGACGTCTACTATAAGATTGTCAACCCTGGTGATGATCTCTACCCCACTGAGTATAATTATCCAAACAAGACCCTGCCCGTGCTGAAATTCTATAAGTACGAGTCTGACACGCTGGTTATTAACAACCTCTGGGAGAACTGGGGTCTGAATGGTAAATACATGCCTCCTACAACAGGTGCAGATGCATGGACATATGCATCATGGTTTGACTGGCAGGATGATACAGGCGCAAAGCCACAGGTTCGTTGTTCTCTGCGCGGATACATCTACATTGACGTAGAGGGAAATAAGATTCCTGCCGACATGCCCGAACTCTCTGCAGGTATGGACTTCAGCACGCTGCCTCCCGTACGCTACATTCTGCCTATCCCGCAGGATGCCGTTACCCGCAGCAATGGAGTCTATAAGAATTACTATGGTTATTAATTCTAAAAACTGAGCAAAACAATGAAAAAATATAGTTTTTATCTCCTTCTGCTCCTGGCAGGCACCTCAATGGTGCTTACCAGTTGCAAGGACGACGACAAGAATACAGACAACTACACGCACCAGAGCGACCGTCTGTTCATGCCACAGTTCCGCGTTACGCAGAACACAGGTAACAGTTCTGACCAGTATGGTTGTGGAGCTGCTGACCAGTTCACTCAGAGTGGTAGCACTCACGTCAACGATATCTGGCTTAACTGGTATGCCGTAGATGGCGCAGTGGCTTACCACCTGAAAGGAAAAGTACAGGGTGGACGCTGGTTTAAGGACGAAGTATTAGACACCATCCTTTATGTAAAAGACGGTGTACATCCTCTGAGTTTCCTCCACGAAGACTTGGCCTACTCTACTGGTTACCTCTATTGTCTGCAGGCCATTTCTCCCAAGGGTGAAGCCTACAACTCCAAGTGGTCTGGTTGGCTGAGCGAGGCTGCGGATGGATCTGATGACTTAGGCCATCAGCCAGACATGAGTCGTGACGACGACCGCGGAGCACTGTTCACGGGTTCTCTGAATACTGGTATGCGCTATGACATTCCCTCTATCTTCTCTGTAGAGAATGTTACCAAGACATCTTTGCGTGTCAACTTCTCTACTAATGTTGAGGGTAATTATGCTGATTTCCTCGCTGCTTCCGATAGTATGGTTATCGACCCCATTAACAACAAATGGGTGTTTGATGAAATCACGCTGGAACCTTCTGCCGACAACCCCGACCTTCCTACATTGCGCCATACTATTACAGAGCAAGACTTGGCCAATGGCTATGTTGACTTCGAAGGCTTGGAGTCCAATGCTGCCTACATCATCAATGGTTGGAACAACAAAGTACCCCGTCACTTCGATGGTAACTTCAACAGCGCAATGGTACGTACACAGGGCGATCCCACCGATCCTATCGTGATTGAATGGAAGCCGGATCCTAACGACACCATCTTGAGCAATACTGTCTATAACGCCAAAGATCTGTTGGGCAAAGCTACCCGTATCGATACAGTCTTTATCAACTACATGAAGGATAATACCATCCCTGAAGGACAGGTTTATTATCTGGAAGGTGGTAAGACATACTATCTGACATCAAGTTTCAACATGACCAAAGGTTTCACGCTTGAAACTAATCCTGCCGACATTGCTGCAGGCAAGGGTCGTGCAGAGGTTCTGATTGGTGTTGGTACAAGTGACGAGGCTGGCATGTCAGGAAATGCAGTTACTATCATGCTCTGTCGTAACGCAGCAAGTAGTGCTGAGAATGGTGTGTCATTAGGTATCCAGCCCATCCACTTTAACGAGTTGAACATTCATCCCCATATCATTTGGAACTATATGGACAAGAATGGTACAGGCGGAAACTCAAAGTATTCTATTGGTGCCAACTATTTCATCAATATGAACTCACAGGGTCTATCGTTCTCCCTGAGTGAACTCAGCATCACCAACTGTACCTTCTCAGGTCTGACCCGTGGTTTCATCCGCTTCCAAGGTCCTAACCGTCAGCTCATTGAGCACATGACTGTAACAGGATGTGTATTCCGCGATTGCGGTCCATACGACGCCAATGGTCGTGGTTACTCATGGTTTGCTGGTCCTGGTAACCGTAAGGACTCTAACTTCTTCAAGGACTTGAAGGTTAAGAATAACACGTTCATCGATGTTCCTAAGCATGCCTTCGTTTCTGAAAATGGTAACTTGGCATGGCCTGCCGGTACAAAGTGGAATATTGAGATTGAGAACAATACCTTCGTCAACCTCAGTCCACGTTCAAGCTCTTCAGGCCACGGTCTGCTCATTGAGACACGTTATGCACCTGCCGGCAGTAAGTTCACTGTCAAGAAGAACCTCTTCGTGATGGTTCGTAAGGGTGCTGACGATGATCGTAACCTCTATATGCGTGGTATGCGTATCGACACTAAGGATTTGACTTACGACTTTGCTGACAACTACGCAACAGCCGTTCCTGCATGGGGTACCTACAAGGGTTCAATAGAAGAGACCACTTTGAGTGACGGTCTATTCACTAACTATGCATTTAGCGATACGAAGAATGGTGCAGGTTATCAGAGTGGCGGTCTGAACATTGGTGGTTATGGCGAGACGAGAATTAAGTTCGGTGACAACCGTAACGGTAATGAAGAGGATGCAGTAGGCTATCAGCTCAAGCCTGAGGAGCTCTTCAAGGATCCTCAGCCTCTTGGAAAGAATGGCGAGGCCAACATGCACCGTCACAATGTCGATGGTTTCTACTATAACTTGACAGAGAAGGTGAAGGCTCACCCCATCTACACCAAGAAGATCGGTGACCAGCGCTGGGCTACAGGTGCAGCTTGGAAGTAAATCCAACACTTTGTATATTAACTCTGAGGGCAGACCGCAATGGTTTGCCCTCATTGTTTATTCACGTCTATACATTATACGTAAACCTTTTCGTTGTTTTATCTTAATAAAAAAGCAAAAAGCTTGGATTATTCAATCAAATATTGTAATTTTGCAACGAATATAGACTCATCAACAATGATAATTTAATTACTAACATTTTAAACAAAGAAAAGCGTATGAAGAAAATTTTTACTCTGATTGCTATGACTATGATGGCCATTGGCGTAAATGCACAGGACTGGAATGCCTCTAATGCAGGTAGCCTCCCAAAAGGAACAACCATCCTTGACAACAGCTATGTCACTATTGTGACTGCTGTTCAGGACACTGAAGCTTCCCTCCTTAAGGACGAACAGAACAACAATGATCCTAAGACATTTGCTGGTTATACCTTTACCAAGTATGTCAATATCCGTGTGGATGAAGCTCCGTCTGCCAACAACGATTTTGAGGGCACGCCAAAGGATGATGTTTCTCCTGCTGGCATCTCGCTCATTGTCACAGCCAAGCAGAACACTGACGTAACCCTCTATTACAAGCATGGTGATGGCAAGGCCGTTTCCTGCCTCGACCAGACCGCCAAAGAAAATGTTGCCATTGCAGAAACAGCAGTCTCTGGCCTTTCAAGCTACTACACTGGTGTGTACAAGTTTATTGCAGGCCACACCTACACCATCTACGCACGTGGCGGCACGACAGGCCTGAATGGTATCAGCACAGCCAAAGGTACATATGTTGAGTCCAGCAGCAAGGTGTATGCCTATTTTGCAGATGGCAACCTTGTCACTTATAATGATGGTGCTACCATGCAGATTACTAGTAATACTAGTAAGAATTATGGCGGTGGTGCTAACATTGTTGTCGGCGATGCTAGTTATAAAGCTATCAAGAACTCGAACGGTGCACAGAATACGTTCACAGCCCCCGAAGGTAAGAAGATTTATCGTATGACCTTCTATGCCATCCCCAACAAGGACAATGATGCGCCCAAATTCCAAGAGTTCAATGGAGCCACTTTGGACATTCCTGTAACGACTAAAAAGGACGGAACTCAAGCTACTCAGACCATTATGTGTGTGAACGGTGCAGAAACAGTAACCTTCACATATGGTGGCAAACAGGTCAATTTCGTTGTCGATGTAGACTACTCTGAGGCATCTTATAATCAGGATAATGACCCAACGAATGGTGCTGATGGCATTCAGGCCATCAAGTCTGCCGTTATCGACCAGAACGGTGCTATCTACAACCTCGCTGGTCAGAAGGTTAGCAACGACTTCAAGGGTCTGGTTATCAAGAACGGCAAGAAGTTCGTGGTTAAGTGAGAATAAAGCTGAGCTTGCTCAGGCTTTATCGAACGGAAACGAACTGAACAAAGTTCAAGTTCGTGGTTAAGTAATCATTCCCCTACTCTATTTATAACACGAGGGCGGACCGCATTGGTTCGCCCTCGTTCGTTTTTTTTAGAAATATTTGGAAGTTACAAGAATAGTTCGTATCTTTGCACGCAGATAATACATATTAACATATGGAAGAGATGGATTTTAAAAAGTATTCTGATACAGAATTTAAGGAGGCTCTAAGAGCGACTCTGAATCTTAAAAAAGAATGGATGGCCTCTGTAAACAGACGCGAAAAGGAATTAGGTCTGCAATGAGACTATCCGTAGATAATATCAATCAAGAATCGCCATACTGGGTGATTCAGTTGGACGAACTGACATTCCGTTTTGTTACAAAAAACGGTATTGTATATCGTGTAGGTTTCTATAAAGACCAATATTTCTTAGGTAGCCGTGCATATCATTTCTTTATTGCAAACGATAATAATGCAAACCCTCCAAAAGATAATGATGTCTTTAAGGTTATAACTTGCGTTTTGGAAGAATTCTTCAGACAAGATGCATCTGTAATGCTGTATATATGTGACCCCTACGACCACCGTGAAGCAATTAGAGACAGTTTGTATAAACGATGGTTCAACAGCTATCCTCACCATAACAAATTAACATTACAAACCGAGGAAGTTTGCTTTGATAATTATATCGTATATACCGGTATGATTTTGCGCAATGACCACCCTGAATTCGAGGAATTGTTAGAGTTATACAAAGCTTTTGTAAAGCGAGCAAGCAGCTTATATCAAGTACAACCTAAATAAAGGGTCTGGTTATCAAGAACGGTAAAAAGTTCGTGGTTAAGTGAGAATAAAGCTGAGCTTGCTCAGGCTTTATCGAACGAGAACGAACTGAACAAAGTTCAAGTTCGTGGTTAAGTAATCATTCCCCTACTCTATTTATAACACGAGGGCGGACCGCATTGGTTCGCCCTCGTTGTTTTTTTGCAATCAGCAGATGGTCAACTTACTTCAAAAAAATATTTTTCATTTTTATCTACCATCTACCACCGACTGCCATACAATGCCTATAAATAAAAGGGTTGTCGGGTGGTGGTAGATAGGTGGTAGATGGTAGCAAAGTTGCAATCATAGGCACTTTTCACCCGTTCCGACGTCACTTTTCACCTGTTCTAACGATAGTTTGCGGGTGTTCCGATGATACTTTACACCCCTAAAGTATCATCGGAACGGGCGATAGATGACGTCGGAACGACCCATAAGTGACGTTGGAACGACCCGAAGATGACGTACCTTTGAACACGTCAAAAGCAAGACTATTTTGTAATAAGCCAGGAGTATTACAAAATAATCCGAGAGTATTGCGGAAACACTAAAAAGGGGCGCTTCACTATTTGAGCGCCCCTTTCCCGGATTAATATCCTATTGATGTCTAGCTTAGATTATGATTTCTTTTAGAATCGGCCACCACGACCACCGCCGCCGAAGCCTCCACCGAAGCCACCACCACGGTTACCGCCACGACCACCTCCAA
>Ga0247611_10011165_pt1 | contig 10404 bp, 10 predicted proteins | sample 177DNAGHGhighgp2_FD_192422 | JGI IMG/M metagenome (GOLD analysis project Ga0247611, IMG submission 192422) | Sheep rumen microbial communities from Palmerston North, Manawatu-Wanganui, New Zealand - 1770 DNA GHGhigh gp2 | ecosystem: Host-associated > Mammals > Digestive system > Stomach > Rumen... | reverse complement strand
AAATGTCGTTGGTAGTAGAACTGATACTTCTGAAAATGTCGTTGGTAGTAGAACTGATACTTCTGAAAATGTCGTTGGTAGTAGAACTGATACTTCTGAAAATGTCGTTGGTAGTAGAACTGATACTTCTGAAAATGTCGTTGGTAGTAGAACTGATACTACTACTGATACTTTAGGTAGTAGAACCGATACCGAGAATGCGTCTTACGGTCAGCAAGCTAATATCAAAGAAGCTGGCATCGCGGGTTTCGATTCATCGAGCTATTCGGATGACAATATTATAAATGAAACTATAGGAACGCATGACGATAGTGTATCACGTGTTACTGGTCAGCAGCAGAATACGCGTTCTGTTGGACAGGGAGAACAGACAAATACGGCTGAAACAACTACAGGCGCTCAGACAAATACAATCGAAACTACTTCAGGTTCTCAGACAAATACAACCGAAGCTACTACAGGCTCTCAGACAAATACAACCGAAGCTACTACAGGCTCTCAGACAAATACAACCGAAGCTACTACAGGCTCTCAGACAAATACAACCGAAGCTACTACAGGCTCTCAGACGAACACAAAAGAACTTATAAAAGGCGCGCAGAGTAACACAGGTTCTGCTATTAAAGGTGAAATGACTACTACTGAAACTAGAAATATAGGCGGTAGAAGTGATACTCTTTCACATGTTCACAGCGCACAGAATAATAGTTTTGAACGGGATGATAGTACGACTTATACTCTGACTAGAAAAGGAAATATTGGTGTAAGAACTGTTACTGAAATTTTAGTTCAGCATAAGGATATGTGGTCTATGTGGGAATTTTATACGTACATTTTTAAAGAGATTTGTGCTGAATTATTGCTTATATAAGTTAGTCACCTAACTGTTATGGAGAATGTTATGGATATATCATTTTATTATAATGATAGTGAAAATAATAAAATACATAAAAATATACAACTTATAAGCACTTTAACCGGAACTCTTAGAAACACAAGTAATATAGTACGTCCAGAAATTACTATAGCAAGCGATGTTACTAATAGTAACTACGCATATATACCTGATTTTAAAAGATATTACTATATACGAGATATAGTAAGTGTTAGAAATGAAATATGGACTGTTATGCTCGAAAGTGATCCTTTAATGAGTTTCGAGCCTAGTATAATGAATTTACAAGTAGTATTAGCAGAAACCGAGCAACAATATACTGATAGTTATTTAGCCGATAGTAGAGTTTGGATTACAAAAGTGAAAGATAAAACAGATATTATCAATTTTCCAAGCGGTCTACTACAAGATGGTGAGTTTATATTGATTACGGCAGGTGGATGATATGACTATTGATGTAAATGATTTTAGCCAAGTCGTACCGGCTATAATGGATAGTTGGAATGTTTCCAGTCAACAGGTATGGGATGTTATAAACCAATACAATTTAACTCCAGCGCAACTTGCCGAATTAGTACCTGAAGCCACGCAAAGCGCGGATGGAGTATTTCGTATATTTAACAAAGCCGGTGATGTAACTGGTTATGCAAATAGAGTAAGCATTCCTTTTTCAGATGGCAATGTATCTCAATCGGTTATAAATTCGAATGTACAAAGTGGTACAAATTCAACAACATATAAAGCTGTTTTTCCGGGTAATAGTGTAATAGGATCTGACGGTAAAGTTGTAACCGAATCTGGTGTAACTGAGTTTAGCGCTGGCCAAGCTATCGGGAAAGCAGCTACTGTTATAGGCAATGTAGCATCTACCGTTGCCGCGGCGGCGGTCGGCGCTTCTTTAGGTAAAGCTATTGATTCAGCGTTGTATAACGCAAATCCTACGTTTTGGGAAAGTATAGGATTAAGTACATTAAATCCTGCTACATGGGATAGTATTACAGCGGATATGTCGTGGTGGAGCAGTTCCGACCTCCTTAACGCCCCCGTAGCAGCTGCTTTAAATTGGCTATTAAAATTAAATCCTGATGGTTCCGTTCAACCATATATAAACGCGGATGCTTATAAATATCTAGCTTACGGTTTAGCACATAATGATGTATTGACACAAGGCCAGACTGAGTATTCCAGACCAACTAATACTAGCGGATTAAGTAGCTCTCAGATAGCATATCTTAATAATATATCCTTTCCAATAACTAAAAGCACAACTACTATATGGTATAACCCAGGTAATCGTACTGTATATATGCTAGAAGGTGTTGATGGCATGGCGGTTCGAGGGCCATCATATGTGATAATAAAAGCACTAACATCTCAACCCTATACATTAAAATATGCAAGCAATGTTCCTCCTGGAGAGATACCAACTAACTGGAACACTCAAACTAAGTCACCTAGGTCATATACCATAGCGGGGGGTATATATTATGAAGATTTAATTTCGTCGGGTAATTTTACTATTTATGCAGGCGCTGAAAACCATATAAACGGTGATCCTACTGCTTATGGTTCAGGCGGTATGTGGGACTATGCGTTTAAGAATGGCTCTTCTCACACCGGTCCTGCTGTTCCAGGTATAAACGATCAGCCCGGTGCTACAGTGCCTACTGGATTAGATAGTAATTCTACGCAACAGCAGGTAAGTGACTATATAGATCAAACCTATCCTGATCTTGAAAACAATCGACTTGAACAAACTGTAGTACAACCCGATGGTACTGTTGATACTATCAAATATTATCCAGTTCCGATGCCAAATACTTTAACGGATGTAACTACTCAAAATGATACTACTGTTGCACTTGAAGAACCTATCAAAGCAATCATACCAGATGGAAAGACAGTAATACTCCCTACTGGTGAAAGTGTTACTGGTGATGGCGTCACACCTATAACTATTCCAACGGGTGAAGTTACTATACCTCAAGGTACGGTTATTCCGGATAGAGTAGTGACTAACATGGATCAGCCGCAGGGTGCTACACAACAAGCCACTGAGATAAATGATGACACTACATCGACACTGTTAAAAAATATAACAAAAATATTATTGGACTACCAACCAACAACTATAACTGAACCTCATACAGACCCTCAGACCGGGACGGATACTTCAACTCCTACACCCGTTCCTACTCCTGTCAATCCGCCTGATACCGGTGATGGTCAAACACCACCTGTTGTCATTCCTACGAGTAGTGCAAGTGCGTTATGGAGTGTTTATAATCCTAGTTTAGCGCAGATCAACGCTCTTGGCGCGTGGCTATGGTCTACTAACTTTATAGATCAACTATTAAAAATGTTTAACGATCCTATGCAGGCCATTATCGGATTACATAAAACATTTATTTTGCCTGTGACTGGCGGTTCTCAAAATATAAAAGTTGGATATTTGGATAGTGGAGTTAGTAGCCTAACTGTACCAATTCAGTATAGTGAAATGGACTGTGGAACTATAAAGTTACCAGAATATTTCGGTAATGTTTTTGACTACACACCTTATACTAGAATTTTTATTTTTCTACCGTTTATCGGTTTCAAGGAACTTGACGTTTCACAAGTTATGCGTTCTAGTATAAATGTTAAGTACAGAGGTGATGCGTTTACCGGCACTGGACTATGTGAAGTAACTGTTAAACGTGATGGTGAGTCAGGTGGTGTTTTATATACATACGCGTGTGACGTGGCTGCTAGATACCCATTGTCTCATGGTTCTTATATGGGTATGGTTGGCGGTATAGCAGCGCTGGCAGGCTCTGCTGTTGCTACGTTTATGGGCATGCCTGCTATGGGTATTAGCGCTATGGCAACAGTGCCGTTTACATCACGTAATAAAGTAGAATTATCCGGTAATTTTTCAGGTAATGCAGGCGCTATGGGTGGTAAAGTCCCGTATTTAGTTATAATGCGTCCTCAGACCGCAATGCCGAGAGAGTATGAACATTATTCCGGAATACCGTCCAGCCAAACAATAAAAATGTCTCAAGCAGTCGGACTTGTGCGAGTGCGTGAATGTCATGTAGAGTCTATATACGCAGCCACAAAAGAAGAAAAAGACATGATTGAAAACGCTCTTAAAACAGGTGTTATAATATAGTTAGTCTCCTAACTTAAAAAAGGTGAGGGTTTCCCCTCACCATATCCGAAACACATTCATCACGTTCCTAAAATCAGAGCCCGTCAAATTGTCACTGAAGCACACTTTATCTAACCTGAAGCAATTAGTCATAATTGCTTCAGGTTTTTTCTTCACATCGAGACGAGATGATATATTAGGGAGATCGGAGAACTCATCTGTTATAATTCGATAAATCTTTCTGTTTTTTGTACTAGGATATACGTGACATAATGTTCCACCGTCTTTCGGTTCTACTAATAATTCAATCACGAACTCGAATTTTTGATATTTCAAAAGCACTTCATATACTTTTTCATATTCGTAATATTTTCGCGGAAGTTTAGGAACATCAACCGTGTCCCATTCACCGCTGATAATCTGTTTAGCTGTTTGACCGAAGAACATTTTATTCTGCGCGTTTGCGTTCGCGCAATATTCCACTGCTATGTCAACTGTCGTGCCATCTATATGGTAATGATAGATTTCAATGGTTCCCTGCTTCTGATTTAATACACCTTCCAAACACCATTCAGAAAAATATGGACACACTCTGGAAAGCGTATTACCTATCATAAGAACGGTTATATATTCATTTCTAGCAACAGTTGATACGAATTGCTGTAACTGTCTCGGTTCTTCTGCCAGATATGCCTTATCTGTTATAAACTCTTCAAACAAGATGTACATATAATTGACAAACGTCCATGATTTATACCGCTCGCTCTCATTCAACGCACACGCCCGTCCGATACAGTCTGATTTTATTTCTTTCCCATCATCGCCAAATCTAGCAAAATAGATTTCACCATTCCATACTTTTATGTGGTCATACTCACCGTTCGTTATCGTAGATATGGACATATCACCGAAATATGATTGCACAGCTTTCTGATTTATGTCCGCGCGCCACCTACGCAAGTACACGAACAACCTGCCGTTGTTATATGCTTCACTCAGTGCGGTAAGTTTTGCCTGATAACTTTTACCATTAGATCGCTGACCGAGTAGAATCATGTACTGCGCTTTGGTACTAAGGATGTTTTTAATATCATAATATTTAATCTTCTTCATCGTCGTCATCCTCTTTTACTTCCATAGCTTCTCTCATCGACGTGCATTTGTTTTTTATTACTTCTCTTTTGATCTCAAGCAATCCATGAATCCACGTACCAACTTCCAATATAATTATTAACTGTAGTGCTATTATTGCAAGGTCTATAATGTACGGCATGATTCTCCCTCCTGTTAGTCTCCTAACTTAAATCTACCTCTCATATGTACTTCAAACTGTTCCGGCAAATCATCAATGGTTTTATCCCAATATTTTATCAGATCTTTGTACTCATCAGTCATAGTTAATTCATATCCTGTACGCCTCATATTTATTCCGTGTGTATATGCGCTAAAATATCCGTCAGGATATACAACAGGTTGCATATTGTTTATATATGTCGAAAGTCTTTTCTGCACGCACGGTTCAAAACGCCCTATTTTTTTATTATAATGTAATACTTCTTTCCCGTTCGCATCTAACGAATCTTTATCGAAGTTAAATCCGTCTACAAAGGCATCAATATCATCATGTAACATTTCCACCGCTGACTTATTGATACCACTAACAGTCAAATGCAGCTTACCATCGGATCGCCGTTCAACATATCTTTTAGCACCTAATGTGCGGAACTCTGTACAGTCATCTTCTTTCTCAAATACTCCTAGAGGTTTCTCTTTGCCGTCTGGTGCTTTAGGACGTGTCTTTGAAAATGGTATACCTCTTTCAACACACATTTTGCGCATTCTTTCGTTGATCTCTTCGTTGTACCATGAGAAATCTTTAGGCCCTATTACAAAGATAGAATCGGTATCACAATATAATACATCACCGTCCTCTCTTTCTATGCATTTCCATAGGTTTCGTCGAGCGTAAGCCGTAACCCAACACCCCCATGAATAAGATAGAAAATATTTTCTGTCTCTCACACCTCGCATTGAATCCAATACATCATCCACATACTGTGGAGTTAGTCTACTAACTTTCCACTCATCCCCGTACAAGGTTACATCCGCTTGTACTAACGCTGTAACCATCATTCCAAAAATAGAATTTATATATTGTTTGGATTGTAAATATATTTCTTCTTTATCTGCTATTCCTTTTAATTTTGTTTTGTTCTCATACAGTTCCAATATAAGTAGTACAAGTGCTAGCGGTAAATATTCTTTTCTGCTCTCATATAATTTTAAAATTTCTATTTCTTCCCATTCATAATTATTCTTTATTGTTAACCAATCTTGCTCAGTAATCAGTGTCTCTAATTTGTAAGCATGTCTTACTCTTCCATTATCAAACTGATTCTTATTAAAATAATCATCTGGATCATCTTCATTATTTTCAATACTACATTTTGATTTTTGCAGATATGTATTGAAAGATGTAGACTCAATTTTTTTAAATCTCACACGCATTATATATGCATAATCCTCAAACCTCGTTTCATCAGGAACCTTATGCTTTCCAGTATAAACCCAAGGTGACATTGGATATTTTTCAAGCACCATAACTGTTGGATATGACGATGCAAAATCATAATGCTCTATTAACCCTCTAATAGTCTGCCCGCTGTACCAATAGTTCGCGTGACTGTATCCGCCTGCGAAAATACGTTGTAACATGTGATATTCCGCTGCACTGCGTGGTATTAGTTTTTTTATAAAACTAGAATATTTTCTATTCTTAAATAATCTATGTTTTGCTTCTAATCGAACAGTTCCCGTCTGAGTCAGAGGTATGTTTTTTTGTTTCCCATATGTTTTTAAATACTGTTTGATACCAGCCTCAACTATTAAACAATCCTGTTCACAGTATCCTAGTTCCTTATCTGTAAGTTCTGTAAACGGCGTTCTGATAGGTTCATAGTCGAGATCACCTACCATCTTAAGAACTCCTAACTGTTCTCCCCACGTTGCTAATGACAAACGTGTTAAAAAATAGCTACACCTAAAAGTTATATTTGGGTATTCCTCAGATATTGCTTTTATTGGTTTATGCTTGTTTCTTGCGAATATTTCTTTCCAATGTAAAAAATTAGATAGAAATTGAAACTCATAACTTAGATTATGTACCCATATTACACACTCCATATATGAAGGAATATCATTAAGAACATTAAGAAAATCTCTAAATTCACGTCCGTAATAAACAACACCATCGCAAGAGAACTGCCATATATATGGAAGTGCAAGCGGTATTTTATCATTCCAATACTCAACGGGCATCCCGGTTTTATAGCCTATTACTGTGTCATTTTCATCAATCCAAGCTGACGTTACTTCTATATCTAAAACCATTATACTATTACAACTCAGTCTAGCTTTATGCTTCTTCACTTCAAGTTCAGTATTGAACTTGTAGTTTCTTAATTGATCTGTATACAGTATCATAGTCACTCCGAGTTAGGCTACTAACTACTCATCAATTTCACCCTCATCAAACAGATAAGCAGCAAGTCTATCAATAAAGTCCTCAGGAGTTAACCCCCGACCTATCGACTGTCTCGCCACATCGCGTACATACTCAGGAAATTTTTTCTTATTTCTCGTTTCTACGTAAGTCCTAGCAATGGAACCGCCTATATCCTCATATCCAAAATCTCCCACATAGTCCATTATGTCATTCATCATCAGTACAAAATCTTCCCACTCATCGAACGATACGTTTCCGTATCTACGCGTGAATGTTGAATAGGCTTTATTCGCTCTATCACTTCTTTTTCTCTCTGCCTGCGCGGAACTCCATTCTTTAGTGTTAAAAGCTGTTAATTCTCTGTACTGTCTTTCGAGTGACTCTTTATTCTTTCCTTTAAATCCCAAACCTAAAATATCGCCCTTTATTCTTGATTTGGGAATCCTTATTTCCCCTGTTGAATTCTCCATATACGCGGTACTAGCTTTTAGTCTATTCAACTGTTTATTGAAAAATGTATTACTCGAAAATTTATCGGTTAATTCTTTTAACTTAGAATTGACTTCAAAAGTTAGTCTCCTAATTTCCGCCTGAAGCTGCTTCACTGTCATGATTCCTACCTCTTACTTTTCTGTACAATCTTTTGAATAAGTAGCTCCCATCTATAGTCGTCAGAGATTCAAACCACTGCCCATGACAAAACCTATAGAACTGTTCATCTGTTAGACGATCGCCCATGTAGTCTTTACATGCTTGTAAAACTATAGCACTTGCTAACTCTTCATATGGGTTTCGAGCGTTTATTTCCTCTGAATAATCCTTAATCCCCATAGCATACCCCACATATTAAAAAAGAGGGGTTAAACCCCTCTTGCTTAATCGAACGGCAGTTCCTCATCATCTGCCGCCTGTACGAACTCATCACCATCAGGTTCTTCATACCTCGGCTTACAGTTTTTGTACTTATAAATTACCGTGCTACCACTTTTTGTTTCGCACATCTCAATACCGCACATAACTAACTCCCCACGCAGGATGGATGCGAGTGCCTCGGAGTCATCCGCCATATCGCTAAACTCCTGATATGTACGCCCCGGTGTATTCATCAGATATGTGCCCAGGCAGTGCCACTGACCGCTCTTCACATCCTTGTCATAGACAGTGCCGGCAACTACAACTTGATCGTTGTCATATTTACTGCTGTGACTGAAGAAAAAACCCTCAACATATATAACGCAGCCACAGAAGTCTTTAAGATTCCTAATATCGCCCAGTTCACGGCTGTTAATGCCCGGGCACATTGTTGACTTTTTCCTATTGTTCATCTTGTTAAAATCGAAACTCATTTTTATTCTCCTCTCTTAATATAATTTAGAGAGGTTAGTCGCCTAACCTCTCAATTACTCCTCAGTCAATTATCAAAAAACGAAACTCATCGCGGTTAATCATTCCGAGTTTATTAAGTTTCTTTAAAATATCTGTCTCAGACGCCTCGTAATAATACAATTCTATACCACACGAATTGCGCTTTATTCTCCAAACATAGTCATTAGTGTTAAGTTCTACACTTACACTATTGTCATTAAACGACATAGCTGTAATCATGTCAGCGTGACCTCGAAAAAGATCAGCCCATTCTGTGAAGTTCAAATCGACAATTAACATTTTTTTTGTTCTCCTTTCATTTTTTCCTTGTTGGTAGTTAGGTTACTAACTTTATATAAACAAGAGGGGCAATGCCCCTCTTTGTTTATCACTTCTTTTCTGTTAACCTTGCATTGTACGCGGCTGCAAACTCTGTCATTTCCACCTTCCATGTTTCCATCATGTCAAGCATAATATTGATAACCTGTTCTTTACTGACGGTGGAAGGATCTACAGCCTTAATGTCATGCTCGCCAATCTGAAGCAGCGTTCCGGCGTCCGCGTTTTTAGATTCTGTCTTGTTGTCTGTCTTGGTGTCTGCCTTGCTGCCTGTCTTACTGTCTGTCTTGGTGTCTGTCTTGCTGCCTGTCTTACTGTCTGTCTTGGTGTCTGTCTTATCTTCAATGGCTTTATTATGACGCCCTTCAGAAATAATTGTACCACTTGTTTTGAATTTACGGATTGTGGAACTTGAAAGACCGCTGATAGTAACTTTTTCCTGTTCACATATCAATTTCAAATTAGCGAACTGTTCAGGCGTGAGCGCCGCGAGTTCAACAGCTTGCGCCACGTTTAATGAAAATCTGTCAAAATCAACATGTTCCTTACCTTTTTTATCAATGCACTTTGGAACTAAATTGTTCTCAGCCATAAATGTAAGTGCTTTAGCTGAATTGTGAATGCTTGCGGTACTTATACCAACAGCATCACAATATTCCTTGATGCTCTTAAATTGCGCTTTCAAATCGTCCGACATAGTTTTTGCATTGAACGCCTCTTTTACAACAGCAGCATGGAACGCAAATTGCCAACCGCTCTTTACGCCCGCCTTAACGGCTTTCACCATAGCATCAGTTGCCTTGCGAACTTGCGCGTTTTTAATAGATGCAACATCATATGTTGCACACACCATCAAATCTTTTTCCATACCGGTTCCCTTTCCGAGTTAGTCAGCTAACTCATTTATTGTTGTTCTTTATTTGTTACAAGTACATTATATCAAAGTTAGGAACCTAATTGATCACAGAAGTGTTAATTTTTCTTTACAATAGTGTTAAATTTATGTAACACATTTGTAATATATTTAACACTTTTGTAACAATTTCTTGTAATAGTTTTGTAACAACTCCGTAATACTTTTGTAACAATTAGGCGCCTAACATCTATTGTGCATATTGCCCAAAAATAGGCAGCCTCTTTTGTGCAAATTGTCTCCGTATCTTT
>Ga0247611_10011163_pt1 | contig 10404 bp, 9 predicted proteins | sample 177DNAGHGhighgp2_FD_192422 | JGI IMG/M metagenome (GOLD analysis project Ga0247611, IMG submission 192422) | Sheep rumen microbial communities from Palmerston North, Manawatu-Wanganui, New Zealand - 1770 DNA GHGhigh gp2 | ecosystem: Host-associated > Mammals > Digestive system > Stomach > Rumen ... | reverse complement strand
AGAACAAGGACACTTCTTGAGACGATCAAGGCGATCATCACATATTCCGCAAAGATCTCCGTCGGTAAGCACGGCATTCCTCTTATCGACAGAGCAGACTGGAATGACTGCTTAAGAGTTGACCCTGACTGTGTTGGCGGCGCCGACAAGATCAAGGCATACAAGGAACAGCTTGCAAAGTCCGGCAAGGCTTATGGTGAAGTTCCTTATGAGTCAGAGTATTCAGAGTCCGTAATGAACGGATTCCTTCTCAAGGTTGCAGTTGATGCGGCAATCGGAATGTTCAAGCACTTTGGCGATGATGCTTATGTTGCCGAACTTACAGAACTGTCAGCAAAGCTTAAGACTGAGCTTAACGACTATGCATGGAAGAATGACTTCTTTGCAAGAGTCCTCTTCAATCGTTCAGACAAGCCCGAGCTTGAGTATCTTGGCGCCGCAGGCGATAATCTCCAGCTCGAGGATGCTCCGGGATCCTACTTCCTCAATGCATTCTCATGGTCACTCCTTGCTGACTGCGCTAATGAATCCCAGATCACATCAATGCTCGATTCAATGGATAAATATCTGAAGTCACCTTACGGATACAGACTCTGCTCAACAGTAGATTATGCAAAGATCGCACCTAAGATCGACGTTGCACTTTATTATCCCGGTGACCGTGAGAACGGCGGCGTATTCAAGCATGCCAACATGATGGCAGCAGCTGCCATGCTCAAGGCTTCCAAGAGCGTTGCTGACATTGCTCTTGCAGAGAGACTTGCAGATACTGCTTACTGGATCATTGATAGGATCCTGCCGTTCCGCACTCTGAAGTCACCTTTCACAACATGCGGCAACCCGAGATGGTGCACACAGTATAACAACAGCGATTCAGGCGAGAACATCGGACCTACACTGTCCGGTACATCCACATGGCTCCTTCTCTGCCTCTTCTCCTGCTTCGGTATCCAGCCCACAGCTGACGCTCTTATCGTTGAGCCTCTTCTCCGCAAGAATGAGACATCACTCAAGGTAAGACTGCAGGCAGTAGGCGCAGTATATGAGCTTGAGATCACAAAGCCCGAAGGCTTCAAGAGAACGGCTGAAGGCGTAACAGTAATCTGTGACGGCGCTCCTGTTGAAGGCACATCAGTACCTGTATTCACAGACGGTGCAGTCCACAAGATCGAGGTGAAGTTCTGATGTTGGACATCGGAACAAAAGCTCCTGATTTTACATTACCCGACCAGAACGGCGAGATGCACTCATTGAGTGACTATCTCGGCCGCAAGGTCGTGCTGTATTTTTATCCCAAGGATATGACTTCCGGGTGCACGAAGCAGGCATGCGGATTTGGTCAACTCTATCCTTCTTTTCTCGAGAAGGGTGCAGTGGTGATCGGAGTATCAAGGGATTCCGTTGCATCCCATAAGAAGTTTGAGGAGAAATACAATCTCCCGTTCACTTTGCTGTCGGATCCGGATAAGAGCGTTCATATGACATATGACGTCTGGAAGGAGAAGAAGAACTACGGCAAGGTATCGATGGGTGTTATCAGAACTACTTATCTCATAGACGAGAAAGGGATGATCGTGCGTGCCAATGACAAGGTCAAGGCAGCCGAAGATCCCGGCAAGATGATAGAGGAAGTGTAATATGCCTTACTCAAGCGTTTTTCTGTCAAAGATAATCAAGGATTTTGACCTGGAAGTGGCTTTCGATCCGGGTGATATAGAATCGCGCAGGATATGCGTAGCCGACTGTACGAGACCGGGTCTCCAGCTGGCAGGATATTACGATCACTTCGGTCCTGACAGAATTCAGGTTATCGGCAACATGGAACATGCTTATCTTGATAATCTGACATCGGAAGAACGCAAGCAGTCCATAGATGCACTTTTTGATAAAGAGATCCCCGCGATCCTCATCACGCGTAATCATGAGATCCACAAGGAACTGCTGGAATCCGCGAAAACATATTCAACGCCTGTATTAAGGACAAGTGCAGCGACATCAGACATAATCACTGAGATCGTTGCTTACCTCAAGTCAGAGCTTGCTCCAAGAGTATCGATGCACGGCGTTCTTGTAGAGGTTAACGGTGAAGGTATCCTGATCCTCGGCGAAAGCGGTGTAGGTAAGTCGGAGACTGCCCTTGAGATAGTAAAGAGAGGACACAGACTCATCGCTGACGATCAGGTTGAGATCCGCAAGATATCAGATACGACTCTTGTCGGCTGTGCCCCGGATGTCATCAGACATCTGATCGAGATAAGAGGCATCGGCATACTCGACGTTAAGGAGCTCTACGGTGTATCTTCCGTAAAGGCTTCCGAGAATATTGACTTTGTCATCAATCTCGAGAGATGGGATGACAACAAGACATATGACCGCTTAGGTCTTGCAGATGAGACTACCGAGATATTGGGTCTCAAGGTTCCTTCCATCACGATCCCCGTAGCGCCCGGCCGTAATCTGGCGATCATTGTAGAAGTTGCCGCAATTAATTTCCGTGTCAAGAAGATGGGCTACAATGCCGCAAAGGATCTTGTGTCACGTGTCTTCCCGGGAGGACAGGCATGACGGAAGATGTCATATTGAAGAATTACACCACATTCAGATGCGGTGGTCCTGCAAGGCTTTTTGATGAGCCTGCATCAGAAGAGGAGATAATCAATGATCTGCTGTTTGCCATGGAAGGCGGACTGGATGTCTTTGTCCTCGGAGGCGGAGCTAACTGTCTCATCTCCGACAGCGGATTTGACGGACTCGTAATAAGGATAGGCAAGGGCCTGTCGGATTTTCAGATAGAGCAGCATAAGGATCATGCGGTGATCAAGGCAGGTGCAGGAATGATGCTCAGATCATTCGCAATGAAGACTGCCCAGGCCGGATATGAAGGAACTGAATTTGCCTGCGGTATCCCGGGAACTGTCGGAGGCGGCGTATTTATGAATGCCGGTGCCTATGGCGGTGAGATGAAGGACATCGTAAAAAAGGTAAGATATGTTGATGCCGAAGGCGTCCATGAGATCTGCGGCGAAGACCTGAAATTCGGTTACCGTACAAGTGTTTTTGCACAGATGGCAAGTGCCGGCAAGACATTTGTCATTACCGAGATCACGGCGGAAGTTGTCAGCGGTGATCAAGAGCAGATAGATTCAAAGATCAATGAATATAAAGAGAAGAGAACATCGTCCCAGCCGCTCGATGTCCCTTCCGCAGGATCCACGTTCAAGAGACCCGAGGGTTATTTTGCGGGCAAGCTTATAGATGATTCGGGACTCCGCGGCTATGCAAGAGAGGGCAGTGCGGCACAGGTGTCACCAAAGCACTGCGGATTTATCGTAAACAACGGCGGCAATGCCACTGCTCAGGAAGTTTACGATCTCATCAAGGATGTCTCTGACAAAGTCTTTGAGAAGTTCAATGTGAGACTGGAGCCTGAGGTAAGGCTCATCGGTGATTTCGGGGCAGGTCCCGAGGTCGATATCAGTTCGTTCGGATTCAAGTATGGAGTTCCCGAGGATGCTGATCTGGTGCTTGATGCCAGAAGTCTTAAGAATCCCTACTGGGTGCCTGAACTGAAGCCCCTGTCAGGACTTGATGAACCGATCAAAAGATATCTTGCAGGATTTGAAGAGACAGGAAGACTCGTAATGGGCTTCCGCGATGAGGTGCTTGCAGCATCAGTTCAGAAGAAGGACGGGATCTTCCGTGTAGCCGTAGGATGCACAGGCGGACATCACAGATCAGTCTACTGTGCCGAAGCTCTGTCAGACAGGCTCAGAGAACTTGGGATTAAGACTACGGTGACACACAGGGATATCATGAAGGAATCCTGTGATGGATAAGCCGGACGGCAACATTACTTTCTCTGAACGGGTCAAGAATGAGGCTTGTCAGGTAAGGTGCAGAACCATGACGGAGCGTCAGGCCGTGGAAGCCGGAGCATTCTGTGCCGCAGCTCCCGAAGGACTTACTTTCCCCTCAACATATGTCAGAACAACGCCAACGGCGTGCATCCAGCTCGCAGGAATGCTGGCCAAAGACAGTTTTGTCCATCTCGTAAAAGGCAATAAGATAATGATTCTGCAGCAGTCGTTTACGCCGTTCTGCAGTCTCATGAGTGCCTGCTTTATGGATAATGCGGCAGAGCAGCTCCTTTTGGACAAGGAATTTGTCAGGTGTTTTTTGAGGGGAGCTTTTCTGTCCTGCGGTTATTGTGCAGATCCGTCCAAATCATACAGGGTGGAATACAGGATATCCAATGACAGGATATGCATGCTTATAATCGCAATGCTGGGATTCTTCGACATAAAGACAACGGTGTCATCACGCGACTCGTATACGCTGATCTACTTCAAGAACGGTGACATGGTATCTGATTTCCTTGCAGTCATCGGTGCCACGGGAGCTGTCATGGAATTTGAGAACCTCCGTGCGGAGAAGGAAGTAAACGGACGCGTTATAAGGACATTCAACTGCGACTCCGGCAACCTCAAGAGGACTGCGGATGCAAGTGCGAAGAGGAGTATGGCTTTCGACAGGATAACTGCGGCGGGGATAAAAAACCAGCTTCCGAAAGAACTGAAGGACACCATGGATGCCCATTATACCAATCCGGAAGCATCGATATCGGAGCTTGCCGCGATGATGGATCCGCCGATAGGAAAATCAGGCATGAATCACCGCATTTCCAAGCTGATTGAGATAGCAGAGGGCTTATAGCCTGATTTATTGAGTATGCTTGCCATATGTGGTACAATATTACGCAATTTCTTGGGTGCCCTTGCATCCGGAAAAAACGGGGTATTATGAATGAGCGACAGGGAACAATATATTGAGCCCGATAACAGCTATTACAAGCCTTCCCGCGACCCGGGCGAGGGTACGGTAGGTCTTGTCGTCATAATGACGATCTTATTCGTTATCTTGACGACTGTTTTGGCAGTTGTTTATTTCAAGAAACATAAGAATAATGATGCCCCGATAGATGATTCAGGAAGTCAGCCGAGCACTTTCATATCTGTAGCTTCGCCGACCCCGACACCGATTCCGCCGTTATCTGATACGCAGAATGCCGTTTTATACCCCGGAACGGCAGTGATCAATATGGAAACTGATGCGGCAATTGATGCAAATGCGGTTCCTTCGGCAAGAGGCCTTACAGAGACGATCTTTACCGGCAATGACAACCTGATAATTACGGGATTCCAGAGAGAGAACGGAATATTCTTCGATGATCCGATCAATTACGGAAGTCTGGCGGGAATATTCACTTTCAGAGGGAACAATTTCCGTAACTGTGCCTCTTTCGGATATACGAATATCGAAGAAGGCTCGATTAACCAGACATGGGAATTCAAGGGGATAGGAACGCTTCTGGCTTCCACTTTGAGCTTTGAATGGTCAGGTCTGCGCTGGACAGGCCAGCCCCTTGCCGTAAAGTGGCCCGCCAATGTTAGGGCATCAATGAACCTTTATGACTCAGCCAAGAACAAGGATGATCTCATTGAGGTAATATGTGCCGCGCTTGACGGCAAGATCTATTTCTTCGATCTTGAGACAGGCGCTCAGACAAGAGATCCCATCAACGTGGGAGTATCCATTAAGGGAACTCCGGCCCTTGACCCGAGGGGATATCCACTCATCTATGTGGGACAGTGCGACAATAACGGCGGAAGTTCCATATTCGGAATGTATATCTATTCCCTCATCGACGGAACGCAGCTTTATCATTATGACGGTGCGGATGACAGTGCATACCGTGCCCACTGGAGAGCTTTCGATTCATCACCGATAATCGATGCTGAATCAGATACGCTTATCTGGCCGTGTGAGAACGGTATCATTTACTCTTTTGATCTTCACTCCGTTTATGCCCCGGGCTTAAGTGACATCTCGATCTCTCCCGTAAGGACGGGATATAAGTATATCTTCAACGACAATTCCGGTTCGCATATGGGTGTCGAGAGTTCCATAGCTGTATACGGCAATTACGGTTATTTTGTGGATAACACATGCAATCTCGTATGCCTTGATCTCAATACGCTTCAGATGGTCTGGTGCGTGGTGCTCGGAGATGATTCCGACGTAACCCCCGCAATATCTGAAGAGGGCGGGGTTCCTTATGTATACATAGGAACTGAAGTTGATAATCAGGGCGGTACCGGACAATACTGCGGTGCAGCCTATGTTTATAAGATCAACGGCCTTACAGGTGAAGTTGTCTGGCAGACATCCGAACCCTGCTATACATTTAACGGCGAGACTTCCGAGACTGACCAGACAGGCGGATGCTTCGGCAATCCGATAATCGGCAAGAACTCGATATCAAATCTTGTAATATTCTCATTCAGCATGACAAAGGGTCTGATGAGCGGAAATAAGCTCGTAGCCTACGATAAGGATCTCGGAACAAAGGTATGGGAATACGATATGAACATCTATTCCTACAGTTCCCCTGTAGACTGCTATGACATGTCAGGACAGGCATATATCGTGGTTGGTGACTCAATAGGCCAGATCCACCTTGTCAGTGCGACTTCGACGGAGTGCAGAAGACTTACATATCTGCAGTGCTCACGTAACATAGGAACCAGCGGTCAGTCAACTTCAGGACTGTGTTTTGAAGCATCACCGATCGTTTACGGAGATATGATGGTCATTGGAACAACAGGCGGATCAGTCTTTGGTATAAAACTAGGATGATGTCAGAGGGTATTATGGATTACAAAAAAGCATACGGACATATAAAGATATTGGAGATTGAAGTCAGATCTTATGCCGATGAAGGATATAAGGTCAGATTCGATTTTGAGCGCAATCTCATCTCATGGCGTGATTATTATATGTGGAACAATAATTTCATGAAGTCCATGACAGATGCCAAGAGGCATATCCTCGATGACAGGCTTCCCTCAAGCCGCATTCTTGAGTGTCTTGACTCGTTCATAAACGGGACTGAGGATTCACTGACACTTCTGACCAGACCTGCCAAATGGGAGATAACCGTAGAATTTGACGATAAGACAAGGATGAAGCACTGCGAGGAAGAGAACTTCCCGTCTGAATGGATCGAGTGGAGAAGCATCATTGAGAGCACTACCGAATGTACTTTCAGGCTACACTGACAGAGTACATGTGGTAAAATTTTAAGAGCGGACAAAATAGAGGAGATATAAGAATTGGATTATTTAGAAGGATTGTTCCTTGGTAAGATCTGGAGCGACACGGATTTTGAGAACAGACGCCACCTTGGTCTGTTCGTGCTCTATGGTCTCCTTGTCGAGAGTATCGTCCTCTACAATTTTGTCTTTGATAAGAGACTTATGGGCTTTGGCAATTTCGGCGTATTGAATACGATTCTGTTCATACTGCTCTTCCTTGCCTGCCCTTTCATCTGCTTCAGATATTACCGAATGCCCTTGCCGGGCAAGATTATCATATTACTAGAGAAGATCTTTAAATCTTATCTGGTTGCCAGTTTTACGGTCAATCAGATAACGTCCCGCATTACTATCCAGAAATCGGGACTTCAGGATTACGTGATCAATTATCTTAACAGCACATTGGAATCTTATACGGAGAAATTTGCCGGGAGCGCAGGATCATTTGCTACCGTAATCGCAGTTCTTGCAGGCGGCGTGCACGTAGTGCTCGTAGCAGCTCTTGTGATAGCGGCAGCCATAATCATACCGGGTATCATCTATCTGATATTCGTCGGATTACAGTTCGGATATGACTGGCTGATCAACAGATTTGTAATAAAGAGATTTTTTCCAACCCGGTAAAAACAGGAGAATAATATGGCAGAGCTTCGCGACAGGCTTGACATTTCAGTAGAAGAATTGGAAGAGAGACTCGGGGCCAAGAAGTTGCCCGAGTTTATAAACGAGTCAGAGAAATTATTCTTAAGCCGTATCGACGGCATCGTAGAAGAGATGCTCTCTGACAATTCAAAGAAGGCTATATTCATTTCGGGCCCTACATCTTCAGGCAAGACGACCTTTACGATGCGTCTGTCCCAGGGTCTTAACAAGAGGGGCAAGAAAGCGTCCTACCTGTCACTTGATGATTATTACAAGATGACCAATCTCACTTTCGATGAGGACGGAAGGCCTGATTTTGAGACGATCGAAGCCCTTGACGTCGACAGGATTGCAAGGGATGTTAAGAATATCATCAACGGCGAGAAGGTTATACCTCCTGTCTTTGATTTCAATACACGCATTCCCCGGGAGGGAGGCGAGGACCGTGCGATCCAGCTTCCCGATGACGGAGTCCTTGTTGTGGAAGGCATTCACGGATTATCACCGAGAGTGTCCGGAGATATCAGTGACGAATTGTGTGCGAAGGTATTCATCATGCCGTACGGCGGCGTGTTCCGTGACACAAAGGTCCTTGATAAGGCCGAGATCAGAATGCTTCGAAGGATAGTAAGAGACAACCGTCACAGGGCATCCCATGCACTGGCCACAATAGATTACTGGCCAATGATCAGAAGGACTGAGCAGGCCTACTATGAGACATATCTCAAGATGGCAACATATCATGTTAATTCGTTCCTGGCATATGAGCCTCTCGTTATCGCTCCAATGGCTACGGCCGATATTAAGGACGCGCTGAGGATGGCAGAAGAAGGAACGTTGCCGCCGAATGTGTTTATGGAGAGATCCAATACGGGAAAGCCTTTTGCAGATCTTGATTATGCGATCGAGAAGGCCGGCAAGCTCTTAAAGCACATCTCGGAGATCCCTCCGATCAATCCTTCCTGGGTGCCTGAAGCATCCATATTAAATGAGTTTATAAGCTCATAAACCAATATCATAAGGAGGCTTTCATGCCTATCAGAATAGCCAACAACCTGCCTGCAAGAGCAACTCTTGAGCAGGAAAGAATATTTGTTATGGAAGAGACGAGGGCTCTTACCCAGGACATAAGACCGATCAGGATCGTAATCCTGAATCTCATGCCCAATAAAGTCGTGACAGAGACCCAGATCTTAAGAGCATTGTCCAATACGCCTATCCAGATCGATATAGATCTGATGCATACGGCAACGCACGTGTCTTCTCATACGGCTTCTGAACACCTGACGAAGTTCTATGAGACATTTGACCAGATAAAGGATAATTATTATGACGGAATGATTATCACGGGAGCTCCCGTGGAACTCCTCGATTTTGAGGAAGTCGATTACTGGCCTGAACTGTGCTCGATTATGGAATGGAGCAAGTCACATGTATATTCCACGCTGCATATCTGCTGGGGTGCAATGGCAGGCCTGTATTATCACTACGGCATTCCAAAGTATCCTCTTCCGAAGAAGTGCTTCGGCATCTTCGAGCATAAGATGACATACAGCCAGCCCGTTAAGCTCTTCAGGGGATTCGATGATGTTTTCTATGTTCCTCATTCAAGACATACGGAACTTCACAGGGAGGATATCGAGAAAGTAAAGAAACTGCGTATCCTGTCAGAGTCTGAGGAATCAGGTGTGTACTGCGTTGCAGATTTTAAGGGAAGACAGTTCTTCATCACAGGTCATTCAGAATATGATGTCAATACACTGGACAGCGAATATAAGCGCGACAAAGGCCAGGGACTTCCCATTGATATCCCTGTCAATTACTATCAGGATGATGATCCGAGCAAGCCGGCGGTACTGCGCTGGAGGTCTTCTGCAACACTCCTGTTCACAAACTGGCTGAATTACTATGTCTACCAGGAAACGCCTTTCGATATCAAGGCAATAGCCGATATCAAGCACGGAGAATAATATGTCTTTTACTGATATTACTTCGGAAATGATCAAGGAGATGTGCCCGATTAGACCTGATAACGGTCACAAGGGAACATTTGGCACGGTGCTCATCGCTGCCGGAAGCCGTGACATGCCCGGAGCACAGGTTCTGGCTGCATCATCCGCCTTAAGGAGCGGTGTCGGCAAAGTGAAAGTCTTTGCTCCGGCAGAGAGCATGGATGCGACAAAGGTAAACTGTCCCTGCGCGGTATTGAAGCCCTGGGGTGATACGGTTACATCGACCATCAGGACATATGATTCTTTTGCAAGGGATGTCAAAGCCTGTGCGATCGGTCCCGGACTTGACGAAGATGATGACAGGAGCTTTGCGCTCCTCGAGCATATGATAAGAACCGCACCGCACCTGGTTATTGATGCCGGTGCCCTTAATATCGTGTCACGTGACCGTGTTTTCTTTCTTGGCCTTATAAAGCAGAGAACAGCAGACGGTCTGTCTCCCGCGGTCCTTACGCCTCATCCCGGCGAATTCGGACGACTTTGCGGCCGTGATGCTCAAATGACAGCATCTGAATTCGCAGGAAAAAATGACTGCATTCTGGTTTATAAAGACCATGAGACATGCATATATGGTCCCGACGGAATGCCCGGACCTT
>Ga0247611_10011162_pt1 | contig 10405 bp, 26 predicted proteins | sample 177DNAGHGhighgp2_FD_192422 | JGI IMG/M metagenome (GOLD analysis project Ga0247611, IMG submission 192422) | Sheep rumen microbial communities from Palmerston North, Manawatu-Wanganui, New Zealand - 1770 DNA GHGhigh gp2 | ecosystem: Host-associated > Mammals > Digestive system > Stomach > Rumen... | reverse complement strand
ACCTCATTATAGGAGATGAAATTTTTGCGAATATCACATGGCGGCGATGACGTGCACGACCAGCGTTACATAGCGGACAGTCAAATATCCGAGTGGGATCAGTGGGAGGGTGCCCATTACAGCTACACACCACTTTGGTACGGTATGCGCCTTAAACCACGCCGCGAGTTTCTCATAATGTGCCGCATTGTGGTAAATATCACTTGCTCGCTCCGCATCAGCTGCAGCAGCATTCCGAACAGCATCTTCATTGGCCGAGAACTGCTCAATGGCCTTAAGGTCGTCTTTTGTTCTGGCCTTCTCAATACCTGCCGAAATATCACTCTTGGCCTTTCCGAGCTCCTGCTCAAGGGCTTTCAGCTCCTCTTGGGCCGCATTGTTGAGTCGGGTCTGCTCATTAAGAACCTGGGACTCAAGTTTCTGGATCTCAGCCTGCTTGACACCATTTACTCTGGTCGCCTCTGCACTCACTTTGTCTGTAAGCTCTTTGATCCTGGCCTCAGCTTCGTTGACGATCTTGTTCTTTGCCTTCTCTGCCTGCAGCTTGTACTCTGCTGCCGCTTCGGACATGTCCGCACCCACGTTCGATACAGACTTCATCTGTGCCTCGCAGGTCGCGTTTGCCTCACTGATCTTCTTTTTCAGATCGGCGATGGTCGAATCGTAATTAAGGCTAGATTTGAAGGCTGCAATCTCATTTTCAGCAGCAGCTTCGAATTCTTTCTTCTTAGCCTCATACTGAATGCTCTTCTTGAACTGACGGAGGTTCTCTTCTGCGCCGGAGTAAATATCATGCTTGCGTGCGTCATAACGCATGGTGCGCTTCGCCTCAGCCATCTGCATCTTCATGGCGCCGTTTTCACGCTCCTGAAGCTTTCGATATGCCTTGATGCCGTCCTGTGCGTTCTGGAGCATTTCTGAGGCTTCTGCGGGTCGAATATCAACGGCCTTGAGCTTTGCCAGCTTGCGATAGTACCTGTTTGAGGCGATTTCGATGGCGCTGGCCGCAATATGGCTACCTGCCAGTGCTACAAGCGAGATAAGTTTCCAATTCATGGTTCATGCTCTCCTTTTATACGAATATAATTATTTTGTTGATTCGATTGGTTGAATGAACGGACCTTTAGCATCGGGCGGTGTCGTCCAGAGAAAGGTGTATGCAGCGTCCAGAACTTCTTTCATGTCTTTGACGGAGCGCAGCTTGAGAAAGCTGGCAATCTCTGGTTCGGAGTGTCCTTTTGCCATGTAATTCAGATACTTCTGCCGGATCCGCAGAAAGTCAGCCCTCTTGTCAAATATAATGCTTTTATCCCAATCGGGCTGCTCGGCATTCGTTTTGCTAAAGCGAATGTGGATCAAATATCACGCACCTCCTTCAGATTATCCTCCATAAATTTGCCGTAACGCCCTTCTCTTCCTGCTCACGGACTTCTTCTCTGGCCTCTGTCATGGTGTCCGCCGAAAACTGAAAAATATAATTCCGGTAGACTTCGATATGGCCGTTCACATTGCGGTACTCGTACATAAGGATACCTCCTGTAAAAAATATAAGAGAGGCTCAGTCGTGTTGACCGAAGCCTCTCCATTAATAGCTATGAATTTTTTGCGATGCTGGATTTCCGTGATTCCTTCATCCGATCTGTTTTCCGGATCTGAAATATCACGTACTCCTGGTTCAATACCCAGTCGATGTCCTGGTTAAAGCAGAACTCACAGGATCCTCCATCCTCGTCGCAATCGAGGAACTGAATATAACCGCCAGGTTTCGGTCTGGAATGAATGACCCCTGCCAAATACCCGCCAATTGTTAACAGAATTGGAACCAGGAACAGTACAATATCATGTAATAGTTTGCTATCCATAACAATCACTTATTTATTACCACCATTATTTTTGTTGCTTCGATCTTCTCGAATATCAAACACGACAAATGCTTCCTTGTAAGCGGGCCCAACGATTGTCGAAAAACTTGTGATCTTGTAGTTCTGATGTCCGTCCAGAAAATCGTTTAACTGCTGTTCAAGCGGTGTTGTGTTCACTGCCTGATTAAGTCTGTCTGAACCATAAATGAAATGTTTTACTGTCTGCGCCATAACTATCACTTTTCTCCTTTTAGATACTTCTTAAACCGATTCTCGTCCCCGACAGAAATATCATTCTCAAGATCCAGACCGAATTCCTCAGCTTTCTCCAAAATTGCTTCAGCCAGTTCCTTTTCGTACTTCGGATCGACATAGTTAAAGAACCGGATGGCGGACTTCACGTGTTTCTTATCGGGCATTGGGAATTTCTTGAGCTCCGGAACACCGTAGAGATCTTCATCATCTTCGGTATCGGAATGCTTTACCGTAATCTCCAGTCCGTTTTCGGTTTCACGAGTATCTATAACCTTGCCGATTATCTGCGAAGACGAATGCTCCAAGGTAAGTGCGTCATCTTGAATATCGACTCCGCTCACAGCCATAAATGCCTCGCCGCCGAGTTTCCCATGCTTGAAGCTGTCGAGATAGATCTTGACAAACTGATTACGCATCTTCTTGATCTCTTCGGTACTCATAACTGTTGGATCCGCGCCGGAATATTCCTTGAGCGCTTCTTCAAAGGCAGCATCATTATTAATAGCTCTTGGATGCTTCTCGAGAATATCATTCACTTTTTCCTTGAAGGTATCCTGCCAGTTCTCTGTCGCATAGTGGTTCTTGATACGCTTGCGGAAGTATTCAACATCTTCATCCTCCAGATCGCTCAGATCATAACCGGTCAGAGACTCCAGTTCTGATTTAAGAACCTTGGCGTCCTTACCGAGAATATCATCCAGCTTGTCCTTATCGAGCTTCTCATAGACCTTGTCCTCAAGTTCTGCGGCGGATTTTGGCTTGTTTGTGCTTTCTTCTTCGGCGTTATCCGTATTGCTTGCAGTCGTCTTGGAAATATCAATGTCGGATGTGGAAGTGCTCGCCTTGGAAGACCCGGAGCTTGATCCGTCCGAACCACTCTTACTGCTGGACTTCTTTTCCTTCGAACTGGATGTGGACTTGCCGAACTGGTCACTAATAACATTGTTATTATTACTGCTGCCGGACTCCGAAGAGCTTTCCTGGTTCTTTTTCATGAGGTCGTTGGTGTAATACGTAGAGTAATTGCTCTTGATCTTATCGGCCATCTTGGAAATATCATCGTCAGTCATACCGCTCTTTAGGACGCCGTATTTAGCCATCAGTACCTTCAATTGTTCAGGGGTCATGTTCTTAAGGTCGAAGTTCTGACCGGATGCGATCATGGCCTGATATAGTTTCTTTTCCCAGTCTTCATATTCGGTAGTTCCACCGCCAGAACCACCACCAACAGGGGCTTTGAATGGCTCAGAGACCTTGGATCCGGCCTTGGAATTCGATTTCTGAGCAATTTTGTTTTTCGCCTCCGCATACTTTCCAGGCTGCTTTGTGCCGAAATATCTGCGCTTTCCGGCGTCATTGAACCGCCCATCGTAGTACTGCCATTTGCGAACGCCCCAATGCATACCCTTGGTACCAGAGTGTTCTGCGGCATCTTCGTCTTCTCCCTCATCGTCATGCAGGGAACCGGGGTCGGCCTCTATCATCGCCTTGCTGTCCAGGCAGTCATGAATATCAAGAAGGACTCTGTCGACATACGCTCTTGTTTTTAGGCCCATGATCTGCTTTGACCGATGCTCGCGGTACCAGTCGAACATTTCTTTGAGGTTTCCACTTTTCCAGCTGAATGACCACCAGTCGGCAATCATCTCCAGAATATAAGGCACCGGCATTTCAATGGGTTTCAGTTTCTCGCCATTCTCCGGGTCATCCTCAATCAGAACCCAGTACTGCCAATGATGCGGGTTGTGATGAATATGATGCAGCCATGCCCGATTGAAGTCCTCTACAACCTGATGGCTGCGGTTACCGCCGTAAAAATAATCATCGTATGCATCGTATTCTTCAGCGCTCCACTTCGACTGGTCATGATCAGCAGCCAGTCTCAGCGCTTCCGAAATATCACCCTGAGAGGCAATCTCCGGAATGTTATTTGCCATCCAGATCAGCCCCTTCTGCACATTGGTAATGTGATCTACCAAATATCCATCATATTCAATGCTCATGACTGTTCTTCTCCTTCGCTTTCCATTTTTCCGTAATAAGGCGCCATTTCCTCTTTGCTTACCGCTATGAAAATATCACGCAGCGCTTCGTTGAGATCCTCCTGCGCCTTCTGAATTCTCTGCATGGCGTCATTAAACTTCTGATAGTCCATCTTCCTGATGAAACCTCCCGTAATAATAATCAGCGACACTCGCGATGGTCTCTGATCCAAGTTCTCCTGTGCCGTCGTATTTGTATCCCATACGTCTTCCGCACTGAAGAGCTGTCGTACACTGCAGCAGTTCCTCCCAGAGAGCTTCGTTGGCTTTCAGCGATTCAAATATAAACTCGCACTGCAGCTTCGGATCTCCGATGGAACCGCCTTTATCTGACATAAAGTCATAGAAATGCTCCAAATATCCAATAGACGACCACTGACCGAGTCCATATCCCCCGAAGTGAATATTGACCGTCTGAATAAACTGTTCTCTGGTCGACTTATTATGTAAACCTTTGTCAATATCACGGGTGAAGGTAAAACAGATACTCTCATCCAGGCCGTAGTCTCTTGCCGGCCAACCCGCGACAGAATCCGGCTTCAATCTGCTTTCACGATAGAAAAATCCCATAATGCCGGCCGTAATCTGATCTGTTGGGGAGAATTCACTTAAATATCCCCAGATCGCTTCCTCGTCAAAAAAAGCAGTCGGCATATCGTTCTGTGCATCGTTAACACTATCTGCGAAAGCATACGGAGCAACTCCGGACAGTAAAATGCATACTGCCAGGAACATTCCTATAAACTTTTTCATATGTAAATACCTCGTTTCTAAATAAAAGGACCTGCCCCAAGGTATTCTCGAAGCAGGCCCAGTCCAAAAATTGTTATTTGTCCATTCTAGCGTTCAATTTTAGTTCGTTTGCGCTGCCTCGCCATCAGCAGCATCCTCACCACCTGTGTCCATAAACTTATTCTCACCGATCTTACGAAAAGCGGGAATATAACCATGTTGACTTGCGTAATACCGCTCAAGGATTATACCGTAGAGCTGTACGGCCGGAGTATAGACGCTGTTCCCCTCCTCAATTTTCGTGATGGTAGGCCCTGCGACTCCGAGCGCTTTTGCAATCTGTCCTCGAGTAAGTCCGAGTCTCTGTCTCTCCTGCCTCAGTGATTCCCCGGTCCACTCAATAAAGTGTAGATCCGGAGAAATATCCCTGACAAACGGCTTACCCATCAGACTTCATCTTGCTTTCTGCGATTCTGAGTTTCTCTGCGGCAGCTGCGTATTGTTTTTGTAGTTTCATGTACGTTTGTCCCTGCCACTCAAGGTTTCTTTTGAGTTGTTCCACTTCCGACCTCAGGGCGTATACATAAAACGGAAAACTCTTGAGCCAATCGACAAACTCCTGAATACCGTCGACCTGTTCTTTGGTTGCGAGATAATAGATCGTCGGAACATTATAAATTTCCATATAGCGATCCAGTCCGACATTTTTGTAGAGCCGCTGCTTCAGTTCATCATTCAGCTCGAAAACGGCTTTATCAGTATCGACCTTGCTGGGAATTTCAGAGCCGGGAATTAAATAGAAAATATAACTCTTGTTGCTGTAGACAATCGGATAATGTTCGACAAAAACCTGCCCATCGGCATAGCTGATCCGATAAATATAATGATACTTACTTAGATGCTTGTAGTTCAAAAGTCTACTCCTTTCTTTTCGATCACCCAGTTTTCATCTCGGAATATCACGTCACTGAAGGTCCTCTCAAACGGGCCGATGGAGTGATACAAGTAACGGCATTTAATAAAATATCCAACATCGTTCGGCTTTACCTCAACAACTTCCAAACGATCTGGGATAGTCATGTTCTTTTGCCTGCGATAGATCCGGTCCCCAACCTTCACCTGGCATCTGGGTTTCATAAATTCTTCGACGGTCATTTCCTGGGCGTTCAGTTTTTCATCCATTTTTGTCTTACTCCTTCGTTGTTTTCGTGTTTTTCACTATGAGTTTCTGTGCGATGGAACAGATGATTGATTCGAAGCGCGGGGCAAACAGGTTACTGTGGTAAATATCACTGTAGGAAACTTTGCCATTCAGCCCCGCAATAATAGAGCAGATATAGGCAGCATCGTCCCTGGTATTCCCCGGATACGACAGGTACCACTTTCGAAATTTCCTGGCGCCAATTCGCTTCTTCAGATGCATCGAAATATCAAATGTCTCCGTAGATCCTGAAGTCAGCCAATTCATAAACTTCATAAAATCGTCCTTATCCCATGTCAGCTGGTCGATTTCTTCCGAAATATCATCGAAGACCGTGGTCTGAATGTCGTCGATCCGCTTCATTTGACCGTTTGGGTACTCGGCGTAAAGGACGCCGTCCGGATAGTTTATTTTAGTGGGCATAACGCTCCTCCCGCAATATTTTTCGAATTTTGGTATCGGTATCTTTTACCCACAGTTCTTTACGAATGTATTCCGGTGTCAATATAATTCCGTTGAACCTTCGAATGGCGTCTTCGCTTGTTTTAAAGCCCCAGTCTTCCAGCAGGTCCGAAATCTGTCCGGTCGGTTCTCCAGGTGAAATTTTAGTTAGTGTGATGACATAAGACTGTGCCATTATTTTTCTTCCTCCCAGTAATAACTTGGTCTACTATACGTCAGAATATAAATCATATTTCGTCGGTCGGCTCCTTCTCGTAGTAACGAATTACGCCGTCAGCGCCATCATATCGGACAAATCTCTCTGGAAAATACTCTGGATTGTTGCAGAGTGCTGTTTTGGCGTGCTTCGGATCTATGGTATGATTGCACACCATGTCTGATGCACAGAGTGGATCCTCTCGCATAAAACATCCTGGATGCATCGAGCATTCGTCATGCCCGTCACAAATATAAGCAATCATGTATGAATTCGTGTCGTTTTGTTCTTTCATTTCTCAACCTTTCCCGGACAATCAGGAGCTCTTCCCTGAAATCCGTCCCGAGCTAAAATATCCAGCTTTGGGCTTATCATGCATTTCAGTTTGAGAGGCCCGTATCCCGATGAGACACGAACCTCTTTGAATGGACAGCTGATACAGTTTTCAGGAGTCGGAATATCAAATTCGAACTTCATTTCTCCTCCCAGTATTCCGGTTTCTCCGTCCCTTCGCGCATGCCGACTTCCAGACAGGTATTACACGGCTCCTGAGCTTCGAACGAAAAATCTTCATTTGGGAATTTATGCGCGTAATGCTTACATGTTTTGCAGTACTTATCGAATCGTACTTCTTTGAGTTCACTCTCGCCCATGATTATCCATCTCCTTTATCATTTGATCAAACCAGAATCGAATTACATTGTCTGGGTCTCCGATTTCGAGAAGATCTCTGATCGAAATAAACTTCGAATCTATACGGTGCTGGTATGTGTAGTCTGGGACAGATGATTCTTTCATTTGACGAATCTCAAACCGAAACGCATTAATGTCCTTATTATACGAAAATAGCACCATCTTGTCCGGGTTTTCTGTCAGATACTTCGCGATCTCTTCCATCACACTCATGGTTCTTCCTCCCGCAGCATGATCTCTACTTTCACACCGCTCAGAAAATATACACAATCACAGAACATGACATACTCGTTGGTTTCGATCGTCTTCAGGTTCTGCTTCGGATAATTCGGATTGATGTGCTGAATTACCGTGTTTAGTTCTTTTTCGGTACAGAGTACTATCATGAATAACCTCCATAATTGTTGACTTAATTGAGATTGGTGTAGGTGCTATCGACGCCCAAAAGAATATTCATGTCAAAAGGCGTCAACAAACCTCTTTTATGCATCGCATCCTGAAAAGCGGCATAAGCAATAGCTTCGCGTTCTCTTTTTGATGGCGGTTTTGGTTTTGGTGGAATTTCTCCATTTTTAGCAGCAATCGCCGTCGGATTATACTTATGTTGACCCATCCGCAAACCTCCTATTCCAGTTTTCGATTGTAAATATACATTAATCGCAGTATTTCTGTCATGGTCTGAGAAATATCAGCCAGAATGGGAGCGCATATACTAAGCCGGTAATGACAAATACAAAAAGCCCTCCCCAAATATTTATAAGCGCACTGGCTTTCGGATCCCATATCAAAAATGTTATAAGGAATAGCCATACCGCCAGAATCGCTCCAGCTAAAATATAATTCATGCGTGTTCCTCCGTGTATACAGCCTTAGCCGCGACTAAAGCTGTATGTCTGTCCATTCCGGATTTCTCAAGGAGCTTGAATGTCTTCTCCTGCTTCTCCTTGTCTCCGGCGATAATTGCCTCAATCAGTTCGTGGATCGTTTCTTCAAGTATTCCCATTGTTCTTTAAATCCTTTCCACAACAAACAGTTAATATTGGTCCTTTTGATCTACGTTTAGGCAGATCGTAAAATATAATGTTTCGTTTCTGGTGCATCCAGCAGCCATCATCAGGTGATGTCATTTGTTCCGTCTGATCGCACATATAAAGTCCACTTACGTGCGGTCTCGCGGCAAATAATGTATGAAAATATATACAGGTTTCACATTTGGGTTTTATCGGCCTCCTTTTCTATTTTTTGTCCAGCGCCGCACTCTGTTTATTCTCCAGCATGAGTAATCCTCCCGTTGTCCATGAAATCATCGCATAATTTATAGAAGAGTTTTGTGCAATCAGCGCATAAGAGTATGTCGTCGTTCTTATCTTTTCGAATTCTTATCCAATCGTCACCAGGCAGGTCTTCAAATACCGACTGATCGGATAAATATCCGTCTGAATAATCTGTTTTGTCCTTTTTCTTCTCGAGAAACAGGGTTGTTCCGCAGCGATCACAGGTTAATAGTTTACCTAATTTCTGTGCCATGATCATCCTCCCTAATTGGTATGTTATTCTTCTTACAGTACTCTCGAATATCATGTTTCCAGAATTGAATGGCTTTCTCAAGATTCTTTCGATTCTGAGCGTCAATATTATTTCTGTTCATAGTCTCTACAAATATGTCATAGCGAATCGTATCCAGAACCGAAAAGTAGTAGTCCGTATATTCGAAAACCTCTTCAGGATCCGGCCGGTATCTCACAGTGCTTGCTTTTAGGATCCATTTTTCCGGGGCAACAGAATATAACGATAGAAACTGTTTAAACTTCAGCTTTGCTGTGCAACCGTATTTTCTATTACCATGATCTGCTTGAAAGGCAATCGTTCCAACAAACAAAGTGGTCAATAACAAAACGAGAACAATTAAAATTATATGCATTACACCATTCCAGCCTTCTCTTTCTCCAGCGCCTCGATCTCAAAGCCGAGATAAGTCTGTGCTTTCTTCAGATCCTGGATAATATCGTCTTTTCGACCGGCCCGGGATATATACTTGACCGCGCATCCGAGATTGTAGTTAAGTCCCCAGTCGCGAATCACGTCCTTAGGCTCGAACTTCCGCCCTTCTGCATAATGAGACGGCTTTGAAATATTGTCGAAAGACTCATGAATCAGCGCCGGGATGTCAAGCTCATCTTTGGCTGAAAATGTTAGCATCGCGTCATTTAATGGATTATAACGGACAGCCGTGAAGTGCATATACATGACCGTTTTATCGTAGTCCATGTGGACACGTGGATACATCTCCTGAAGCTCTCCAATTGTCACATAGCCCCATTTGGAGAGAATATCTATCGCCTTTTCATAAATATTACCGGCTTCGGACAGTCCGTCAAACTGAACGCTTACCTCTTGATTTACTTCCATTTATTTCCTCCATTTTCGAAAATCGTCAAACCACTGATCTTTCTTCAGTCCCAGCAGGATCAGGAGCTTCTGAATCGGATCGTAACTCCACGCAAGATCCTTCCAGTCGATCCATGCTGAAAATCGCCGTTTTAGTTTCTTCATGAAATATCACGCTCCCTTCACATTACGGTGTTGTAAACTTTCTTCTTTTTTTCCCGTCTTTTCTTTTTCGGAATATCAGTCTTTTTGTCGAGTTGCTTATCGTAATAATAGAATGCCTCGACATGGCTTCCGCATTTATGACAGTTGATTACTTTTGTTCCATCCTCATGAACAAATACCGACTGTTCATTAATTGTGATCGGTTCTTTGCAGAAATAACACGGAACCAGATCGCCTTTATTCAGGATTTTTGTATGGTCCAGCCCGTCGTACACAACCGTTGCGACAATCGGGAAAATATCAGCCATTGTGTTTCACCTCATTTTCAGGGTCTTTCTTTCGTGGAGTAGCGTCCCAGCAATACCAGCAGTCACAGGTCCATCGATCGAGCGTCCAGCATTTGCCGCCA
>Ga0247611_10011161_pt1 | contig 10406 bp, 7 predicted proteins | sample 177DNAGHGhighgp2_FD_192422 | JGI IMG/M metagenome (GOLD analysis project Ga0247611, IMG submission 192422) | Sheep rumen microbial communities from Palmerston North, Manawatu-Wanganui, New Zealand - 1770 DNA GHGhigh gp2 | ecosystem: Host-associated > Mammals > Digestive system > Stomach > Rumen ... | reverse complement strand
TATACCACAAAAAGAAGACTATGTCTCCATCTTTTTGGAAATCATAGTCTTTCTTTTTTCGGCCGCCTTTTTTTACAGCGCCTTTTTTTTCGGCCGCCTGACGCATACACGCGGTATGAATGGCGATAATTGCAAATTTATTGCGTGAATATTGAAAATATTAGCGATTCTGTCAGCAAAAAATGTTGAAAAACCTGCGCGGATATGATACAATCGGGAATGAAGATATCATAGGAGTGTAAAATGAGGTATGATTTTATTTTTTGGGATTGGAACGGCACGATAATCGACGACGCAAAGGCTTCTATGGATTCCGTAAACCTTATGCTCGCGCGGCGCGGTCTTCCGCCTATCGACATCGACGTATACCGCGATTACGTCGATATTCCGATCGTTAAGTTTTACGAAAAGGCTTTCGATATGTCCAAAGAGGATATGGATTCGATCGCCGCCGAGTTCAACGCCGGATACAAAGCCTGTATTCCGGAAGAGCCGCTGCGCGAAGGCGCAAAGGAAGTTCTCGGGTCGCTATGCGCACTCGGCGTGAGGCAGTTCATTTTTTCATCCAGCGCCGGCGAGATTATTTGTTCGTATCTTGAAAAACACGATATCGCGCGATATTTCGAAGCCGTGCTTGGTTCCGGCGATTATTACGTCGGGAGTAAGCTGGGCCGCACTCGGGACTACATAAAGAACCGCGGTATTGATCCGGCACGCACCGTGTTTGTCGGAGACATGGAGCACGACTGCGAGGTGGCAAACGCCTGCGGCGGCGATTGCGTACTGCTTTCGGGGGGACACCGTCCGGAAAGCGCACTGCGCGCTTCAGGTGCAAAAGTCGTCGGCGATCTTTATGAGCTTGCCGGCTATATAAAAGATGAATAAACGTTCGGAGGGATATATCATGTACAGGATAGGTTTCGATTGCGAAAAATATGTCAGTCTGCAGTCAATGCACATCAAAGAAAGGATCGAACAGTTCGGCGGCAAGCTTTATCTTGAGTTCGGCGGCAAACTTTTCGATGATTTTCATGCCTCGCGCGTGCTTCCGGGATTCCGTCCGGGGATCAAAATAGAAATGCTTTCATCGATAAAGGATGAAGCGGAGATAATCATTGCCATCAACAGCAACGATATCGAAAAGAACAAGGTACGCGGCGACCTCGGTATCACCTACGATCAGGACGTGCTGCGCCTTATAGACGCGTTCCGTGCAAGCGGACTTTACGTCGGCAGCGTAGTGCTTACGCAGTATAATTCCCAGCCTGCCGCCGTGGCGTTCCAGAAACGCCTGGAAGCGCTCGGCGTTACCACCTACAAACACTATCCCATCGAAGGATATCCTTCCAACATAAAGCTTATAGTCAGCGAGCAGGGGTACGGAAAGAACGAGTTCATAAAAACCGAACGCAGACTTATTGTCGTTACCGCTCCCGGTCCCGGCAGCGGCAAAATGGCCACCTGCCTTTCCCAGCTGTATCACGAGCATATGCGCGGCGTGAAAGCCGGCTACGCCAAATTCGAAACCTTCCCGATCTGGAACCTTCCGCTCAAACATCCTGTCAACCTCGCGTATGAAGCCGCTACTGCCGATCTTGACGACCTTAACTGCATCGACCCGTATCACCTCGAAGCCTACGGGCAGCAGACCGTAAACTACAACCGCGACGTAGAGATCTTTCCCGTGCTTAACGCCATATTCGAACGTATCTACGGTCAGTCGCCCTATAAATCGCCCACGGATATGGGCGTAAATATGGCGGGACTTGCTATTTGCGACGATGACGCCTGCCGCGAAGCGGGAAGGCAGGAGATCATACGCAGATACTACGAAGCCGCCTGCCAGCATCGCAAGGGCATGTGGGACGCCGCCGCAGTCAATAAAATAGAAATACTTATGAACCAGTGCGGCATCACTCCGGAGGACCGCGCAGTGGTTCGCGCCGCAAACGAAAAGGCGCACGCTACAGGCGCTCCCGCCGCCGCCATAGAGCTTGCCGACGGCAGAATAATCACCGGCAAGACGAGTTCGCTGCTCGGCGCTTCCAGCGCTATGCTGTTAAACGCGCTTAAAATGCTCGCCGGAATAGAAGACGACGTACTGCTGCTTTCTCCTTCGGTCATCGAGCCTATTCAGAACCTTAAAACACAGCACCTCGGCAACAGCAACCCGCGTCTGCACACTGATGAAATACTTATCGCTCTCTCTGTCTGCGCAGTCGACGATCCGAACGCCAGAAAAGCGCTTGAACAGTTGAAATACCTCAAGCACGCTGAAATGCACTCCTCCGTCCTTCTTTCGCAGGTAGATGAAAAACTGCTTAAGAAATTAGGAATAAACCTTACCTGCGAACCGCTTTATCAAACCAAAAAGCTGTTTCACGCAAATTGATTTTTGAACTTCTTCTCCACGCCTCACGGCGGGAACCGATATGAAAAACTTCTTGTTTTCACCGAAGCGTCTTGCGAAAAAAATAAATATGCTCGGCGATGTTCCCGACGGACGGGAGCTGTACGGCGGGTTCCTTAAGATGGCGTGGCCGGCGATGCTTGAATCGCTGCTGCTCAGTCTTGTTAACGTCGTCGACTCGATAATGGTATCGGGCTGCGGCACGAACGCCGTTGCCGCAGTGGGGCTTACCAACCAGCCGCGCTTTCTGTTTTACGCAGTATTCTTCTCACTATCGGTCTCTGTTACCGCAATAGTGGCGCGCCGCCGCGGACAGAACGACCGTGAAGGCGCCAACGCCTGCCTTTCGCAGGCACTCGGCGTATGCTTCGTGCTTATGGCCGTTCTGTTCACTGTTTCGATGTTCGTTTCCGAACCGCTTCTGCTTCTTGCCGGAGCAAAGCCGGAAACCATCGGCGACGCTTCCATGTATTTCCGTATTACCATGGTCGGGCTTATGTTTACCGCCGTCGGTATGACAATCAACGCCGCTCAGCGCGGAAGCGGCAACACCAAGATCGCAATGCGTTCCAACGCAGTGGCGAATATTACCAACATCGTTTTTAATTACCTGCTTATAAACGGCGTCTGGTTCTTCCCGGAACTCGGCATCGCCGGCGCCGCCGTCGCAACTCTTCTCGGCAACGTCGCCGCGTTTGCGATGAGCGTCTCTTCGCTTGTCGGTAAAGACAAGTTCCTTTCGCATAAAAAACTAAAGATCTTCCGCTGGGATAAAACGCAGCTCGTCATACTCGGCAGGATCACGCTCGGCGCCGGCGTAGAGCAGATATTCATGCGTATCGGGTTTTTTATCTATTCTGTAATAGTCGCCAATCTCGGTACGGCGGAGATCGCCACCCATACGATTTGCATGAATATCCAGACTCTTTCGCTTGCCTTCGGCGACGGATTGAGCGTTGCGGCGAGCGCGCTCATCGGGCAGAATCTCGGCAGGAAGCGTCCGGACCTTGCAACCCTTTACACAAAAGCGGGTCAGCGTATGGGTTTGTCGATGTCGTTACTGCTTGTACTCGCGTTTTCGCTGCTCGGCGGGCCGATAATGCTTCTGTTTCTTAAGGACGGCGACGCGAACTTCGATTACGTTTATAATACCGGAAGGAATATTCTGTTTATAATTGCCGCAGTCGCGCCCGCGCTTATATCGCAGGTCATCTACAACGGATCGCTGCGCGGCGCCGGAGATACTAAATACGTCGCCGTTACCTCTGCGATATCCATCACGCTGTTCCGCCCGGTAACGGCATATCTGCTGTGTTATACCTGCGGGCTCGGATTGTACGGCGCGTGGATAAGTCTGCTTATAGATCAATATATGCGGCTCGCTTTTTCCGCCTACCGTTTCGGTACGGGAAAATGGGCGGGAGTAAAAATATAGAAGGTGATATTATGAGTTTTCTGGTAGGAGATCAGGTGCTTGACAGCGGAGCAAAGGTAATAATCCGCTGGTCCGACGGAACCGAAACGCACGCGGTTTATAAAGATACGTACGGCTACAATCACTTTTTCGATACCGTCCCGCCAGGCGATAAAGAAATTCGTCTTTCAAACCACTTTATGCGGCTGAAGGGTATTTATATAAAAAAAGATACCGATTAAGGAGCAAGCAGATGTCTGTTTTCACTCACAACGATAAAGAGTTCTTATTGGACGGCAAGCCTTTTCAGATACTTTCCGGCGCCATACACTATTTCCGCACGGTCCCGGAATACTGGGACGACAGGCTGGAAAAGCTTCGTCAGTGCGGTTTCAACACCGTGGAAACCTATACCTGCTGGAACCTGCACGAACGCAGGGAAGGGGCATTCGATTTCAGCGGTATTCTCGATCTCGGCAGATTTATAGATATCGCCGCCGGAAAGGGGCTTTACTGCATCGTCCGCCCCGGCCCGTATATCTGTGCGGAATGGGATCTGGGCGGCCTGCCATCCTGGCTGCTGAACTACCGCGGTATGCGCATCCGCTGTGCCGACGAAGTTTTTATGGAAAAAGAGTTCCGGTATCTGGACCGGCTGTTCGAAATACTTCGCCCGCGCCTTATCACGAACGGCGGCAACGTGATTATGCTTCAGGTAGAAAACGAGTACGGCTCTTACGGCAACGATCACGAGTATATAGAACGCCTTGCGGCATATTACCGCGAAAAGGGGATGGACGCTCTTCTGTTCACCTCCGACGGCCCCGGCGATCTGTATATCGGCGGAGGCACTTCGAAACACCTGCTCGCCACGGCGAACTTCGGCTCCGGCAGCGAATCGCATTTCGAGTATATGCGTCAATATCGCCCCGATCAGCCGCTTATGTGCGCCGAATTCTGGGAGGGGTGGTTCGACTGGTGGTACGGACCTCATCACCGCCGCACGCCTGACGATGTCGCGCAGGAACTCGATAAAATGCTTTCCGCCGGCGCAAGCGTGAACTTTTATATGTTCTGCGGCGGCACGAACTTCGGTTTTCATAACGGAGCGAACGAGCACGAGCATTACACGCCTACCGCAACGAGCTACGATTACGACGCGGCGCTTACCGAATGCGGCGACCTTACAAAAAGGTTTTTCGAGGTGCGTGACGTTGTGCAAAAACATTTCGGAAAACTGCCGGAATTAACGGTAGAGAACACAAAAAAGAAAGCGTACGGAAAAATCGTGTTTTCCGAATACGCCGCGCTGCTTGATAACCTTGATAATATTTCCAAACCGGTAAAGTGCGCTTATCCTCTCACTATGGAGGAACTGGGCGTGGATTTCGGATTTACGCTGTATTCCGCTCAGATTGATTACCCCGTTTCGGAAACGATAAATATCGAACCCGTACGCGACAGAGCGATAGTGTTCATCGACGGCGTTTTCGCCGGGATAAAAGAACGCGATCAGCACTGCGACGAAATAAAGTTTACCTGCCTTAAAGGGCAGAAACGCAGGATAGATATACTTGTCGAGAATATGGGGCGGGTAAATTACGGGTTCACTATGACCGACAACCTTAAAGGACTGGTCAACCCCGCAAGGCTCGGTCAGCAGAATATGTTCGGATGGACGATGTACCCTCTGCCGATGGAGGAACTCGGCGGCTTGAAGTATTTGCCGTTAAACGGGCGTACGGACTGCCCCGCGTTCTTCCGCGGCGAGCTTGTTATCGGGGAAACGCCCTGCGACACGTTTTTAAGACCTTACGGTTTTGAAAAGGGATTCGTTTTGATAAACGGATTCAATATAGGAAGATACTGGAATACGCCCGGCCCGCAGAAAACGCTTTACGTTCCGGCGCCGATTTTAAGAAAAGGCACGAACGAGATCGTTATTTGCGAGCTTTCACACGTTGAAAAACCGCAGATAGAGTTCTGCGACGAACCGGATCTCGGCTGAGACGCCGGATCCCCCATTCGAAGGAGGAGCGCATGAAAAGGATTGTTTCTGTTTTGCTCGCGGCGTTGCTTATTGCTTTGTCGGTGCCGCTTTTACCGTTCTCGCAGGAGAGAAGACTGCGCGGCGACGCGAATAACGACGGCAAGATCACGCCTGTTGACTACGCTATGGTCAAACGCGTGTTTCTCCGTACCTATGAGCCTACGGATGATCAGCGAATAGGCTGCGACGCAAACGGCGACGGCAAGATCACCGCCGCTGACTACGCTATGGTCAAACGCCATTATCTGGGTACGTTCACGATCACGGGATATATCGAAGAACAGGATGATACTCATTACCGCACTGCTGTGTCTGTTTCCAAAAAATACACGCTTTCCAAGGCTGTATCCTCCGTTTATCCCGACACGCTCAATGCGGAACTTACCGACGGCGTTTTTGCAATCGATTCACCGAGTTACACCGACGCGCGTTTTTGCGGATTCAACGGTAAGAATACGTTTACAATTACGGTCGATCTTGAAAACGACGGCAAACGCATCAACGCTTTCGAGATTTCTTATCTTAGCGTCGACACCGCGGGAATCTATTCTCCTAAAGGTGCAAGCGTCAGCGGTTCAAACGACAATAAAACGTACACGCCTATCGGAACGTTCGCTCTTCCTCCGTTTGCGGACCTTACCGTTCAGAGCGCAACTCTTGACCTCGAATCCGAAGCGGAATACAGATATATCAGGTTCACCGTTACGCCGGAGGCGTCATGGGTATTCATTGACGAGGTAACGGTATATGCAAACGTACCTTCGAACTCTGTTCAGATCGCGCAGGGAGCGTCTCTGCTGAGCTATGAAAAAGAAAAAGTATCCGATTCCGAGCTTCTTCAGTCGCGTGCGGAGGCAGCTTCCGGAAAAGTATATGATCCCGGGCTCGGCGCTGTCAATATCGCAAAAGGCAAAGAATACAAAATAGTTACCTCCGGTTATGACGAACGCATGCCGTATTCCGAAGATATACTCACCGACGGGAGCGATCCGGAACCTTCTCTCGAGTACGGCGGATTCGTCGGGCTTTCGGCAGCAAATCCTTCGATAATAGACGTTTATCTTGAAAACCCTGAAGACGATATATACGCCTTTGAAGTTGGGGCATTCAACAGGGTTACTTCCAAAATCCATCTCCCTGCTTATATCGACGTTTTCGCAGGGAAAAGCGAAAGCTCACTGAAGAAGATCGGCAGGGCGTACTCCATAGTTACCGGCAGCGATAACTTTACATACCGGGTTGCCGTAAAAGATCTAATAGGCGCGGAGATCGTACGGTTCGTTATTCCCGCAAAGCAGAACGACGCATATTACTGGATTGACGAAATCAAAATATTCGCCAACCGCGACGATGCTTATGTTCCGAACTACCTTTACGGCGATTTTTCAATGCAGTTCACGTCGGAGAAAAATTATTACGATTCTTCTGCAGAAGATTACGATAAAGAGATCAATCTTATATCCGGCATGAAGCAGGAGATTTTAACCTATATACCGGTTGACCTGAACAAACTGCCAAGCTATAACACTTACGGCGCCGAGAAGACAACACTTCTTACCGACGGCGAAAAGGACGATTCCGACCGGCGCTATAACGGCAAGTGGGTTCAGTTCGGTTACGGCACGGGCAGACGGGTGTTTTACGATCTCGGAGCGATATGCGAGGTGTCGTCCGCTGCCATACACGTACTCGAATACGTCGATTATTCCTGCGGCGGAATAGATACCTTAACGCTTGCGGTTTCGGAAGACGGTGAAAACTGGTATGCCGCCGGCGAGGCGCATCCAACCAGAGAGGGCGCGACAGAGGTCGAAGACGCATATTTGTACGAGGCTGAAGTAGAAGCGGATATCCCGGTTCGCGCGCGATACGTCGCATTGAATATCAGTATGGATGATATGCGTCTGTTTATCGGCGAAATAGAAATATTCGGCAAAAAGAACGCCGCGGCAGCCGCGGACGCCGCCGTTTCCGGCATGGAGAAGGTCGATCAGTTTGCGCAGTACGAAAAGCCGGGTTATCTCAATCCCTCGCCTGATATTCTTTCCGGAGTAAACGACGTTATGCTTATATATCACAATGTCGGTACGGTAAACTTCGATTCGCTGCTTCCGTACGTCGGATATATCGATCAGGAAGGAAACGTTATTGATACGATGTTCGACGGATTCCTCTTCCTTCCCGGAACCGGAAAGATGCCGAACGGCGGATACGGCGAAGGACGGTCCAGAAAACCTGACTGGGATTTCCTTCTTTCCAATATGTTCGATAAGGACAAGGGTATGGACGAGCTGGAAAAGACGGCGGAATATGTTAAAACCCAGCTCGGTTTAAGCGAACTCAACCTCAAAGTCTTCGTTGCCATTCCGCGGATTCACTACGCCGTAACTGATTTCGGCGACGTTGACGGCGACGGGATCATAGAGGATTTGAGCAAAGCCGAAGACAGGAAGAAGGTCGGTGCGACATACATCAAACAGATAAACGATCTGTTCAAAGCAAAGAACTACAAAAACCTTTCGCTCTGCGGATTCTACTGGTTCCGCGAAGATATAAACAGGATCGATATCACTATCACTAAGGAGATCACCGCAGAAGCAAGAAAACAGGGTTATCCGATGTTCTGGATACCTTATAATGAAGCCGAGGGCTTTACCCGCTGGAAGGAATTCGGGTTCGAAGCGGGATGTTATCAGCCCAACTACGCGTTCGATCTTGAAGTAGAGGAGTTCACACTTACCGAAGCCGCCGAATGTGCAAAGATGTATAATCTGTGCATCGAACTTGAAATGCAGGAAAATACCATTACCGATAAACGCTTCTTTGTGAAGTATATGAACTATCTGCGCCACGGAGTCGAAGACGGATATATGCAAGCGATCCATATGTATTATCAGTCGTTCGGCATACTCGGCAGAGCGGCCAGGTCGCTTAATCACCGTGCAAGACTGACGTACGATTATACATATAAATACGTCAAACGCAATCTGACGACGGATTTCGAGGCTGATATGACTCCTCTCTATTTCGAAACCGCAAAGGAGGCGTTCCTCAACGGCAGCGTTTCCGCCGGAGGCAACGCGGTCGGAGCGACCAGGTATACGGCCGAGATCACACCCGCCCACGGCAGTATCGCTTTGGAAGATAACGGAACGTTTACTTATTACCCTAACGCCGGTTTTACCGGTACTGACACGTTCACGTTCCGCGTCAGCAGGTTCCTCGGCTGGTCCGAAGAGATCACCGTTACCGTTCTTGTGCGCTGACGTATGGTATTCACAGCAACTTGTCTATTCGGACTGGAAGGACTGCTCGGTTCGGAAATAGACGAACTGGGTTATAAACGTCTCGAGACGATAGACGGCAGGGTAACGTTCGAAGCGCCTGAGGAGGCCGTTGCAGTCTGCAATATCTCGTTAAGATTCGCGGAACGGCTGTATATCAATCTGGGAAGCTTCGCTGCCCCTACGTTCAACGATCTGTTTGAAGGGACGAAAGCATTGCCGTGGAGCGATTATATCGGAAAAACCGACGCTTTTCCGGTAAAAGGCCATTCAGTAAGATCAAAGCTGTTTTCTATCCCGGATTGCCAGAAGATAGTAAAAAAAGCCGTGGTTGATTCTCTTGCCGCAAAATACGGTGTGCACAGCTTCGAAGAATCCGGTATCAGATATCAGATCGAATTCTTCATTCTTAACGACCGCGCCGCGCTTATGATAGATACTTCCGGAGAAGGACTGCACAAGCGCGGATACCGTGCAAACGCAGGTATCGCTCCTCTGCGGGAAACGCTTGCAGCCGCCATGGTAAAGATTTCGCGCCCGAGGGATAACGTTATTATCTGCGATCCGATGTGCGGTAGCGGCACAATAGCTGTCGAAGCAGCGCTTATGGCAACCAACACCGCGCCGGGATTGAACCGCGTATTCGCCTCCGAAGCGTTTCCGCTTCTGCCGAAGGAAACCTGGCGCGAGGTCCGCGAAAACGCGCATGCGGCGGTCAGGCAGCCTCTTACGCGCATATTCGGATCCGACGTGGACGGGACGGTGCTTGAGATCGCACGGGAAAACGCCGCAAAAGCGGGCGTTGCACACGCCGTCGATTTTTACCGCGCAGACGCAAGAGATTTTGTTTCTCCCGTAGACAGCGCGCGCGGAACGCTAATATTCAATCCTCCTTACGGCGAAAGGATGGGAGATACCGCAAGCGCCCGCGCATTATACGCAGCGGCAGGGAAGCGTTTTGCGCAAACGATACCGGAATGGCAGATGTATATTATTTCATCGGATAAGGAATTCGAACGTTATTTCGGTCGCCGGTGCGATAAAAAGCGCGTCCTCTATAACGGAATGATCCGGTGCGAACTGTTCCAGTTTTTTAAGAACCCGGGAAAAAACAAGCGCAATTAGTTTTGGCACTTTAAGCAAAAGAGAAAAAGAAATCTTATTGACGATTTATGCAATATTTAGCACTCAAAAATAAACAGTGCCAAATGTTTACAGATTGTTCATAATCTGTTCATAATTTGTTCA
>Ga0247611_10011160_pt1 | contig 10406 bp, 10 predicted proteins | sample 177DNAGHGhighgp2_FD_192422 | JGI IMG/M metagenome (GOLD analysis project Ga0247611, IMG submission 192422) | Sheep rumen microbial communities from Palmerston North, Manawatu-Wanganui, New Zealand - 1770 DNA GHGhigh gp2 | ecosystem: Host-associated > Mammals > Digestive system > Stomach > Rumen... | reverse complement strand
GATTTTACACGGTTCTTGGACTTCTGCAAGTGGGAAAAGAAACCTACGGAAATGATTTCTTATACGGAGTTCCTGACTCTGAAAGAGAAATTTGAGGCTTAAAGATTTATTATCTTACTAAACAAGAGCTGGCGAGGAATCCCTTACCAGCTTTTTTCTAAATTTTAAGAGACAAACTTTTAATATTTTTTGATAAAATGTGATAACTAAGTGCTATCTTATTTTATTTATTTTGACTTGAAATAGTGTCATGTTTGTCTATAAGGGATATCAGTCCAAAATACGAAATTTGGCTTAGATTTTACCTAAATTATAGACATAATATGACAAATTGACTATGACTTTTCTTAGCCTTTTATATTTTAGTTGGGCAGCCAGCTATTCTTGGGCGAATGTTAGATAATTGTAGCTTATATCAGTTAGCAGGATTGAATGCTGGAGTATTTTTTATCGCATGGATTATCTCAGCGATGTGTAAATCTTCAAAAAAGAAATCAAAAGCTGAATCAATCACTTCTCAATTATTATGAGAAAATGCTGAAAATAATTCAGGTTCATGAGTCTCAGTTGTAAAAGTTCAGGAAACTACGGTTAAAGAAATAGAAGTTGCTAAAGTTGATATTAAAGAGACTCTTCCAGAGCCAGAAGCTACTCCTGAAGAAAATATTCAAGAAAATATAGCAGAAGAAAATAAAGAAGAAACTCAGGAAGAAATTAAGGAGGAACTAAAAGAAGAAAAATCAGAAGAAAAAACTCCAGAAAGACCAATGAGAGAAACTGTAAGTATTCCAAAAATCGTTCAGCCTCTTTCATGACATCAAACTCCAAAAAAGAGAAAGAGAGAAATAGCTCGAGGACAATGGTTGATATTATTACTTACTCTAGCAGTAGCAGCTGTAATTGCTTGGACATTATGGGAATTTCTATGAAATCGATGAATCGGTATAGCATTATTTCTATGATGGATATTGTATTTAGTTATTGGAAAACTATTCGATATTAATGGATTCTACAACGCTAAAAAATTATTCACAAATTGGTTATATATTATATTGATCATCGCATGAATCGGTTATGGAGTTTATGCTTCACAAGATGACGCTTCATTTAATTTGATAAAAGATAAAGCAATCTCTTACGTACAAGATCGATTCAAATCAGATTCACAAGATGATTCTGAATTAGATACATGAGATATTATATATGTATTTGAGTGAACATGAGAAGTTATTTCAGATATAGAAGATAATACAGAAATATTAGATGAAACATGAGTAATTGAAAATGAAATAGAAAATACTGAAACAGATACATGAATAGTAGAAAATATTGAGCCAGAAATTGAAGTTCAGCCAGAACCCGTAGTTGATCAGACTCCAATCTTATCTGATGAAGAGGCTAAAAAACAAGTAACAATGTGAGAAGCTATCAAATCATTGGTAGGTTGAGCTACATTATCTACAAAAACTAACGTATCATTCAAATATGTTTCAAAGTCTAATGAATTATATCCATACTTCAAAACTGCACAAGAAAAATGGATGATAGGAACAGATACAGATCCAAGTAAATTAGTTTCATGTGATACATATATAACTATGAAATGAATTTGGGAATGATGGGATGTATGAACATATTCAAAGAGTAATGTTAAAGCTGTATATTGGAATAAAGCTGCAGAATTATGAAAATTAAACGGATGTGAAAAATGAAAATATGTAACTAGATGAAATTTATAATCAATTCTTAAAATATAAAAAATCCTCCAAGTCGGAGGATTTTTTTATTCATATAACTTTTCAATCTTTTCTTTTTGTCACCAAATCGTGAAAACATTTCCGAATAAACTAGCAACAGTCATTGGTCCGACTCATCCAGGGACAGGACTAATTGCATAAACCTTATCTTTTACTTTTTCGAGATCTACATCTCCAGTAGATTTTCAATTTAGGAATCAATAACCAACATCGATTAAAATCTGATTTTTATCTTCATTCACAAATTTATCATCAATCAAGTGTAAAGCTCACGTACATGAAATAATTATATCAGATTTTCTAGTTTGAATCATAATTTCTTCAGGAGTATTCCTGATATCAAAAGTATGTACATCAGCTCATTTTAACTCCAAATATCTGCTAATTGGACGTCAAACTATATCGCTCTGTCATATCACAGAAATCACTTTTCATTCAAAACTTCACAAATCGTAAGCATCCCATAATGAAATTACAGCTTGAGCAGTCGCTGGTAAAAAGTCAATTTTTCATTCAAAAGCTCGCTCTTGTAATTTATCTCAGAGTCAATCCATATCTTTTAGGGGAGTAATGGTATTGCAAATTTCCCTTTGATATGGTTTCAATCCATTAGTCAAAGGTAATTGGCAAATTATTCATACGCAGCGTTCATCATCATTCAATCTTCTTACTAATTCAATTATTTCATTTTTATCCAAATATTCCTTCATTTGTAGCTCTGCTAAATCTGGGTATTTCTCTTCATGTCAAACTTCTCATTGTCCAAAAATCAAACAATCAAATCAGATTTCTTGCGCATACTTTTTCTTTAAATTCACATAAACCAGAGATGGATTGCTTTTTCAAAAAAATAGAACTGCTACGAATTTTTTTCCATCTCAAAAATATTGAGTTCTTAGTTCTATATATTGTTCTTTTAGTCATTCAGATTTTTCTTTTCACTTAAGTAATAACATTCATCCATAATTTATTATAAATACTTTGTGGCCTAAATATAAATAAAATCTATTCTAAAGCAATAAAAATTCTGAATTAAAAAACTCCACATTTGTGGAGTTATGTATTTTTAAATGGTATTATTGTTCTACAAATCTTGCTTGAGAGCTATCTAGTAGTGGATTGTACATACGGAATAATAATGAAATTACTCACGAAGTTTCTAGACGTTCAGCACGCATTCATAAATCATTTAATCCAGCAATGAGTACATTTTCTCTGGTTTTAATATTCTGTTCACATTTTATAAATGTTCTATATCTTTCTACAATCATTTCTACATCATCTTTCGAATTTAGTATATTCAAAAACTTATCCCATCGAGATCTATTTACTTGTTCGGCATCTCTTTCATCCCAATAATAAGGAATGACTATGTAGAATTCTTTTATGTAAATTAATCATTGTTGATTATCTATTCATTCCAAGAAAGTTACATAAGTATTTCACTGTCTTTTTAGAGCAGGATTATCAATCTCCTTTAAATTCTTTCTCAAATATGATAAATATTCAGTCAAATCCAGATAAGTATTGCGAACTAAAATCTGAACAGGGAAAGCTAATCAGTTCAAAAATCTTTTATATTGTTCTATTATTACTTGCTGTTCATCAAAATTTTTCAAGTCTAAATTTAATCAATCCACTTTAATAATAGAACGCATTCATCAATCTTTCAAAATAACAATTCCATTTTTAATTTCAGAAACTGGAAGCATAGTCTCTGTATTAAACAGATTATCAGGCTTCGTTTTTTTAACTTTTGATTTATCGAAATCAAGTACTCCCATTTATTGTTAAATATTTAAATAAATTTAATCATCAATAGTAATTTCTTTTGTGGCTACCGCGCTAGGAGCGTTTGTCTCAATGTATCATTCTCTACTTTCCCAATTATCTTCATACCACCAGAATATTACACTAACAATTAGCCAAGCTAATCAAATAACAGCTAAAGCGATAAAAATTCCAACCAAATTTCATTTTGCTTTTTTGATTCATTCATCATTTTCAGAGAATATTACCATATAGAAAGTATAAATAGTCATAACTAATGCAATAAAAGCTACTAATGCAAGAGCCATATTCATGATAGCTTTTGCGTAGTCTATAAACTTTAGATCTCTCTCTCTATCTGTACTGTAATCCAGACCAAAAACTTCTAATAATCTTACGATGATTGTATCATCCTTTTCTCTTACACTTGTACATTCTCATAATTCAGTAGAACTTTTATCACATACAAGCTTTTCTTTATTATCATAAGGGAAATCATCATCTAGATATCAATAATGCCAATGTAATCATAAAGAAAAAGATCATACAAATCAAACTATAATTGATATTGATAGAATAACTGTTTTTAATTTATTTAGCATAGGTTAATTAATTAACATAAATAAAATATTTTTAACTAAATGACCAAATAAGTCGAATAATAGCACTGATGACTAGCCAAGCTAAAGCAATTCAAACAATAGCAATTATAGCATTCTTTATTCATTTTTTACCTTTATCTACATTTTTGTCATTAGATCATGCAGAGAGAACGAGGAATCAATTATAAACCATGTAAACCAGAGTAACAAATGCTAACATTCCTAGAGTTCGATTTACAGCTATTTGTACAAGTGTTAGAGCATATCATAGTCATGTATCATAGTCACTAGGTTGATCCAAAGTTATTATTCATTCATCCATATCATCTACAACCTTACGTCAATGTCACATAGGATCTACAGTAGAGATTTTTTCGCCATCAATTTTTCAATCAGAATCTCTATCTTTTCATACGCTCCAAGAACTAGTTCGATGGTCTCTTGGAATACTGAGTCATCATTCAGTATACTGTAAACTCAATCCAAAAACTACCATAATTCCCAATAAAAATAATCAGATTTTTTTTAGTTTCAGCATTTTTTGTTTTTTTATGCATAAAAATTCTATACTTAATTATATTCAGAATTGCTATAAATGCAAATTTTTACCAACAAAATTTAACTAGAAAATGACGAGTAATTCACTATACTACCACACAGTTTTTCAAATTATAAAATTTTCAAAAAAATGGCAATTAGAAATATTGCAATTATTGCACACGTAGATCATGGTAAGACTACACTTGTAGATCAGCTTTTGCAACAGTCTTGAACACTCAAAGCTCTTGAATGACAAGACTTAATTATGGATAATAACGATCAAGAAAGAGAACGTTGAATTACAATCTACGCAAAAAATACGGCAATAATTTACAAATGAGAGAGAATAAATATTGTGGATACTCCGGGTCATGCCGATTTTGGTAGTGAAGTGGAGAGGGTCTTGCGTATGGTTGACTCGGTCCTTCTTGTAGTAGATGCTTATGAATGACCAATGCCTCAGACGAAGTTCGTATTAAAAAAATCTTTAGAACTCTGACTCAAACCAATCGTAGTTATCAATAAAATCGATAAACCTACAGCCAGAGTTAATGAAGTTATTGATATGCTTTTTGATCTTTTTATTTTATTGTGAGCTACGGATGAACAGGCAGATTTTCCAATCATGTATGCCAGTGCAAAGCAATGATATGCTATGGCAAATTTGGATGATGAGAAAAAAGATATGACTCCGCTTTTTGATGCGATTTTGAAATATGTACCAGAAGCTCCAAATTTTCCAGAAAAAGATTTTAGAATGCAGATCGTAAATTTAGGATATGATAATTTTCTTGGACGTTTGTGAATTGGACGTGTTTACGAATGAACAGTAAAACCATGAACTCAAGTAAAAATTATCGACCATGAATGAAAAGTAAGGACATGAAAAATTAATAAAGTTTTTTCAACTCTATGATTACAAAGAATAGAGCAGGAAGAAGCTCAATGTGGGGATATAGTTACAATTGCATGAATCCCTGATATTTTCGTATGAGAAACAGTTTGAACATGAGATGTGCAGGCTTTGCCTTCAATTGCCATCGATAAGCCGACATTACAAATGGAATTTCTCGTAAACGATTCTCCATTTGCAGGGAAAGAATGAAAATATATGACTACCAGAAATCTGAGCGAGAGGTTAGAAAAAGAATTGGAAACAAATGTTTGACTTGAAGTGGATTTTTCGGATTGAAAATTTTTGGTTTCATGAAGATGAGAATTACATTTATCAGTACTTATTGAGAGTATTCGTCGTGAATGATGGGAACTGCAAGTTTGAGCTCCACAAGTAATTTTTCGTGAAGTAGATTGAGAAAAATGGGAACCTATTGAAACTTTAGTGGTAAGTGTAAACGATGAATTGGCTTGAACAATAATAGAAATGCTTTCTCATCGTAAAGGTATGATGAAAAATATGAATTCAGTGAACTGACTTACAACAATTGAATTTGAAATACCTACTAGATGACTACTATGATTCCGTGGAGAATTTATCCTTGAAACGAAAGGAGAATGAATTATGTATTCGTCATTCTCTCATTATGAAGAATGGAAATGAGAAATTAAAAAAAGAGAAGTCTGATCGATGATTTCTTCTGCTACTTGAACGGCGATGAACTATGGAATATTTAAACTCCAGGAAAGATGACCAATTTTCATTGATCCAGCTCAACCAATTTATGAATGAATGATAGTAGGAGAACACTTGAAATGATGAGATATGACAGTGAATTTGACTATCAATAAGCAGCAAAATAATTTCCGTAATTCATGAAATGATGAAGCTATGCTTCTAAATCCGATTAGACATCTTACTCTTGAAGATGCATTATGATATATTTGATTGGACGAACTTGTAGAAATTACGCCAAAATCTATTCGTATCAGAAAAAAATATCTTACAGAATGAGCTAGAAATCAGGCTAGAAAAGCAGGGTTGATTTAAGAAATATTTTAAAAGAAAAAACTCCCTCCGAATACGAAAGGAGATTTTTGATGAGTTTCATTCAGATCTTTTGAGGAATTTCCTCAATTTCCCATTGTCGTCGGTTATTTTCACGAGTATTGTGAAGAATCCTACAACGATAAATGCGATGAAATCTGAAATGCTAGGAACCCAGTCACATGTGGTCCATATTGATGGAAGCCATGTGGTTAGGATGTGGATGATCGCTGGTTGAAATGCTAGGAATACGATAATCCATAGCCAGAAAGGGTAGCCCTTCAACATCTGGAGGAAAATGTCTTTCCATGTTGGATCTGCACTGAGTTCACCACTGTTCTTGCAAAATTTGACTCCGAATAGGAGCATTAATGCTGCTACAACGCTTCCAGCGATTAGCAACAGAACTGAGTAAATAAAATTTATAACCATTTCTTTTTGTTTTGAGTTTATTTTTTATAATTACATAAAATAACAAAAAAGTCAAGTTAAGTTTTAAAAAAAACTCCGTCACTTTTGGACGGAGTATCTATATACAAATTTGATTTTTTAGAATTCACAGTTTTTAGGAGTTCTAGGGAATGGTAACACATCACGGATATTTTCCATTCCAGTCACATACATTATCAAACGTTCAAATCCAACTCCAAATCCAGCATGAGGAACTGATCCCCATTTTCTGAGTTCTAGATACCACCAATAGTCTTCAGGTTTCATTCAGTTATCAATTATTTTTTGAGTAAGTATATCTAATCTGTCTTCACGCTGAGATCCTCAAACAATTTCTCCAATTCCAGGAGCCAAAAGATCCATGGCAGCTACGGTTTTTCAATCTTCATTCAATTTCATATAAAATGCTTTAATCTCTTTTGGATAGTCAATTACGAATACAGGTCCTTTGAAATATTCTTCGGCTAAATATCTTTCATGTTCAGTTTGCATATCCATTCCCCAATGTACAGGGTATTCGAATTTCTTTCCAGATTTTTCTAATATTTCTATAGCTTCAGTATAAGTAATTCTTCCAAAATCAGCTTTAGTGAATTTTTCTAATCTTTCTTTCACTTCAGGATTGATGAATTTTGTGAAGAAATCCAATTCTTGTTGGGCATTATCCAAAACATATTGGAATACATATTTCAATAAATCTTCAGTCAAATCCATATTGTCAGTGATGTCAGCAAATGCAAATTCGGGTTCAATCATCCAGAACTCAGATGCATGACGAGTTGTATTACTGTTTTCAGCACGGAATGTTGGTCAGAATGTATAGATTTTTCCAAAAGCTGTAGCGAAAGTTTCTCATTCAAGTTGACCACTTACAGTAAGTGACGCATGTTTTCCAAAGAAATCATTACTATAATCAACTTTTCAGTCTTTTCATTTTAAGTTAGGATGCTCCAAATCAAGTGTAGTTACTTGGAACATTTCTCCAGCTCATTCACAGTCACTAGCTGTGATTAATGGAGTATGAACATAAACAAATCCTCTTTCATTGAAGAATTTATGAATAGCGAAAGCTATCAAACTTCTAACTCTGAATGTTGCAGAAAAAGTATTTGTTCTTGGACGTAAGTGTGCTATTGTACGCAAATATTCCATAGAATGACCTTTCTTCTGGAGAGGATAGTCTAATGGTGATTCTCAAACCAATGTAACTTTAGAAGCTTTTAATTCAAAAGCTTGTTTTCCTCATTGAGATTCAACCAAAGTTCATTCAACTATTAATGAAGTACAAACTCAAAATTTACATATTTCAGTGAAATTAGGCAAATTATCTTCAAAAACTATTTGTAAATTTTTGAGACAAGAACCGTCATTCAATTCGATGAATCCAAAAGTTTTGGAATCTCTGATAGTTCTTACCCATCCATTAACAGTAATCTGAGTGTTTAATAGAGGTTTATAATCTTTATAAAGCGAAGAAATGCTCGTGAATTTGTACTCTCTTTGCATGATTCAATAATTAAAAGTTAAACTCTACCTTTCTTTTTACTTTTTGAAAATATAAATGCAAGAGATTCAATCAAATTATTGATATTGTAGAGTGAATTGTTATAAGTTACCAGATAAAACAAAAAAAACAAACTAAAAACATTTTAATTTATGGAGAATATTAAACATTTTTTTGGAGTGGATCTGACTACACCGTCTATCCGAACTTTATCAAAGGAAGACAACGGGGAGTTCCTTTATCCCTATAAGAATGTAGTAATCACTGTTCAAGAAGTGCACATTTGCCCATTCTGTGGCAAAACTGTGCAGGGATACGAGTGTTTGTGTACAAAGTTCAGTCAAGCTTTCAAAAAGCTGCAGGATTCTCACGGAGATGATAAACACGCATCTTGCTTTCACGGACCAGAAATGAATTTCCTGTTTGGAATTTCTAGGTCAATCTCTGAATTTAATGTAATAACTTTGAAAAAGAAAGAAATTTTGAATTATGGATTAGATTTATGGGATTATGCTATTCGTCATACAGACCGATTATCCGATAAGTCATATCTAGTTACTTCTGCTCAACAAGAAGGCAATTCTCTTTTCTTACTCTGTAAGGATCTAGATTCCAAGTCTGTGTACCGTTTCGAGACTTCTATGCCAGAATATAAAGATAAACCTATTTATCTGGGAATTCAAAGACAAAAAACGGTAAGTAATGGCAGGAAGACTCTTGGAAATTATCATTTCGAGTATTACTGGGCAAATCTAGTAGAATTTGAAGATTGGAACGATGTGTGCAAAACACTTAAAAAAATCTGATTTATTTATTAGCGATGAGTTCTGTCTTATCGCTAGTTTTTTATATAAAATTTTTCTAATTTATGTGGATAAAAAATATAAAAAAGTCATCCTTTATGGATGACTTTTTATACGAAATAACTAACTATTAACTATAATATTTTCCTCACTTTTTTAATGTTTTTATTTTTCCAGCAATAGGATCCCAAGTTGTTTGCTCTAAAACTAATTTTGTATCAAGAGGAATCCTATCTTTACTTACAATTTCAGTACCCCTATCTCATTTTGGGAACATAAGAGCATTTACTAAAACATTTCTCATAGAAGCAGGTACAGACCCATCAGAATTCAATTTAAAATCAGGTCTTCCTTTATATCTTCTTATTAAATTTTGAATTGCATCTTTTGTCGCACTATCATAACTACCGTTGATGGAACATGATTCACCAAAAATACTAAGAGCTACTTGAACATTTGCAACATATCTAGGATTTTTCCATAGATTTTTCCATGCAGCATCACTTGAATTATTATAATTTAAATCCAACAGTTCTTCAGCAACATCTTTTACACAAACTTTATTGTCTGATCATAAAATGTTTTGTTGTCTCAATGTTTGAAGCTCTTGAGAAGATGCTACTTTAGCATCTTTTATATTCATTAGAATATCAGGTAATGATTCTACATTAGGATCTGGACTAGTAACTTCAGCTTTGAGATTATTTAATTCCATGTTTGCATCAGGTTGAAAATTTTCTCTTAATTCTGGATTTGCCATAGTTATAAATTAAATAATAAATATAATCAATTATATATTTTTTGTGAAAATTTGTCAAATTTTGATTTACTTTTTATTTTTCTTCTTGCAAGTTAAAAAAATATTTCTATTCTTGCAATGTTTTACTTTATTCTCCAAAAATGGAAGATTTAAAAAGCTTTCAGGAATTCTTTGACTACAAACCATGTAATGAGGAGGATCCAACTGATATCTTGGAGAATATTTTGCGTAAAGCGAGAAAATATCTTAAACCAGAAGAAATCGATGAAATAGTTAGA
>Ga0247611_10011159_pt1 | contig 10406 bp, 7 predicted proteins | sample 177DNAGHGhighgp2_FD_192422 | JGI IMG/M metagenome (GOLD analysis project Ga0247611, IMG submission 192422) | Sheep rumen microbial communities from Palmerston North, Manawatu-Wanganui, New Zealand - 1770 DNA GHGhigh gp2 | ecosystem: Host-associated > Mammals > Digestive system > Stomach > Rumen ... | reverse complement strand
GGGGCCAGCCGCTCCTTGTTCGGGTTCTCGAACTTGGCGGTCAGGTTCGCCCACTCGGCAGGGACATGGATCTCGGTGTATTCACCGCCGCGGTCCACGGCCGCGTAGTTCATGTTCACGACGTTCTCGCCCTTCTTGCCGTAGGACTTCACGATGGCGTCCTTCATGTACTTCACGGCGTCCTCGTAAGGGATGATGCCGGTGATCTTGAAGAAGGCGCTCTGCAGGATGGTGTTCGTGCGGTTGCCCAGGCCGATTTCCGCGGCGATCTTGGTCGCGTTGATGATATAGACCTTGATGTGCTTCCGGCCGATGATGGCCTTCACGTTGTCCGGGATGTTCTTGATGGTCTCCTCCTCGTCCCAGAGGGAGTTCAGCAGGAGGGTGCCGCCTTCCTTGATGCCCTTGAGGACGTCGTATTTCTTTAGGTAGGACGGGACGTGGCAGGCCACGAAGTCGGGCGTGTTCACCAGGTACGGGGCCTTGATCGGGCTCACGCCGAAGCGCAGGTGCGAGCACGTGTAGCCGCCGGACTTCTTGGAGTCATAGTCGAAGTAGGCCTGGCTGTAGAGGTCGGTATGGGAGCCGATGATCTTGATGGTGTTCTTGTTGGCGCCCACGGTACCGTCGGAGCCGAGACCGTAGAACTTGCATTCGGTGGTGCCGGGCTTCACGATGGAGACCTCGCTCTTGATCGGGAGGGACTTGAAGGTCACGTCGTCCACGATGCCGATGGTGAAGTCGGCCTTGGGCTCCTTCATGTCCAGGTTGTCGAACACGGAGACGATCTGCGCCGGGGTGGTGTCCTTGGAGGACAGGCCGTAGCGGCCGCCGATGATCAGCACATTCTGGTCCTTGCCCTGGAAGAGGGCCTTGACGTCGGTGAAGAGGGGCTCGCCCACGGCACCGGGCTCCTTGGTGCGGTCCAGGACGGCGATGCGGCGGACGCTCTTCGGGAGGACGGAGAAGAAGTACTTCTCGGAGAACGGACGGTAGAGGTGCACGGTGATGAGGCCGTACTTGCGGCCGCGGCCGGCGAGGTAGTCGATGGTTTCCTTGATGGTTTCGGTGACGGAGCCCATGGCGACGATGATGTTCTCGGCGGTGGGATCGCCATAGTATTCGAACGGACGGTAGCTGCGGCCGGTGAGTTCGGAGATCTCACCCATGTAGCGGGCGACGATGTCCGGAACGGCGTCGTAGCACTGGTTGCGGGTCTCGACGGCCTGGAAATAGACGTCACCGTTCTGGGCGGTGCCGCGGGTCACGGGAGCATCCGGATTCAGGGCGCGGGCGCGGAAGCGGGCGAGGGCCTTTTCGGAGATCATGTCGCGGAGCTTGTCTTCCGGAAGGGCCTCGATCTTCTGGATCTCGTGGCTGGTGCGGAAGCCGTCGAAGAAGTGCAGGAACGGGATGGAGGACTTGATCGTGGAAAGGTGCGCCACGGCGGCGATATCCTGGGCTTCCTGGACGGAGCCGGAGGCGATCATGGCGAAGCCGGTCTGGCGGCAGGCCATCACGTCCTGGTGGTCGCCGAAGATGGAGAGGGCGTGGGAGGCGAGGGCGCGGGCGGACACGTGGAACACGGTCGGAAGCATTTCGCCGGCAATCTTGTACATGTTCGGGATCATCAGGAGGAGGCCCTGGGATGCCGTGAACGTGGAAGTGAGGGCACCAGCCTGGAGGGAACCGTGGACGGCGCCGGCGGCGCCGGCCTCGCTCTGCATCTCGGTCACTTTCACCGTCTCGCCCCAGAGGTTCTTCTTCCCGTGGGCGGCCCACTCGTCGATGTTCTCGGCCATGGTGGACGACGGCGTGATCGGGTAGATGGCAGCGTGCTCGCAGAACAGGTAGGCGATGTTCGAAGCGGCATAGTTACCATCACAGGTGATGAATTTCTTTTCGTTAGCCATAACAGTTAATTGGGTTTATGTGGTAATTTTATTCGGATAATCCTTCGGTGACTGCCTCCGGCGCGATGCGGTGCACGAGGCCCTGCAGCACGGTGCCGGGACCGATTTCCAGGAAATGGTCCGCGCCGTCCGCCACCATGTTCCGCACGGTCTGGGTCCAGCGCACCGGGGAGGTAAGCTGTTTCAGGAGATTCTCCTTGATCGCAGCCGGGTCGGAGGAGGGGAGGGCGGTGACATTCTGGTACACCGGGCACTGCGGCGTCTTGAACGGGGTCTTGTCGATGGCCTCGGCCAGTTCCAGCCGGGCCGGCTCCATGAGCGGGGAGTGGAAAGCGCCGCTCACGGCGAGGGGCAGGGCGCGCTTGGCGCCGGCTTCCTTCATCCTGGCGCACGCTTCCGCGACGGCCCCGGCCTCGCCGGAGATGACCACCTGGCCCTCGCTGTTGTAATTGGCGGGGACCACGATGCCGGTGCAGGACGCGCAGATCTGTTCGATCGTTTCCGTGGGAAGTTTGATGATGGCGGCCATGGTGCCGGGGACTTTCTCGCAGCACTTCTGCATGGCGTTCGCGCGGATGGCGACGAGCTTCAGGGCGTCCTCGAACTCCATCGCGCCGGCGGCGGCGAGGGCGGAAAACTCGCCCAGGGAGTGTCCGGCGACCATGGCCGGCGTTTCCAGGCCGCTGCACAGGGCCAGCACGACGCTGTGGATGAAGATGGCGGGCTGGGTGACGCGGGTGGCCTTCAGGGCCTCGGCATCCTCGCCGAACATGACTTCCGTGATGGAGAAGCCCAGAATGTCATTGGCCTTGTCCATCAGTTCCCGGGCCCGTTCGCTGCGCTCATACAGCGCTTTCCCCATGCCGGGGAACTGTGAACCCTGTCCGGGAAAAATATAGGCTTTACTCATAAGGTTTCAGTACAAACGTTTGCTTTGTCAAAGGCATGGTTTAATAAATCGTACAAAGATAGACAAAAAAGATGAAAACTCCGTTTTTTCAAACTAAATCTTGGCGCTCATCAGAGCGCCCGGCGGAGGCCGTGTCCGTCAGGACTTATAGGCCGGGAGCCGCGGGGGATAATAGGGGGCAGAGCCCCCTCAAAAAAAAAAGAGAGCCGTTGCTCTCTTTTTTGTAGGGACGATCGGATTCGAACCGATGACCTCTTCAATGTGACTGAAGCGCTCTAAACCAGCTGAGCTACGCCCCTGTTCCTGAATTGGGAATGCAAAGATGGAACTTTTTCCGGATATTTGCAAGGGTTTGCCGAAAAAAATGCGCGGAGGCTGTTTATCGTACGACGATGGCGTTCGGGACGATCCGCTGCCCCACATGGTCGAAGCGACGGTTGTCGCAGGGGTGGTTCAGCACGCCTGCGGGGAGGACCCAGAGGGTGGAGGAACCGCCGCCGTCCAGGTTCAGGGCTTCCGTAAGTCCCAGGCTATGGGCCAGTTCCGTGAGCTCTTCGATGCTCATCCCTTCGGCCTCGCCGGGAAAGCGGCCGTCCACGACGACCATCCAGACGCCGCCGTCGGCATCCTTGCCCATCATCGAGCGCGGGTGCCGTTTCCCGAAGAAGGAGGCATAGTCGTCCCGCTCTTCGCCGTAGGTGAAGGTCTGCTCCCCGTCGAAGAGCATCGGCCCGGAGGTCATCACTTCCCACTCCAGGTCAAAGGTATCGGTGGTGTCGCAGGCGGCGAAATCGACGCTCTCGGGGTTCAGGACCACGGCCCCGTTGGCCCGGGTAGGGTCGATGGAGACGTTCCTTCCGACGATGAACCCGTCGTCTTTCACAAGGGTGACGGCCGTGAGCTCGCTCATGTTGAAAAAACTGCCGTTGATGCCGGCAAATGCGTCATACCTCAGGCACAGGGCGCTGGTGCTGTCGGCCTGCTCGCCCTCGGCCGCGACGACGGTGGTCTGGAAGGCGTGCGGATTGTAGCGGACGAAGGCGATGGCCTGGCCGTTCCGCTGCAGGGTGCCGTAGAACCCGTCGGCCTTGGCCGCCTTCCGTTCCGTCAGCTGCGCGCCGGTCCGGAGGTCATACACCGTGGCCCCTTCAGGCACGTGGGAGGCGGGCTGGGCGCAGGCGGCAAGGCAAAAAAGGGCAAAGACGGCGGCTTTTGCCCGATTATCGGTCATTCTCCTGGAAATTCGGGCAAAACAGCCCTTTTTTGCACGGATTTTTTTCATGGTCCTTTGATTTTGCCGGTTCGGAAACAAATATAGGCAATCTCCCCGAAAAAACGTACATTTGTATCCTATGAAACGTTGGCTGACTGTATTTTGTGCGGGGGTGCTGGCCGCCTCCTGTGCCCCGAAGGAGCAGGTCCCGGCCGCCCCGGATTATGCTTCGGACGCGTCGTGGTATGTGACGGACCGGGGTGGGGCGATAGATCTTTTCTATGTGTGTTCCACGGAAACGTTGGATTACGAAGTGAATGGCAGGGTCATGCACCATGCGCCCGCAGCGGATTCCGCTGCCTGTCCGGGAATCCGGCAGGAGATGCAGGGGGTGGACCGGATCCTGGGCGGAGACCTGAATTTTTACTCGCCGTTCTACCGGCAGGTGACCATGGAAACCTATGCCGATTCCACCCTGATCGCCCGGCGCTTCCCGCTGGCGATGGGCGATGTCCGGAGGGCTTTCCAATACTATGTCGATCACCTGAGCGGCGGCCGCCCCTTTGTCCTCGCCGGTTTTTCCCAGGGCGGGGAAGCGCTGGTGGAGCTTCTGAAGGAGATGCCGGAGGAACTGCGCCCCCGCCTTGTCGCCGCCTATGTGCTGGGTTGGAAGATCACGGGGGACGACCTGACCGAAGCACCCTGGATCCGTCCCGCCCGGGGGGCCGACGACACGGGCGTCACGATCTGTTACAATTCCGTGGAAACCCCCGAGGCGGCGAATCCGCTGGTCAGCGAGGGTAACTCCGTGGCGATCAATCCGGTGAACTGGGTGACGGACGCCACCCCGGCCGTGCTTTTCGACACCTTGACGGTGACCCTGGACCCGGCGTCCAAACTGCTCATGGTCGATGGCTATGAAGGGGATTCTTCCTGGCCGCCCTACTTCCGGGACGGCTGCTACCACACCTTCGAGATCCGTTGGTACGGAGACCATCTCCGGGAGAATATCGCGCAGCGCTGCGCGGCATATCTGGGACAGTAGGGCTATTCTGCCCAGTGTCTTGGACGCAGGATGAAACACCTGGTTTTCCGCATGGTTCCGCGAATCGGTCCCATATCAGTCCAGCGGAATCTCCGGATGCTGGACGGCCAGGGGCAGACCTTCCTGCGAGAGGTAGAACATGTAGAGGATGACGGGCTTCGAGCCCCGGTTCTCGCCGTGGTGGATGGTGTTCACCATTTCGACGACGGTTTCGCCCTCGTGTACGGTCTTTTCCTTGCCGTCCTGGCCGATGATGGTCAGTTCACCCTGCACCAGTATGCCGTAGTTCATCACGGGGTGGTGGTGCCAGCCCAGCTTTTTTCCGGCAGGGAAGGTATATTTCACCGCGACCAGTTCGGGACGACCTGCCAAGTAGTCGGGCAATTCCACGCCGTCCCAGCTTTGCGAGGTGCGGATCAGTTCTTCACTCTTCACCTCGGCTTTCTGCGTTTTCGATTCCTGGCAGGCTGTCAGGACAGCCGTCGTGCCGCAGAGGATGAGGACGGCGGCCAGCGCCCGGTACATAAGTTTTTTTGTCATGGTATGGTTGATGTTAAAGGATCAGTTTGATCCGGAACCCCCGCTCGGTGGGTTCTTCCACGACGCGGCGGCATTCTCCGGCGAGGTCGGCCCGCTGCTCCCCGCTCAGCGGCGTCGCTCCCATTTTCTCCACCATGAAGTCCAGGGAAGTGACCCCCGACTGCTCGCTGTGGGTGATCCGGACCGTGATGGGGCGGTAGGCGGCCATCACCTCATCGAGCATCTTGTCGCAGAGCCTCCGGGCCGTCTCCTGCTTCCCGTCGAGGCCGTATTTGTGGCAGAAGGCATTGATGGAAGAGTGCATGCCCAGGAAATCGAAATCGGGACCGTCGATCTCGAACACCTCCTTGCGGATGCGCTGGATGAAAGCCTTGGTGGCACTGCGGACGGGGGCCTCGAAAATCTGTTCAGGCGTTCCGTCCTCATGGATATAGCCGCCCGACATGAAGAAGATGCGGGTGCTCACGTCACGGGCGAATTTCATCTCATGGGTGACGATGAGCATGGTCATACCATCCCTTGCCAACTGGCGGATGACGCTGAGCACTTCGCCCACCATCGTGGGATCCAGGGCCGATGTGGGCTCGTCGAAGAGGATGACTTCCGGCTTCATGGCCAGGGCGCGGGCGATGGCTACACGCTGTTTCTGCCCGCCGGAAAGACTCCCCGGAAAGACGCCGGCCTTTTCGGCCAGTCCCACCTTGCGCAGGAGCGCCATGGCCTCTTCACGTGCTTTCTCCGGTGTTTCTCCGTGCAGCTGGCAGGGGGCCATCATGACATTCTCCAGTACCGTCTTATGGGCAAAGAGGTTGAATCCCTGGAAAACCATCCCCATCCTCTGGCGCAGCAGGTGGATGGGATAGCCTTTGGAAAGGATGTTCTCGCCATTGAAGAGGATCTCTCCGCCGGAGGGCGGGTCCAGCAGGTTGAGGGCGCGCAGAAGGGTGCTCTTCCCCGTCCCTGACGGGCCGATGATGGAGATGACCTCACCGCGGTGGATGTCGGCATTGATGTCGCGCAGCACCTGAAGGCTGCCATAGTTCTTCCTCAGGTGGGAGATGCGGATGAGGGGTGTACCGGGGGCGGAAGGTTCGGTCCGGGAAACGGACGAAATCCTTGCGAGGGACCGGCGGCGAAGGACGATCCAGACAGCGGCGGCGCCTGCGAGAAGGATGGCCCATAGCCATGGCCGCTTGCTCCCGCCATCTTGCGTACCTTCCGGCTGCGTACCTCCTGTCAGCAGTCCTGCTTCTCCCTTCCGCGTGATGAACAGGATACGCGATTCAATGTAACCATCGGAGAAAAGAACCTGCTTGCTGCGCTCTTCGGTGATGGAGATGGCGCCCATGGCCAGGTCGGCCTTGCCCGTCTGGACGGCGGGAATCTGTCCGGAGAAGTCCACGATCTGAAACTCCAGCTGCCAGTTGCGCCGGTTGGCCCATTCCGTCAGGAGGTCGGGTTCCAGGCCGGAGGGCTTTCCCTCGCAGATGAAATTGAACGGGGGCATGGTCGGATAAGTGGCCACACGCAGGGTGCGCCCGGTGCCGCGCTGCTCAGGAACGGCGATGGAGGAAGGATCTTCGGCTTTCTGCCAGCGGTCGTAGATCTCCTGGTAGGTGCCGTCCCGGCGAATCTCGGCGAGAAACTGGTTGAAGTCCTGCTGCAGGGCGGTATTGCCCTGCGCGAAGATGGCACCTATAGGGCTCGGCGGAAGGCCTGCCCCCACCGAATCCACCTTGGCGGCCAACTCCCGGTTGAAAGTCAGGGTAAGGCTCTCGTTGCCGCCTACATCCACTCTGCCCAGTTCCAGGCCCGAGGTTATATCGGCATAGGAGGCGAGCCGCTGGATATCCGCCCCCGGCGCCATGTCGGTGACGGCAATGTCCTGGACGCTGCCGATGATGACGCCTACGCGTTTCCCGTCAAGGGCCTTGAAAACGGCCGGGACATCCTTTTCCGCAACTTCCCTGCCGGAGGAAAACCATGCCGGGACGAAGCCCGCCAGGCCGAACAGCAGCAGGACGGCAGCGCTGGCAAGGGCCTTCCTCCGCTGGTGGGTGACCAGGGAGGAAAGCAGCAGCCCGATCAGCCAGGCAACCATGAAATAGATGACGGCCGTCACGATCAGGGGAAAGAAGGCCTCGAACGTGCGGGACCGGATGAGGTCGGAAGCCCTTGTCATGTCGGTGACCGCGATGTAGCCCACGATGCTGGTTCCCTTGAGCAGGCTCACTACCTCGCCCTGATAGACGGGCATCACGGCCCTGATCACCTGCGGAAGCACGATCCTGAAAAACGTCTGCCGCGGCGTATAACCCAGTGCCAGGCCTGCCTCTGTCTGGCCGCGGTCGATGCCCTGGATGGCGGTCCGAAGCATCTCGCTGATGTAGGCGGCGGTGTTCATGCCGAAAGTGATGATGGCGACCACGATACCCGTAGCGTCCAGGGGTGCCATAATCACGTAGTACATGAGCATGAGCACCACCAGCACGGGCGTCCCGCGCATGATCTCAATATACACCTGGGCAATTTGCTGCAGCCATTTTCGCCGGCTCATGCGCATCCAGCACACCAACCCGCCCAGCAGGGTGCCCAGCAGGGCGGCGCACAGGGTGATGAGCAGCGTCACCTGAAGGCCGTCCAGGATCATTCTGTACCGGTCTTCGGCGATAAGGTTGTTTTTAAAACTCTCTGCAAGCGATCTGATCAGGTCCGTCATCTTTTACGCTCATTTAAGGTGCATTATCGACAAAGATACTCTTTTATAGGGCTTGATACAAGGAAGATTTGATAAAAATGCCATTCGTCGCTTTCCGTTTCCACTCCCAGGTTGCCGGTGCCGGCAATCCGGATACGGTTGGAATGGACGACCTGGCGAAGTTCGGCCGGTCACTAAGTTGAAGCCGGACGATGTGGTCAAGTGACGGTTTTGCGCATGCGTGTGCGTGTGTGCGTGCGTGTGTGTGCGTGGGCTGGCCGGCCGGCCGCAAATGCGGGAAAACGCCCTTCCAGCGCGTTCTGCGTGCCGACGCGGCAAGTATCTTGAGCAAAACGGCGTTTATACCGGACGCGTCGGCAAGCAGACGGACGTCTGGGACTGATTATTTGAAAACGTGGCGCTGCCTGGACATCGGATGCAATTCGATCAGGTCGATGCCTGGTTGAAAGATCCGTTATGTACCCGCAACCGGAATAGTATCGAACCAATTCCTGGAAGATTTGGAAAGAATCTGGGTACTCCGAGATGTCATTCCGAATCCGTAGGTGCAGATGATTCTCCATTATTCTTTTGAAAAGTAAGGAGAAAATCATTGCTCTGCTCAAAGCCCATCCGGAATACTCCGCCCGTAAACTGGCCGAAGTCATCGGTATTACCGACAAAGCCATAGAGAAGCATCTGGCCAAATTGAAGGCCGAGGGCCTCATCCAAAGAAAAGGCCTCGACAAGGGTGGGAAATGGACTGTTCTGTAACAGGGCTGGGAACCGAACGGTTTATACTCATCTGATTATTAATGACTTGTAAAATGAATAGTTTCCAACCTTCCAGGTTCTTCTCTGTGCCAATACAGCTGCGGTGATAGGCGTAATGGTCTTTTTTCCGAGAATCCTGGGGCTGTTCTCCTTGGTCTAAAACAGGGTCTCAGCCATTTTCAATTACGATCTTCTCCTTTATCTCTTCTCTTGATAAAGAAGCATATTGCATAGACCAAAGCTATGCATACAAGGAAATGGCCCAGGCCCCTAAACCTGTTGTGAGTGTCCTTCTGGCATATGGAACGACAAGATTAAGGAGGATGACTACTTATTGCTCACTTTATGAAAATACCAAGCAACCAGACCATAGGCAATAATCTGGACAGGAATGCTCACCCCAAGTACCAACTTAGTTGTAGAAGGATCCAAACCTGCAATCTTGAAATAATAGAATATGATAAGATTGCTGATTACAAGGATGATCGCAAGACCAATCAGTAAGCTTTTGTATTTCTTCTCCATATGTTCAGATAACCGGTTCTGACAAAGATAGTAATTTTCGGGAATTATATACCTGTTGTCCAAAATGGACGGGGGGAAGCGGGCTCTTCAATCAACGGTATATGAATAAAACTTATCTCTAACGAATGTGTATGTAACTCCCTCCGCCGGTGCTTTTTCTGGTCCGGCATAAAGAATGTCTATTGTATCGCCATATTCATACATATCAGTCGGCATTCCGTTTATAAGCAAACAAGCATTTACAGTCATTTCCTCCAAGACCATGTTCTTGAATCTCAGGGAATCTTTTTGTGCCGATTCTATTCTATACTTGATTATCTTTTCAGGCACTCTATGTTCTCTTTGCCATTTGCGAACAGCCCATGGCACCCTACTCGTATTATTTGAGCATGAAATGACAAGCAAACAATAAAGCAGAATGTAAAAAATGTCCTGTCGCATACTAAACTATAGTTGTTGAAACGAATGAAACAAAAATACAAATAAAACCCTATTTACGGAGTTTCTGTGGACAACAAGTAAATTGTTCCCTTTAGTTTTCATTATTTGTTGAATAAACAAATATAATGAATTTATTAAGTAAAGAAAACAAACGGGTCAAAAAAGCGGGGTTGGGAACTGCACTATTTATACTCGGCTGACTATCAATGACTTGTGAGGAGGGCGGTTCCAAACCTTCCTGAAAAATGGTTCTTCGTCAATTTCGGTGCAGGATCTTCTGTGCAACTTTTTGTCAATCAGCTTATTGGGCAAGGTCTGCGTTCATTTTGGGCAAGATCTGTTTTTTA
>Ga0247611_10011157_pt1 | contig 10407 bp, 7 predicted proteins | sample 177DNAGHGhighgp2_FD_192422 | JGI IMG/M metagenome (GOLD analysis project Ga0247611, IMG submission 192422) | Sheep rumen microbial communities from Palmerston North, Manawatu-Wanganui, New Zealand - 1770 DNA GHGhigh gp2 | ecosystem: Host-associated > Mammals > Digestive system > Stomach > Rumen ... | reverse complement strand
CATCAATCGACTGAAGCGTATGGCACGCTCCGACAATAATAAGGACTATCTGGATCAAGTCTATTATGCCATCGGTAATATCTATCTCAGCCAGAGAGACACGACACGTGCGATTGCCGCTTATGAGGAAGGTAATAAAAAAGCCACACGCAGCGGAACAGAGAAAGGTGTACTGTTGTTACAACTGGGTAACCTCTATTGGCAACAGGAGAAATACAGTGATGCACGACGCTGCTATGGAGAGGCCATCGGACTGTTAGACCAAGACCGAAAAGGCTATAAGGAATTGGCTTTACGTTCTAAAGTACTGGACGAACTTGTACCTTATACGGATGCCATCCACCTGCAGGACTCCCTGCAACGACTTGCAGTGATGCCTGAGGCTGAACGCAATAAAGCCATCGACCGTGTCATTGAGGAACTCATCAAGAAGGAGAAAGAGGAGAAACGTGCCCAACAGGAAGCAGAGGCAGAGCAGCAGTTGGCACAACAAAGTGGAATTGGAAACACACAAACCATGACACAACAGCAGCAGCCGACCCGGACTAGTCCACAAAGCAATATCTGGTATTTCTATAACCCTCAGGCTGTCAGTCAGGGGAAACAGCGTTTCGAGCAACAATGGGGACGACGACCTAATGCAGACAACTGGCAACGCTCTAACCTGACAGTGCTGAAGATGGACTCTGAGGAAGAAGAGAACTCCGAAGACTCAGAGAGCTCCGAGAACTCGGAGAACTCAGGTCAAGGTTCCGAGCCTGGCGATTCGATTGCCAGTGACACAAATGTCCCTGACAGCATACCAAGTGACCCACATACCCGTGAGTACTATCTTGCCCAGATACCTTTCACCGAGGAACAAAAGGCAGCCAGTGACGCCATTATCATGGAGTCCCTATTCCATGCAGGAATCATTCTGAAAGACAAACTGGACAACCTGACACTTAGTCATAAGATGCTCTATCGCCTTGTCAGTCAATATCCCGACTACGAGCATAATGACGAGGCATGGTATCACCTCTATCTCATCTATGCCCGACAAGGAAGATGGGATCTGGCTAATGACGCCCTTGAGCATATGAAACAACGACATCAGGAAAGCCAATGGACCATCCTGCTCTCTGATCCTTACTATGCAGAGAACCAACGATTCGGACAACATATTGAAGACTCTTTGTATACAGCTACCTACGAAGCATTTAAAGCGGAGCGTTATCGGGAGGTGGAGACCAACGTACAACTATCGGCTCAACGATTCCCCAACGGACAGAACCGTGCCAAATTCCTTTTCATAGAAGGTTTGAGCCTGTTGAACAACCAGAAACCCGACAGTTGTGTGGCACGGATGAAACAAATCGTGGAGAATTATCCTGAGAGTGAAGTGAGCGACATGGCAGGACAGATTGTAAAGGGTGTCCAACAAGGCAGACGACTGCAAAGTGGTAAGATGTCTGACATCTGGAGACAACGCCAGAACTTAGAGCATCCGGACGACTCCGTCCATATCGATACACTCAGCACAGAACGAGATGTACGCTATGCCTTCGTCCTTGCCTACACTCCAGACAGTGTCGACCAGAATCAACTGTTGTACGAGATTGCGAAATACAACTTCACCAGTTACCTGGTCCGTAACTTCGAGATTGCCGTAGACACTGACGGAGCCATCAGCAGGATGATAGTTACAGGATTCCTCAGTTATGACGAGGCACTGCAATATGCCCGACAACTTTATTCCAACCTGCAGATGAGTGAGCGACTGGCAGGCTGTCGCCGTATTATCATCAGTGAACAGAACCTGCCGCTATTAGGAACGGCATTCAGTTATGACGACTATGACATCTTCTTCCAACAAGAACTGGAGCCTGTAAAGATCACCAACGAACAGTTGCTGAACCTACCAGAAACCATTGTGGAAGAGGAGGACGAGGAGGATGTTCCGCAACAAGAACAGGATAGTGATGACGACCTTTTCCCACCAGAAAGTACGCCACAGAATATGGAGACTATTGATTTTGATGATGATTTCTATTATTAATATAAACTGCAAAGACGATGACAAACGGACTATTACTCTGGGCTGATGATGAGATGGAACTGCTTCGCCCACATCTTCTATTCCTTGAGAAGAAAGGCTATGAAGTAGTTACCGTCACCAATGGTATCGATGCCATTGAAGAATGCCGACAGCGGACTTTCGACCTTATACTGTTAGACGAGATGATGCCTGGTCTGACAGGATTAGAGACGCTCCAGCGAATCAAAGAACTGCAACCGACTGTTCCTGTTGTCATGGTGACGAAAAGCGAGGAAGAGAATATCATGAATCAGGCAGTTGGACAGAATATTGCCGACTACCTCATCAAGCCAGTTAATCCAAATCAGATACTGTTGACTCTCAAGAAACTCATTCATCGACGTGAGATTGTCGCAGAGGTGACACAGACAGCCTATCAGCAACAGTTCCAGCAACTCGGTATGCAGATAATGGACTGCAGAACGTGGAATGACTGGGCAGATATGTATCGTCAACTGGTACGTTGGGAACTCCAGCTTTCCGCCACCGACTCTGCTATGGCGGATATGTTACGAATGCAGAAAGAAGAGGCGAACATCGGGTTTACTAAGTTCGTCAAGAAAAACTACCTCGGATGGTTGGGAGAGAGAGAGGTTATGATGAGTCCGGATGTCTTCAAACAAGAAATCTTCCCTCGACTGTCCGCTGGCGAGAAAATCTTTCTGATTGTATTGGATAATTTCCGTTACGACCAATGGAAGACGATAGAGACAGAATTTGCCGACTTTGAGATTGACGAACAACTCTATTGCAGCATCCTGCCGACAGCCACTCAGTATGCCCGTAATGCCATCTTCTCTGGATTAATGCCTGACCAGATTGCCCACATGTTCCCTGACTTATGGGTTGACGAGGATGAGGAAGAGGGAAAGAACCTCAATGAAGCACCACTTATCCAGACACAGATAGAGCGTTATAGACGGCATGACTCTTTCTCGTATCATAAGATTAATACCACGGACGAGGCAGAACGCTATATGAATCAATTATCCTCATTGGAGAAGAACGACTTGAACGTGGTGGTCATCAACTTTATTGACATGCTCTCCCATGCCCGAACGGAATCCAAGATGGTGCGGGAACTGGCACACGACGAAGCGGCATATCGGTCCTTAACCTTATCATGGTTCCGACATTCCATCATGTCACAGTTGTTACGTCAACTGGCACAGACAGACTACCGTATTGTCATCACGACAGATCACGGCTCTATCCGTACCAACTCTCCTGTGAAGATCATCGGAGATCGTAACACCAATACCAACCTGCGCTATAAACTCGGCAAGAATCTTTCCTATGACGACAAGGACCTGTTTGTTATCAAAGAGCCACAGAAAGCTTTCCTGCCCTCTCCCAATCTCTCCACCAGTTATGTGTTTGCCACAGGCGACAGATTCTTCGCCTATCCCAACAACTATAACTATTATGTCACCTACTACAGGAACACCTTCCAGCATGGAGGCATCTCTATGGAGGAGATGATGATACCGTTTATCACACTCAAAGGAAAAAACAGATAGGAAAAATGACCACCATACAGATTAACGATATTGAAAACATTCACGAGGCTGCTCGTGAGTTTATTAACCAAATCGGTGACGCACGCGTCTTTGCCTTCTATGGTAAGATGGGAGCTGGTAAAACCACTTTCATCAAAGCCATCTGTGAGGAGTTAGGATGCCAAGATGTCATTACCAGTCCCACTTTCGCCATCGTCAATGAATACAGCAGTGACACGACACCTATCTACCACTTCGATTTCTATCGTATCAAAAAACTGGAGGAGGTCTATGATATGGGATATGAGGAATACTTCTACAGTGGTGCACTCTGCTTGATTGAATGGCCCGAACTGATAGAAGAAATCCTGCCCGATGATGCTGTACATGTCAACATCAACGAGCAGGAAGATGGTAGCAGAACTATTACGTTCTGATTACAGCAGCGAGTCGAACTTCTCCTGTATCTTCGCTTTGGGCTGAGCACCTACAATCTTGTCAACAAGTTGTCCGCCCTTAAAGAACAGGATAGTAGGAATGTTACGGATACCGTACTCTACGGCCAGTTCCTCATTCTCCTCCACATCACATTTACCTACGGCGACACGACCATCATACTCCTCGGCAAGTTCAGAGATGACTGGACCTACCATACGGCAAGGCCCACACCATGTTGCCCAAAAATCAACTACTAATGGCTGATCGCCACTCTTCAAGTTCTCGAAATTCTCGGATGTTATAGTTACTTCCATAGTCTAAAAAAATTATTTAATTAATACTACAATATATTCTTCTCATTTATTTTCCAGCAAATATCATGCCACACCTTAGTTAATCTTATAGTCGAGTGCTGGGGTGTGATCAATGAAATTGACCAACACGCTTTTGACATCCACCGTCTTTGTCGTACTCCGCAAAAGCACATGGTGTTTGCCAGTGCCATCTATTAATTGGAAGAAAACTTTTGTCTTCCCTGGATTCGACTTGATTAATTCTCCTAATTCAGTGACAATCTGATCGTCCAACAAATCTATTGCCAATGAGATTGTTATACGATCTATCGCCTTTGCTTTGATGGCCTGCAAGAATTCGACATCCTGAACTTTAAGTTCCATCAAATCACTATGCTGGAACCTCGGTTGCATTTTGGCTGTCACATAGACTGGAGAACCTATCCCAAACATGCCACTTCTGTCACCCCAATCCTTTCCGAAAAGTCTCAGTTCACCTGAACCCTCAAAGTCCTCAATGGTCACAAAGCCACAAGGCTCTCCACGCTTGGTTAATGCCTGACGAACATTGGTAACGATACCACCAAATATAATATCCTCTCTGTCTGTCAGTTGTTGCTCATCTGATAATTCCGAGCAATGCGTATTACAAAGATTATCCAATACTATACGATATTCGTCAAGAGGATGTGCAGAGAGATAGATACCCACCAACTCCCGCTCACGGTTCAGGCGTTCAATATCACTCCACTTCTCGCCTTTTGGTATTGGTGGCGTGGCAATATCCACCTCGTTCTCGCCACCAAAGAGAGAGTTACGCATTTGCTGCTGTTCCATCTGGTACATCTGTCCATAGCGCACCAAGGTATCTAAGAACATCTCACCCTTGCTGTTCTCCGCAAAGAAATCCTCACGGGCAATACCAAAACTATCGAAGCCTCCACTCAAGGCAAGACTTTCAAATGCCTTTCGGTTGACACAAGAGAAATTGATGCGTTGTGCGAAGTCGAAGATTGACTTGTAGACTCCGTTTTTCTCTCGTTCTTGGATAATTGCCTCAGCGGCATTGTCACCCATTCCCTTAATAGCAGCAAGTCCGAAACGAATCTCTCCTTTTTTATTTACACCAAACTTCAAATAGGACTCATTGACATCAGGACCTAAGGTAGCTATACCCATTGCCTTACACTCATCCATCAGTTTGGTAATTTCCGTTATCTGGTCACGACGACGGCTCATGATGGCTGCCATAAACTCGGCAGGATAATTAGCTTTCAGATAAGCTGTCTGATACGCTACCCAAGAATAACAGGCCGCATGTGACTTATTGAAGGCATAAGAGGCAAAAGCCTCCCAACCACTCCATATCTCTTCCAATATCTTTGGGTCGTGTCCATTGGCAATACCGCCTTCGATGAACTTCGGCTTCATTGCATCTACGATGTCCTTCTTTTTCTTACCCATCGCCTTACGCAAAGCATCACTCTCACCACGAGTAAAGTTAGCCAACTGTCGTGACAGCAACATGACTTGCTCCTGATAGACCGTAATACCATAGGTATCCTTCAAATACTTCTCCATACATGGAATATCATATTTGATTTCTTCCTTACCATGCTTACGGGCAATGAAGTTGGGAATCTTCTCCATAGGTCCTGGACGATAGAGCGCATTCATGGCAATGAGGTCCTCAAAGACAGTAGGCTTCAGTTCGCGTAGGTATTTCTGCATACCATTCGACTCAAACTGGAAAGTACCGACAGTGCGTCCTTGCTGATAGAGTTCATAGGTCTTAGGATCATCGATGGGTATATTATCAAGGTCGATATCAATACCCCGATGTATCTTGATATTCTCACAAGCCTCCTTCAACTCCGAGAGTGTTTTCAAACCCAAGAAGTCCATTTTAATAAGTCCTGTCGACTCAATGACATGTCCGTCGTATTGTGTACAATTGGTCTTAGTATCCTTGAAATCCGGGTCGTCTGCCGTTGAGACAGGCACCCAGTCACTGATAGGATCCCTGCAGATGATAAAGCCACAGGCATGGATACCTGTTCCACGCACTGTTCCCTCCAGCATCTTGGCATATTTAATCGTATTGGCAAGATGCTGATCTCTGGACGCCTCTGCCTCCCGAAGTTCAGGAACCGCTTTAAGGGCGTTGGTGAGATTCATCTTCGGCGTCTTACCATCTACATCTGGCAAACGGTCTGGTATTGCTTTGCAGAGTGCATTGGATACAGCAAGAGGAACTTTCTCTACACGTGCCACATCCTTGATGGAGTTCTTGGTTGCCATGGTAGCATAGGTAATGATATGGGCACAGTTGTCATGTCCGTATTTATCTTCCACCCATTTCAATACTTTTCCGCGTCCATCATCATCGAAATCCGTATCAATATCAGGTAACGAGATACGGTCGGGATTCAGGAAACGCTCAAACAGCAAATCATACTTCAACGGATCAATCTTCGTGATACCCAAGCAATAGGCAACCACCGAGCCTGCTGCTGATCCACGACCAGGTCCAACCATGACTCCCAATTCATCACGTGCGGAGTTGATGAAATCCTGTACAATAAGGAAGTAGCCAGGGAAACCCATTGTTTTCATGACATGCAGTTCAAAACGGATACGGTCATCCACTTCCTTTGACAAGGGCTGAGGATAGCGTTTGGCTGCACCTTCATAAGCCAGTTTCTTCAAATAGTCTGCCTCGAATTTGATACGATACAGTTTATCATAGCCACCCAGTTTCTTGATCTTCTTCTCTCCTTCCTCCTGAGACAACTTATTCTCTCCGTTCTCGTCACTGGTAAACTCATCAAAGAGTTGTTGTTCTGTGAACTTCTGTCTCCATTCCTCCTCAGTACCAAACGATTCAGGAATAGGGAAGAAAGGCATGATAGGATCGTGGTCGAGACTATAGAATTCTACCTTGTCTAATATTTCAAGCGTATTGGAAAGTGCTTCGGGAATATCTGAGAAGACAGCATTCATCTCCTCACGGGTCTTAAACCATTCCTGCTTGGAATATAGCATTCGCGTCGGATCATCTAAGTCTTTTCCTGTCGACAAGCAAAGCAGATGGTCATGAGCCTCCGCATTCTCCTGGTCCACGAAATGGGCATCATTCGTACATATCAGTTTAATGCCGTATTCATGCGCCAAATCTATCAACACCTTGTTAGCTTTCTGCTGCATCGGAAAAGTCTCACGATTGGCTCGGATACTCGGATCCGTCACTTCGTGACGTTGGAGTTCCAGATAATAATCCTCTCCAAAGGTATGATGATACCACTCTACTGCCTCACGGGCTCCTGCAATATCACCTTGCAGAATCTTGGCTGGCACCTCACCAGCGATACAAGCAGAGCAGACTATCAGTCCTTCATGGTATTTCTCTAAATCGGCACGATCGGTACGAGGACGCATATAAAAGCCGTCAATCCATGAGTTACTCACCAATTTGATCAAGTTCTTATATCCCTGATAGTTCTTGGCAAGGACAATTAAGTGGTAACCACCCATGTCCTCTTTGTTACGTCTCAACTCCTTAGCACCACATCGCGAGACATACATCTCACATCCAAAAATGGGTTTGAATGGCTCCAACCCTTCTTTCTTACGGTTCTTATTGACTCCACCCACATAGTCATGAAATTCTTTGATACCAAACATATCACCATGATCCGTGATTGCCATACCACGCATACCGTTGCCAATAGCCTTGTCAACTAGTTTCTTGATACTCGACTGTCCGTCAAGTATCGAATAATAAGTATGTACGTGGAGGTGAATAAAATCTTCCATAAAAGGTTTTTTGCCTATTTTGAGCCTCAAAGTTACACTAAAAAGCCGAAATAACCAAAAAAAATAAGAATTAAGAATTAAGAATTAAGAATTATTTTATACCTTTGCATATTGAATAGCAAACATTCGACATTACTACTCATGGGAGAAAAAATCCAAAAGATAAAGAAACTTAAAAACGTCAGAATACATCGCGAGGGAACCAATGAACTCTTGCTGAGCGCAGGTATGATACTTGCTATCGGCTATCTGCTTCTTACACTCTTCGACACACGAATACCTTTTTGGATATTTATCGTCATTTTTGGAGTTGTATGGTTCATCGTACTCAACTTCTACCGTTGTCCTATCCGTTATTTCAATGGGGACACCGAGAAACTTGTCGTTGCGCCTGCAGACGGAAAGATTGTAGTCATTGAAGAGGCAGAGGAAAACGAATATTTCCATGACAAGCGATTGTTGATTAGTATCTTCATGAGTCCCTTGAACGTTCATGCCAACTGGTTCCCTGTCGACGGCAAAGTGAAGTTCGTTCATCATCAGAACGGTAACTACCATAAGGCATGGCTGCCTAAGGCGAGTGAGGAGAATGAGCATGCAGACATCATGATTACCACTCCTGAAGGAGAGGATATCTTGGTGCGCCAGATTGCTGGTGCGATGGCACGTCGTATTGTCACTTATGCAAAAGAAGGAGAAGAATGTTATATTGACGAACACTTAGGATTCATCAAGTTAGGTTCCCGTGTGGATGTCTATCTTCCTTTGGGAACAAAAGTCTGTGTGACGATGGACCAGCCAACCACTGGAGATCAGACCGTGATTGCAAAACTGAAATAAATGAGTATCAAGAAACATATCCCTAATACCATCACATGCTGCAACCTCATCTCTGGCTGCATTGCTACCTTTTGGGCTTTTCAGGGAAGATGCGATTTGGCTTTGCTCTTTATCGTGATTGGTGCTGTCTTTGATTTCTTCGATGGCATGAGTGCCCGTCTGTTAGGGGTTTCCTCACCCATCGGAAAAGAACTCGACTCCCTTGCTGACTGTATCACTTTCGGTTTTGCCCCTTCTGCCATCGTATACGAATACCTTAGACCAGATACAGAACTGCTCCCGTTTGTTGTTTTCATCATGGCAGCCTTCTCTGCACTGCGTTTGGCAAAGTTTAACCTTGATGAGCGACAGGCTTTAGGGTTCATCGGATTGCCAACTCCTGCTAATGCCTTGTTCTGGGGCTCACTCATTGTCGGAGCAGGCGACTGGATGAAATCGGCACCATTCATTTCTTCCAATCTAAGTCTGGTCATTTTGGCAGGCTCTTTCATCAGTTGTTACTTGCTTGTCGCTGAGATTCCCATGTTCGCATTGAAGTTCAAACACTGGGGATGGAAAGGCAATGAGATCAAATACATCTTCCTTCTCACCTGCATTCCGCTCCTTGCTTTCTTAGGCATCAGTGGACTGGCTGCTATTATCGCATGGTATATTATTCTATCAATAATTACTAATCGTAACACTATCAATAATAACTAATACCCCGAAATTATGAGTAACAACATGGGATTCCTCATCTTCATTTTCTTCATCGTGATATTCATCCTCCTGTTGACAGGCGGTCATATCATCAAGTATATCAAGAACGCCCGACTGAAGGCAAAGAAGGAAGCGCGAGAACAAGAACAGAAATACCGTGACGAGACAGGTCGCCAACAGCGACAGTATCATTACAGCGGTCCTAAGAATACCAGTAATCAGGAGGCTAAGCCTCGTTCTGAGGAAGAGGCTCCAAAGGTTGAAGAGCCCAAAGTTGAGGAGATACATACCAAGACTGAGACGGGTGAGACCATCATCGACCGTCGTGCAGAACGTGAAAGCAAGAAAATCTACGATGATGCTGAAGGCGAATACGTAGAATTCAGCGAAGAATAAAAGAAAGCCTCCTGATTGGGAGGCTTTTTTTATCTTTACGGATGAACAAGTGTTCCTATCTCTTCACCGTTCATTACTTTCTTTAGGTTACCGACAATATCCATATTAAACACATAGATAGGTAGGTTGTTGTCTTGACACATGCAGACGGCTGAGAGGTCCATGACCTTCAGACCACGCTCCAGTACCTCTTGATAAGTAATCTCGTTGAATTTAGTGGCTGTGGGGTCTTTCTCTGGGTCTGCCGTATAGACACCATCCACACGGGTACCTTTCAACATCACATCTGCCTCAATCTCCACACCACGCAAGCTCGAACCTGTATCTGTCGTGAAATAAGGCTGACCAG
>Ga0247611_10011156_pt1 | contig 10407 bp, 17 predicted proteins | sample 177DNAGHGhighgp2_FD_192422 | JGI IMG/M metagenome (GOLD analysis project Ga0247611, IMG submission 192422) | Sheep rumen microbial communities from Palmerston North, Manawatu-Wanganui, New Zealand - 1770 DNA GHGhigh gp2 | ecosystem: Host-associated > Mammals > Digestive system > Stomach > Rumen... | reverse complement strand
TGTTTAACATTTGTCGTAAAACATTTTTAAATGATGGTTTACTTTTAGAGATTTCTCACAGTCATCTTTATATTAAGCCTGAAATTTTAAAAGAAATATATATGTTATTAAATAAATTTAATTTGTTAGAATATTTTAAAATTAAAAATTATTATAAGATATCAGAAAAATATAGTTGTATAAGTATTAGTTTAAAAAAAGAATATGACAATCTTTCAGATATCTCTAAATTGAGAGCTTTAATTAGATTACAAGGTAAATTATGAAATGCAATCTTTATGTAATTATAAATATGATTTTGTAGAAAGATATAATAAAAATCAAGTGCTTGAAATGACTATTGTTTTAAGTAATAAAGAATCGTATACGTCTATAATTTATACAGATTTATTACAAACTTATCTTGAACATAATTGGACCATACCCGATTCACTTATAATTGCTATTATTTTAATGCGATTAAAAAACAAATTCATAATGGGAAGACATCATCTAACACATAAGGGTGGATGTAAATTTGGTGAAGTTTTAGGTAAAATAAATTTTTATTCAGACGTAGATGCTGTTTTAGCTAGAGATTATGACGGTTTATCGTATCAAATAGAATCAATATCTAAATATACGACAAGTACATCTATGTATACATATCATTATATGCTTGATAAAACTATATGGACTAAAGAATATAAAAAGAATTTTATAGCTTTATTAAGACTGCAAGGTGAAATTAATTTTTAGATTTATCATCTATGTTTATTTATGATTAACTGTTTGCAAGATAGCTTTGAATACGGATAATCTGGCAATTCGTCCACAATAAATGGTTTTACTTTTTGCCATATATATATAACATAATTAATAATAAAATATTGAGAGGTTAATGTATGTCAAATAATAGAATTGAAGAAACCGTTAAGATAAATAAAGACGTATATACTTTTATTTTATGTTCAGAATTAGTTATGATATGTAGAGATAAAGGTATTGAAAGTGATAGTCTTTATGTTAACTTATTAACAGATGGTAGTCTAGAATATATGTTTGTACATGGATATATTTGGAGTACTGGTGGAGTAGCAATTCATTATTCTTCTTATGAAGGTATGTTAAACTATGCAAAAGAAAAAAATTTTGATAAAGATATGATAAAAAAATTTAAAAATAATTTTGATGTATTTGTTGGTAATGCTATTTTAAAAAAGAAAATTAAAAAGGAATTATTTACAAATGAGTGATAACTGGTTTGATAATGTAAATCAAAAAATTTTATTTAAATGGATGCTTTGTGAATATATTACTGATTGGCAAAACACAAATAAAATAACTTGTCATTTTGAGGGTTTTCATAATGAAAATGACATAATACAATTTAGTATAAATGTATATCATTTATCTCCTGTTGAATATCTTTTTGATTTAATTAAAAATGACAACATGTTATCAGAATTAACTGAAATTATTAATATAACTGAAAAATATAAATGTCAAGATGCAATTAGTAGAAAAATCAAATATACATGTTGTGATATACGATTAAATTTAAATAAATTAACTAAAGAAAAATTAGATATAGCATCAGGCCTATTATGTTTATTGGGTTATAAAGAAAAAATAATGAGGAAATAAAAAATGAAAGTTACATATTTAACACAAGCTTTATTAAACTTAAAACGAGTTTTTGTTACTTATCTAAATAATAAGAATGGAGAACTTATATCTTATCAATTTACTGCAAACGATGAAGGTATCACGTTAGATTTTGTGATTAATATGTCTACATATATACATAATCAAGAATTAATAAACGAATTTATGCAAGATTATGATTTATATGATTATATAAAAATTCAAAGTTGTCAACATATTCAACAAAATAATTATATGAGAACGATTGTAACTTTCGTTGAAACAAATGATAAAAAACATAGGAAAGAATTATGTGGTCTATTTATGATAAAGCATTAATTCCTAAATATTCATGGGATGTACAGTATAAATTTACGGTTGATAATGATAATCTTTTTGTTATAGGTATTCAAGGATCGCGTCGAGATAAATTTTTGAAATATTTAAGACGTGTTTTTAAGAATCATTTTATAATTGTACCAGATTTAGAATATGATCCTGAATATAATCCTTTAAGATATAGGCATTATCGTGATAGAATTCGTTATCCTCATGATAAATTCGTAAAAAACGTAGCTAAGACACATATTATACTTTTTGTATTTAAATTAGATGCTTTATTAGGTGCTTTATTAAAAATTAGGGATGGTAAAATTACAGATACGTCTGTAAAAGAATATTTTAAAAATGAATGGCATGCACATATATATCAAAAAGGTAATAATATTATGGGTGACTTATATTTGAGTATAAAAAAGATAAATGAATATACTGATGTAGCCGTAAGTGAAGGTCAAACAATTCAGGATGTTACTGATGAAGAATTATTAAAACTAGTACGTTTACTTTAAAATTAGAAAGGAAAATAAATATGACTCATGAAAAAATTAGATATGATTATAGATATGTAACTTATACTATGGATTCAAATGGTAAATGGAAAGTCAAAAGAATGACTTATACACCAGTATTAAATTATTCTAAGCGAACAACAGGTTTAGATAATAAGGCTAAACTAGGTACATATTATATTAATATTGACAAAAATCTTGGACGCGATATATACGGTAAATCTATTTATGATAACGATTTATTAATAGATGCTAAAAATAATGTTTACAAAATAATTAAAAAGAATTGTACACGTTATTTATTAAATACACAAACTAATAAAACATTAGATATTTCTGAATTAAAAGCACACGAATGGCAACTTATTGGAAATTTATATAAAAATTTACAGAATTGACAAAATAGGCTTTACTTCATAAATAAAATACGTCAATATATTTTATGAAAAGAAAATTAAAGGGACTAAAAACAATGAAAAATTTTCCAGTAGAGTACTTTTTTATAACTAAAAATGGTACTTCATATTATAAAGCATATAATAAGAAAAAAGTTAAACGTGAAATTGATCCTTATACATTAGCATCTATTCCGGTTATATTTGATAATGATTGTACAATTAATTCTATTTTTAAATTAATTGAAAATAATCCACAAATAAAACCTGTATTATATTTTGCTGATGATTTTTTACAAGAAGCTAAAACTAAATCAGTATTAAAAGAAAAAGTAGAAGGTAAAATACGTTTTGCTTGGGATTATATTGAAACAGATAAAGAATATGTACATGTAAATTATCCAATGATGAGAGTTGATGGAGTAGATAAAAAAGGAGAAGCCTTTGGTATAGAATTTTTAAAGGCTTGTGATATTAAAAATGTAGAATTAATGTTTGATACTACTCAACACGTTATTGATTCAAAAGGAAAAGAAGTCGTAATTGTAGATATATATCCAACTTTATTTCAAGTTGTTTATGGCTTATTTTGGGAATTAAGTTTCTTCGGTTCCCCTTCGCAAAGAGATGAACAAGCTGAAGAAATATTTAGCGAAGTAAAAAAATTTAAAACCAAAAAAGCAGAAAAACAATAAAAAACGGCTTTACTTTATAAAAAATATACTATATATTTAACATATCATTTAATAAAGAATGATATATTTAATTTAAAAAGGAAAATAATATGAAAAGAAATAATAGAGCTATTGTTGTAGAAAATCAAACTTTTGCAACAATAAAAGAAGCGGCCGAAGCTTTTAAACTTAAACCGCAAAGTTTATATCAAGCTTTACATCATAATCGTAGTACTATTAATGGATATAAAGTTGGATATTCAGTTAAAACTATAAACGCTATAGTTAATAATACTAATACTTCTACAACAAATACTAAACTTTCATTTAATGGAGATAAAGAAGCATTAAAAGCTTTTCGTCTTCAAAAAATGAGAGAAGGTAAGCAATTAGCAAAATCAAAAAAACTTATTACTTCAAACACTATTGTACAAACTAATAGCAAAGCAAAAAATAATAAAAGTGTTCCTGTTAAATGTATGACTACAGAAAAAATATATAATTCTATTTCAGAAGCAGCAAAAGATGCTGGAACAAATATGTGGACTATGAGTTTGAAAATGGAACAATGCGGTAAATTTATCGATAAAAATGGAAATGTTTATATAAGACTTAAGCCAATGGTTCAAAGAACAACTCGTAAATATAGTGCTGGACCAGCTAATGTTAGTCGAGTTTATACGCATAATGTTAAAAATGAATCTGTTAATGAAACAACTAAAAACGAAGAAGTTTCATTAGAAAATAAAATTACACAAACATTGATTGAATCTGCTAATTTGTTAGCTTCTGCAAAAAAATATTCTAAAGCCGCTGATGTTTTTAATATTTTAGCATCTCTTGAACAAAAATAAATTAATTAAATAAAAATATTTTAAGGGATCATATTATTTATTAGTGTGATTCCTATTTTTTGGAGTTAATGTATATGCGTATTAAGTCAGCTACACAAGAAGAATTATTACCAGAAATTTTATATGTAATTGGAGCAGGAATAAGTGATAAGATGGGTAATCGTAAAAAAATTCCATATGTTTTGAAACGTATTAATTTTTATAATAAAGGTACACAAGATTATCATAATATAAATGCTTTATTAAAACTATGTAATTCTAATGCTAACTTTGATGATGAATCACAAATTGGTGATTATGTATTAATAACATTTCATAAAGATCCATTTACTTGTGCAAGTGGAATTTTAAGTTCTGGTTTGAATGCTTATAACGAATTAAACAAACGGTTTTGTTATAGAAAAGAATCAGCTTTATATCAAATAACTGCTATTAATTATCAAAATCCAAATTTAAGTAACATAAATCAAAAGCGTAAAAATACATTAGATAAAAGAAAACAAAAACTTAAACAAAATCATATTGTAGTTAACATATTTGGAAAAAGTAATATTATAATAGATAAGAATTGGCTATATACACAAATAAAAGAAGAATTAAATGATTTAAATATTGATTGGAAAAGTGTAAATTATGCACATTTACGATAAACGGTTTTACAAATATAGTTTAATTTTATATATTAATAAAAAAATAAAAATAAAGGAAAAACAAATCAAATGGTAAAAAATAAAAATTTAGAATTAGATAATAGAGGGGCTGCTCCATGTAAATGGTGTCAAAAGCGTAGACATATTACAATTTATCCTAGAATTACAAAAATTGATGATTTATATTACGCACAATGTCCAAAATGTAATGATAATGATCCATATGATTTTCTTGCAATTTCAGAAAAGAAAGCTTTAGATAGATGGAATAATCACAATGGTGTAGGAACAGAAGAGGAGTGGTAACTATGTTTGTGCAATTTTTTAGATTTGGTCCATCAGAATTATTAGAATATAGTACTCACACTAAAAAACTTTTACCATATTCTTATGCTGAACTATATATAAACATAAATAAAATAGTTATGGTTAAAAGACATAGTTTACCTAATATAGATACATCAATATATAAAATTCAAATAGGTGAAAGAGATTTTTATATAAAAGAAGACGTATTTCAACGTTTAAAATGCGAGGTATTAGATGCAGAGTAAAGGTGAAAGAGAAATACAATGGTTAACTTATTTTATGACTTTAGCTAAAAATGTATCTACTATGTCTAAAGATCCAAGTCATAAAGTAGGAGCTGTTATTGTTGATCAAAATAAAAGAATAGTTAGTACCGGTTTTAACGGCTTTGCAAAAAATATTATAGATTCTAAAGAACGTTTAAATGACAAAGATATTAAACGAAAATTAACATTACATGCTGAAGAAAATGCTGTAACTTTTGCTAAAAGAGATTTAGAAGGTTGTGATATATATGTATATGGATATCCACCATGTACTCATTGTACTAGTTTACTTATTCAATCTGGTATAAAATGTATATACTATATGAATCCAACTGGATATATATCAGAACATTGGAAAAAAGATTTTGAATTAGCTCAGCAAATAGCAGAAGAAGCAAATATACCATATTTGGAGTTATCTGTATAATGAGTAACGCTATAAATTTAAATCATAGTTATCGTATACCTGGTTATCTTAAAGATAAATATAACAAATTAGGTAAAATGAGCATAAATGATATAATTAATAATATTGCTTGGATGAGTTTTGGTGATAAAATTAATTATATACGTCATAATTTTACTTATTATAGTGGTAATGAAGATTTATTTTATAACTCAGATAAGAAAACTCCAAACTATAGAATGAGTTGGCTAAATAGATTAATAGCTGCTGTCATTTTAAAAAAATATACTCCTGATGTTTTAAAAGATTTTAATAATATAATCCTTAAATGGAGACATGAAAAAGAAAGCCATGAAAAAGTAGAAACTATTAAACCAAAAGTAGAAACACCAAAAAACATTAGTAATAAAAAATTCACAGAATGGTTAAAAACAACTTTTCTTTGGACAAGTTTAGTTTATGATTTGCAATCGCAAAATTTTATTAATATATGTAAACACATAACTTTTCTTAGGTTATATTTAAATTCTTTTGATAATATTTTTGATCTTAATAATATATCAAATCTTGATATAAAAACAATGTTAAAATATTCAGATTCTTGGAGTCAAGAACCAAATAAATTAAACGATTATGATTTTGATAAAGAATATAATATTACAAAAAATTTGCTTTTAAATTTAACTTTAGAAAGAAAATTTAAAAAAGTAGCAACTATGGCAAAAAAACGTAAAGAATATATCGAAAATAAATATGCTGAACAAAAATTACGTGAATATGATCAATATTTGAAAGCAAAAAAGGAGCAAAATAATGATGCAGTCACAGATTAAATCCATATTAGAAAAGTGTAATTTGGCTTATTCAAATGGTGAATTTTATGTTTTAACTGATTTAGATATAGCTTTTCTTGAACAAATTTTAGGTATTTATGTAAATGCAGATGAAGTTACAGATCAAATTTATGATGTAATATATGCTACAGCAAAAGAAATGTGGCCAGATGATGAATTTTTTAATAAGTTAACATCTGAAAATATTGGTTATGGAATAGATGTAATTCATGAAATTCCAATGGGTAGTATGGAAGAACTTAAAGAAGGTGATTTTGAAAAATGGTCAAAAGGTCATAATCAATTTATGTTTTCTGATAAATTAGATGGGTGTTCTTTAATTTTAACATATAATGAAGGAAAATTAGTGACTGCTGCAACACGTGGTCACGGAATAAAAGGTAAAGATGTTACACGTCATATAAAATTTGTAAAAAATGTACCTCAAACCATTAAATATCCAAATAAAATAATTATACGTGGTGAATTGTTGTTTAAAAAATCTATGATTAATTCGATGATGGATCAATTTGAACAAATTTCTGGAAAAAGACCAAAAAATGGAAGAAATACTATTTCTGGATTATTAACACGTAAAGAAAGTTATAAAACAATTTTAGAAATGTGTCATTTTGTAGCATATTGGACATCTACAAATCAAGGATTGTCTTTTGATATACTTAAAAATCTAGGTTTCGAAGTACCTTATTATGATGTTATTTCTACAGAAACTCTTACAGATGAGAATATGATAGAAATTGTAAAAACACGTATAAAGTTTTCTGATTACGAATTAGATGGTATTATTCTTACACAAATGGATAATATTGAAGAAGGTTTTGTTGGAGGAACAATTAATCCAAAATGTTCACGTAAATTTAAGATGGGTATTTATCAAAATGAAGCTGTTTCTATAGTTAAGAATATTAACTGGCAAATTAGTCGCTGGGGAGTATTTACACCTGTATTAGAAATAGAGCCCGTTGAAATTTGTGGTTGTACAATATCTAACATTACCGCTCATAATTATGCTAATGTTATAACATCAAAATGTGGTATTGGTGCAAAAGTTAAATTTAAACGTGCAGGTCTTGTTATACCAAAATTAGAAGAAGTGTTAGAAACATCTGAAGAATATAATTTACCAAAATGTAAAACATGTATAAATGGTGTTGATTTAGTATTTGATGAGGATGAAGAAGATGCTTGGTGTAATAATACTAACGGTATAGCAGAATTTGTATGGGAAAAAGATTTACGTGCTCTTGAGTATTTTGGTCAAAAATTAGAAATAGATCAGTTTGGATATGGTAATTGTAAAGAATTATATAATACTTATATGACAAAATTTGATTGTAGACTTACACCAATTGATATTTTTAATCTTACAGATGACTTTATTGTCAAAACAATAGGAAAGAATGGAGAAAAAATAGTAACCAGTCTAAAGACCAAAAAAAGTACCTTAACGGAGGTGCTTTTTGCTACAGCTATCGGTGCTTTTGGTCCAGATATGGGTGAACGTGTATTACAACAAGTTTGGGATAAATATGAAACCTTATATCCTTTAACTAAAGAACAATTAGAAGTGATTGATGGATTTGGTGACGCACGTGTACAACAATATTTAAACTATCAAGAAAATTGGAATGATATTAGAAAATTTATGTCTAATTTTTTAATTTTCAAAAAAGAAGAAAAAGAAATAACATCTAACAAATTAAATAAATATGTTATATGTTTTACAGGTATTAGAGACAAACAATTTGCTGAATATGTTAATAAAAATGGTGGAATCGCTACAGATACATGGAGAAAAGATGTAACACATCTTGTTGTTAAAGACAAAAACAGTGTATCAAGTAAAACAAAAAAAGCACAAGATATAGGAATTCCAATCGTGACATTAGATGAAATTTATAAGGAGACAGAATATGTCATTTAAGGAAGTATACGGTACACTTCATTGTCATGAAACACCTTTAGTAAAAAATATGAATAATGAATGGTCTCCAGTTATTACAGAAACAACGATATATGAAAAACGAGATATTATTTTAATGACTCTTTTGTGGGATTATATATCAGAAGAAACCCAAGATAAAATAAAGGCTTTACAAAAAATAAATCCAAATTATAATAAAAAAGAAATTATAAAATTTATTTTAAGTGAGGTCATAAAAAATTATGCATCTTGAAAAATTTAAAATAGATACATTAAAAGATGATATTTTTACTTATCAAAATACGGCAATTGGTCAGGATTTAGATAATATGTTATATGTAGATAATGCAGTAAGTACAGCTTATGCTGAACCAGATTATAAGCATATTGTTCTGAAAGGATTAGAAGAATTATCTTTATCAGAATTATATAAAATCATGTTTGATAAATATTGTAAAGAATGTCCAGATAAAGAAAAGGATTACAAAGCTCTTTTAAAACTTTATGATGGTAATTATATTCGTACAATGCAAGAAATCATTAATTCATAAATAAGAGATTTGTTATGTTTGAACAAAAAACTTTAATTATTACACGCGGTATTCCTGGTTGTGGAAAAAGTACATTTGTTAATACATATTTAAAGACCTTTACGAATATTGTTGAATCAGATAAAATTAGATTAGATATAAATGGTTTTGATTCTAATGGTAAGATAAATCAAATTGATAAAAAAGATATTTGGTATATTATATATCAAACAATAGAAAAATTATTAAATGAAAACAAAAATGTTACTTTGGATGCTACTAATCTTACTAAATGGTCAATAATTAAACTTAAAGAAATTGCTTTTCGTACAAAAGCACGTCTTATAATAATAAATTTTTCCAACATATCCCTTGAAAAGGCTTTACAACAAAATAAAAATAGATTACCTTCATATAAAGTTGTGCCCGAAGAAGTAATTGAACGTATGTATAGAGAAATGAATAAAGCTAGAAATACAAAGGCTTTAGAAGAATTAGAAGTATATACACCAATAACTTTTTTAGAAAAATTAGAAGAGGAAAGTAATGACGTGTTGTATCGCATACAAAATTAAAGATGGAATTATACTTGTAGCTGATAGTGCTGGAACAGATGAAGATGATAATCAAGTATTACGTCAAGATCCTAAACTTATGAAAATAGGTAATTTTATGTTTGCAATATCTGGTTCTTTTAGATTACGTGATATTTTAATGTATGATTTTATTGTTCCTATTAAAGCAAAAAATGAAACAATAGATAAATATATGCGAACCAAATTTATAAATAAGTTTAGAGAAGCGTGTATTAAAAAAGGAGCTACTAAAAAAATAGATGAACAAGATGAATTATTAGGTAATGTAATTGTTGCTTATGAAGATAAGATATATCAAATAGAATCTGATTTTCAAGTTGGTGAATCTATTGATAATTTTGCTGCAATTGGAAGCGGATGTCAATTAGCACTAGGTGCTTTATCTACATTAAGTAAATTTGAACCAAAATACTTCAAAAAACACGTTATTAAAAAAACTTTATTTAATATTTTAGAAAAGGTATCTATTTAT
>Ga0247611_10011155_pt1 | contig 10408 bp, 9 predicted proteins | sample 177DNAGHGhighgp2_FD_192422 | JGI IMG/M metagenome (GOLD analysis project Ga0247611, IMG submission 192422) | Sheep rumen microbial communities from Palmerston North, Manawatu-Wanganui, New Zealand - 1770 DNA GHGhigh gp2 | ecosystem: Host-associated > Mammals > Digestive system > Stomach > Rumen ... | reverse complement strand
AAAATGAAACTATTGTTTATACTAAAAATGAATTCGAAATACAAAAATCTAGAATTAAACAAGAAATAATCGATAGCAGTGAATTTTATAAAAAACATTGGAACAATCAAATTTTATTAAAAGAAGAATCCTATTTGAAATTTGCTAAAATTAAAAATTTTGGAGTTGGTTATCGATATGAAAATTTAATTAATAAAATGGGCTTAATTCAATTATTAACTCAATATGTTAATGAATCAAATCAAATTCGTTTTGTCTGTCGTAAAATTTATTTTATAGAATGTGGTATCAAGGAAGGAAGTATTGAAAGTAAAAGCAAGTTATTAAAAAAATTAATTTCAAATTCTGAATTAGTATTGGACCAGTTTAGAACTGATTTAAAATTAAAAAAAGAACAGTGGTACTGGATTTTATCTGTTTATCGTCAAAGATATTTATTTGTTAAAGAAAAATTAAAACAATATTCTGAATTAGATGGACTTTATGAAGTTTGGAGAAAAATTCATGATTATGAAGTTTTATACGATTTTTGTTGTAATTTTTTACTTAAACAAAATTAAATGTATAAATAAATAAATAAATAAATAAATTTATTATTTAAAATGGATAAATATAAATTAATTTTTAATAAATTTACGTGTATGTTATTTAAGTTATGTTATTAATTATAGTATATAGAAAATAGGATTATTATTTAGAAAGAAATAAATAAATGAATGAGAGGAGCTGGGCAGTTGCTCATGATTTCCTTTTGACTTTATTTTATCCCCATATTTTTTCCCTATAAAAAAAAAAATAATACTTAGTAAAATTATTTAATTAAACTTAGTTATTTTACTTTTATTTTTTTAAATAATGAAATCGTATCACTGGTATAGTTTGCTGATTTCTTTGATTTTTTTATCCCCGACTGTATAAGGGGTCCCCTTTAGGGGCAAAGGAAAGGGGATAAAAAGGAAAAGAAGAAGTTAAAACTATACTTTAAGTTATTCAATGTAATTATAAATAAAAATCAAAATAAAAATAACACTTAAAAATAAATAATTAAAAAACACAAGTTATTTTTTATAAATTGTAATTTTAAACTTTTCTTTTTTTATTTTCATTATTAATATTAATAATAGATACATTATCCGGTACAATAAATTCGTTATTTTCATCATTGTATTCATCATCACTATCACTATTATCATCACTGGTATCATTTTCATCGTCATTAAATACCGATAAAGATAATACAGTGTCAATATATAATGAAACAGTTAAAAGATGAGTTTCCCAATCCTTTTCTTCCATTGGAGCTTTTTCTTTTTCAAATTCCTTTTTGATAGTATTGTAATCTTTAATAAATTCGTTAAATTCTTCCCATGGTAAAACATTATTATAAGATAAAGAACTTAACAAATTATAAATGTTTTCGATTCTACTTCGAATAAAATCTCTGGTATGTAAATAAGTATTGTTCTTGAAAATATTATTTTTTTCTGATTCACAACCAGTCCAATATTTTAAAATAGCATCCAAATTTTCTTCTAGTTTATCGATAACAGTTTCTTTATCATAAGGGATGAATTTACGTTGAATATTACAATATTTGAATAAATTGTTATTTGGATCTGTATGTTGTTGTGGTTGTTCTTTTGTTAAACAAGTCATTTTGCAAAATTGAATTGTATAAAAAAATATATTTTTTGTAAAAAAGTATTAACATCTATTTGTCTTTGCATCATTCTTTTATACTTTTCAACTTCAAATTTTGATTCGTCAATTAACTTTAAAATTGATTGGCGGTAATTGTTTAAATTACATTTCTGCCAAAGAGATTGGTTATTCATTAACCAATAATAATCATACGTTAATTCGTAACGTTGCGTATGATATTGTAAATGGCATTGCCATTTCTTTTTCCAAACTTCGTATTGATTAGCAATTTGTAGACTTGCCTCAATTTTCTGTTCTAGTTCGCTTAATAGGCCTCCCGGCAGTAGTTTCCATTGTTGTTGTTAAAGAAACACCTAATTCATTTTCAATCTCCTTTCTTTTTTTTCTTTGATTTAAAGGTTCCATTTCGTTAAATTCTTCAATAACTTTAGCAGTTTCATCAACAAATTCATAATTAATTTGAGTTTGATTTTCTTTGTCTTTTTCTTGATCTTCATTATCCCTTTTTTCAGTATTACAAACAACGTTTTTGTAATACCAGGTAGATTTAGGGTCCCATTCAACAAAATCAGAATGACCCTCAATCCATTCAAATGGTGTAGGTTTTTCAAATAATGGTTGATGAATATAAATAATATCCATATTTTTTTCAATATAATCTTGAGCGGTTTTAGATTGAAAAGTTTCCTTGTAATCATAATTATTAATCCAAACTAAAGGTTTACCATTAACAATATCTTGTTTAGGTTTAAATTTATCAGTGACAGTAATAGCATCTTGTGCACCAAAAAACGGTTTATACCAACAGAATGATAAACCTTTACCTTCATCACCTGCATCCATATCATCCATAACAGTAAAAGCAGCTAAAGATTCCCAGTTATCAACACTCCAAATATTTTTAAAATAAGAAAAATCACCTAATAAACTAATTAAACTTGTTTTTCCAGTACGTGAAGGGCCAATAATAATTAAACCTTTAGGTCTTTGTTCCATTTTTTCACCAGTTGACCAACGACGAACCCAATCGTCTAACCAAACGATTTTGTTATATAGTTTAACGGGAAGCCAAAATTTACGAGAGTAATCACGCTTAGGTTTAGATGGTGCACGGTTCTTAAATAAATCATTAATTAATTTGTTGTAATTCAAATAATTTGAGGCAAAAACATTCCAGTATTCCTTATCTTTGTAAATAATAGATAAAATTTCAGATTTGGTAGCTCGCTTTTCTAAAACCAAATTTCTTAACTTTTCAAGGAATCTTAAAGTCTCTTCATTCCAAGGATTTTTAGGTTTACGGCCACGTTTCTTTTTATTGTTTGAGGAGTGATTACGAAGTGCTCTTTCACGTTTTTGTTTTAATTCGTCAATAAGTACAATAAGTTCATCAATTGTTAATACATTTTCTTGTAAAATTAACACTTCTTGGATCAATTCAGCTAATCTTTCTTCTAATTCTTCTTTACATTCTAATAACCATTCCAATTCTTCATCTACATTAACTTCTCCGGTACGGAATAATAATTTTTGTTTAACTACATATCTCAACATTTCGTATTTACTTCCAATATAATCTTTACGGAGTTGGATATTTGGGTGTGCAACTCGTAATATTTGATGATCAATAAATCCATTTTCTTTACAATATTCATCCAATTTCGCGACCATTTCTTCACCATTATCCCAACCAAGTTGGGATTCTAATTCACTAAGAATTGAGTATTCTCTAGTTTTATCCGGATGGATAAAAACTATAATTGGATATTCCAAAGGAATATCAAAGTAGGATGTGGATATTTGTTTTCTTAGTTTATCGTCCCAGTACAAATGGAAGTGGGTACGTTGAATCTCTTCATCAGGATCCTCTTGAGCTATCACGAGTTTAGTAGACTGTGTTAGACACTTGGATTTAAAAAAATCCAAAATCACTTGAGCATTGAGTAATCCGTTATAATCACTTGGATAAGTGATAATCGCAGTGTTAAAAACCAGTTGGTTTTTTCTAGGCATTATAGGTGAACCACAAATTTTTTAAATTTGATAATATTAATGTTATAAATTGTAAAATTTCTGGTTCACCTATTCCTCTATTTATATAATTTTTCGTTTATTTAAAAACGAAAAATAAATATGATTTATTTAATTGTTCATTTACTTAACAATTAAATTTTTTGTAGAAAATTGTCGGAGATTGAAATCGAGTATTGAGAACAATACTAAATTAAACTTTAATTTACTTGCCTAAATTAAACCTTAATACGATTTCACTTTTTAAATTAAACTTTATCGCGAATAAACTTTAATTTAATCATTCCATTGTAAATAAATTGTATGTACTCTTTTTCGTTTTTCAAGAAAAAGACTCGAGCCTAGAACGTGAATGATTAAATATTCATAATTTCGCGACCATTTCTTCACTACGCTTACGCGTCTAGTCACCACATCATTTTCTTTCATTATTATTATCGTACATACACGTGACCTGAATTAATTTAACTTTTTTTAACTAAATTTATTTACAATTTCATTTACCGACATAAATAAACACTGTAAACACTGCAACTTCAATTTTTAAAACACTCGTATTTAAATGTATTTAAATATATATATCATACCCGATAATTTATTTTATTTTATTTTTGTAATATAAATAATTGTTTCATTAAATGTAATACATTTTTTCATTTTTAATAACAATAAAAACGTACAAATAAATACTATATAACCTATATAAAATTTGATTCTTTTTATTTAAACGACTATTCTTATTTAATATAAAATAATAAAAATAATAAATACTAATTAAAACAAGCAAATAATAAAAAACAATAGAATTAATTTGCATAATATAAACGTTTATTTAAATATTTATTTAAATGTTTTTTGTATTATTGTTGTTGGAATTTAAAGGTGGATTTCCGTTATTACAAATACTTTCTAATATTTCGTTAGCGTTAAACCTTAAAATACCGTCATCTTCTTCAAGTGATTTGTTGTCTTCTTGTTGAATTGGAGCACTAACAGAATTTAAAATGTCTTGTTCTATTCTAATTAATTTTCTTTGGTTGTACTTTAAATTAGGTAACCATTTTTGATACAACTCTTTACGAATTTCACGTTCACGTTGAGCTACAGTTCGTTTAATATTGATTTTTTCTAGACGTTCATAATTTCTTCTTAAACGATATTTTAATCTTCTTAATCTCATTTCAGCTTCTTCAAATTCAATGCGGATACTACTAATTTCATGTTTAATAGCTCTTTCTTCTTCATCGGAATCCGAAGTAATAATTACAGTCTTTGGGTTGACTGTGGTATTATTATTTCTATTGAAATATTGATAAGACTTCATTTTTAATTTATTTATAAAAAATTTAAAAATTAAAAAAAAAGAGAGAGAAAAATTTTTATTAAATTAAAATTTTTATTTTATATATAAAAACAAAAATATTTATTATTGGATGAAATTGTTAATTATGATTGGTATAAATTTTATTATTATTTATTTATTTTTATTAAATTAAAATTTAAATTGGATTTAATATGATTGGTGAATTAAATTAATTTGAAATTAAATAAAACTGGTGATTTTAAATACTTTTGAATTTTCAACTATTTTTAAATAATTAGTTATGGTTTATAGAAAAAATAATAGAAAATCCAAACATCGTAAACAACGTAAATCTAATATTTTAAATTACGTTTGTTTCAATTGTAAAAAAATATTAAATATTCGTCAAGATTTTCCTTATCATCAACATTTATATTGTGACAAGTGTCGTTTTCCTTTAAGTACGATTCATTACGAAAATGGGTTACGAAACCCTTACTAAGGAAAACACGTAAATTTATTAAACTATTTTTATATTTATTTATTTTAAATAATAATTTTATTTATTTATTTAAAAACTTAATCGACCAAGAAATTGAACTTTGGAAAGAAAACACGTAAATTTATTAAACTATTTTTATATTTATTTATTTTAAATAATAATTTTATTTATTTATTATTTATTTATTTTCTTATTTATTTATATATTGATTATTTTTAAATATTCTCCTATTTTAATTGGTTTATATGACCAATTAGGAGTCATATTTGATAATCCGTAAAATATATCATGTCCAACTGAACTACTGCTGTATTGTACTGACAATCCCCATGGTATTTTCATTATTAATTTACTGTTCTGATAATTACGTAATTCAAACACTTGATCCCAATTACTACCTGAACCACCTATAGTTGTAATATCTTTACAAGCATAACAATTAACTACAACATCATCGTTTGAATTACAAGTTAACTTAAATGTATTTGAACCACCACTACCACTACCTTTAATTCTTCCTGTATAAATATATTCTATAGGGGTAGAGTCGTTAACGCCTAATTTTACTAAAATTATAAAAACTACAGTTTCATTTTGTCCTAAAGTAAAAGCGGTAACACTGTTAGGTGTAGAGTCTGGTAGATGAGCTAAAGTATAATTTTCCCATAAATTATCATTAGTTGTAAGTGTAGCGCCGTTAAAACATACAATACAATCTGTAATATTTACTTCAGATTGAGGTACATTTACTCTAATTTGGCCTAAATTTATTCTATTAGAATTTTCGTCTCTTGTTTCGTCTCTTTTTTCTAATTTAAATGTTTTAATTGTTTTAGTTGATTTAATTAAATCTCCTGTACGACTATTAATATTTGGATTTATTTCAGATTCATCTGCTTCTATTTCAATATCGTCTGGATTATTATCATTATCAACTAAATTGTAAACACCATTAGCTACAATTAAATTTTCATTTGGATTCATTTGTGGAATTGGAACATCGACATCGATTACAGCTGGAATAACCCAAATGTCAGGAGTTTCTGGATCAACATTTACTCCAGCAGGCTCCATTAAATAAGTACCGTTTTGTTGCATTTTGTAATGACCAACACGATATTTAGTTATAGTAGAAGATGGTATATAATCTCCTTGCTGGTGTGGAATTTCAGTATTAATATAATGAACTTCACTTTCACCTGGTAAAGATTGTGTAGCCATATTTTCAATTTGTTGTTGAGTTATTTCATTGTTATCAAGTGTATTTTGAACATAAGAGGCTTGAGCAGGAGCTACCGAAACAGGATTATATCCTTCAGTTTCTGGGTTAGGACGAGTATAGTTACCAAATTGTGTAACGTTTAATGGATCTAAATCAATTTCTGGTTGAGGTTGAGGTGGAACAAATTCTTCTTCATTATTACTTTTATATATATTAATTAATTAAAATTAAATGTATAATATAAATAAATTAATATTTTTATAATTAAATAATGTATAATAAATAAATAAATAAATAAATAAATAAATAAATAAATAAATAAATAAATATGTTTAAATAAATTATTAAATTTTCACAAATATTCATTTAATAGTGTTTAGTTTATATTTTTATTTTGTTTTTTCGAGTTTTCTGTTTAATAAATTAGTCCAAAATCCAGTTGGTAATTTAATAACAGAATATGAAATTTGTACAAATCTTTCTGAATTAAATTCTAAATTAGTTTCATTAGTAATATCTGGATATCCATTTGGATAAGCTCTTGTGTTAGATTTTCTCATATTTCTGTTATTATAAGGAAGTAATTGTCCAGTTGTATTTTGAGCAATTGGAGCATCTATAGCAAGTGGAGCTTGAGAACCATTTAAGAAACTTTGAGCTACTCCACCGATAGCATGAGCAGCTGCTGCAGTTTGACCACCAGTTAAATAATCAACAGCCAAACCAACACCAACTTTAAGTGCGCCTTGAGCAGCTTGTTCACCACCATGTTTCCAAACCCATACTGCAGCCTTTTTTCCTGTATTCCAAATAGTTTTTGAACCATCAGCTATAAATGCGCCAACTTTTTGCCACCATTTCTTTTCATCTTTATCAGTGGTTGCTGGATTATCTTCTTCATTTTCTTTTACCATAAATACAACATCACCTCTTTCAACTTCAAAACTTTCACCATCATCAACTAATGTAGCATCATCCATGGATAAAGTATCTAAAATTTCTTCAGGGTTATTGTTTTCATCTAATTTAAATATTTTAATTGAATCAGCTACCATTGGAGTAACAGTTTCTGCCCAAGGTAAAAGAATTTGAAGTGATGTTGCGTAATTTTCACCACTTGGATTATGAATTACATGAGGATTATTCAAAAAGTCTTGAATATTTATTACACCATATTCAGGATTTGCAGTTAAAAATTCTCTTGTAATTGCATTAATATTTAAATCATTTAAATTTGAATTTCTAGTAGTTAATATTCTATTATTTTGTTGATTATTTTGACCTTCAACATCCATAGCTTGATCTAAATCTTCTTCGTCAAGTCTAACAACAACTCTATTAGCTCTTTCTGCAGCTATATAAACATCATCGTCATTTGATCTTTTAAAAGTAAATAATAATTATTAATATATAAAAATTATAAATATTAGATATATATACATATATTTATATAAAAAAATAATACAAACCTTTTTTTTAAAAATGTTTTATTTTAAATAATATTTAAATTTATTTATTTATTAAACATATTTAAATAAAACAAATAATAAAAACAAAATCTTAAAATACTTACACTACTTTAGATTTTCTTAATCCTCTAAAACTACAGGAAACTTCAGTTTCAACATTGAAATAAACAGTTCTTGGTAATTCTGTTTCTTCAGGATCAGCAGGGTATAATCCAACTAAAAGAGTTGGTTTAAAACTAACACTTGGATCTTCTTCTAAAAAGCATGGATTATTAGCAATTGCTGGAGAAATACTGTTTAATGCAGCACCGATTGAACGGTCATTAAGATTGGTTAATTTTGATATATCACTCAAATAACTATCCATATTAGATGTTGGAATATATCTAAATAGAGCATCTGTATTTGAGTATTGAGTATACCAAGCTTTCAATTGTGCGGTAGATAACCATTGACTTTTTTCAGAAAGTGTTTTTGGTTTTAACCATCTAACAATTGAAGAATTTTGACCAACACTTACTTGACGTGATTCAGCGCTACTATAAGTAGTAATATCACTACCAACTAAACAATAAACACCATCAAAATCGCCTGCTTTACCAATATAATCATAATTTTTAGCACCGTTAGGAGAGTTAGGATTAATTGGTTCATTATTGTAAACACCAGAAGCAGTGTTTAAATATAATTGTTTTCCATTTAAACCAGTACGATCCCAAGCGGTATAAACAGTAAATGATTGATAACCGGCGTTATTGACATCTCCAACAGTAACGTTATATTTAACTGGAATTAATTTAACTTTTATATTATCAATCTTAAATTCATCATACATATTAGCATAAGATTGATAAAATTCAGATTTTCTTAATAAATCATAAATATTCATAGGATAAGTACCAAGTTCTACTTGACGATTTCCTACTGTACCTTTTACACATTTACAAGAAATCTGAGTTGGAATATTCATGACAAAAGAGGCTTGGTCAGCTTGTTGTTTAGCAGCTTTCATTTGACCATATCCTCTAGAGCCGTAATTACTACCATATTTATTTTTATAATACTTTCTGTATCTTCTTTTATAATATCTTTTCCAATTTCTAGCCATCCTAATCAATTATTTTATCCTATATTATAATTTAAAATATTTAATGGTTAGAGTAAGCGTATTTTTATTTATAGGTTAGGGTATAATAAGTATAATTTAAATTTCGGGATTTCTATTATAAATAAAAATAAACACTTACCTTTAATAATACAATCAATAAATTTATTAAACTATTTAATAAAATTTATTTTATTCACGTGAAATCACAAGAAATCAACTGATATTTATACTTTTGTATAAAATTTGAGTTTATCACATGACATTTAAATAAAAATAAACTTCGTCATATGACTTATAATTATCCAATCACTATTGTTATAATTTAATTTATTCGATAAATTAAACTTTAATTATAAAACACCAATCAATTAAAAATTTAATTACAATTAAAACAATTCAATTAAACTAATTAAATTAATAAATTAACTAAAATAGTTATATTACTCTAAAAATTAATAAAATATTAAAATGGTTAAATTAAATATAATAAACTATATAAATAGTAATCAAAATGACCTTTTATTTTTATTTTATTTCATTTAAATTATCCAATGAATAATTTAAATTTCGGGAATTCTCAAAAAGAAAATATTTCACCAAACATTTCAAGATTTTTTCTACCAAGTTTATCTACTATAATGGAAGAAAGGGATTCTATTGCTGCAAATAATAGAAGAGAGTCAAGATTATTCCGAAGTGAAGAGTTCGAGTCTAATTCTGATATTAATACAAACAGAAATAGATTAACAACCAATCAAGAAAATTCCGAATTAGTTTTACAAATTCAATCACCATCAACTCAAACTCAAACGGTTCCTGTTAGTCCTGAAAGTCCAGAATTAATTCCAGATACTCCAACAACATCAACTCCAAAGATTACTGTACCATCTAACGATTTTGAGTTTTCGATTTTAGGTATAGAAGAAGATATTAAATCGTTGTTTGAAAATGTTAATAGTGATGGTGAAGATGAAACTATTGTTGTTACTAAAAATGAATTCGAAATACAAAAATCTAGAATTAAACAAGAAATAATCGATAGCAGTGAATTTTATAAAAAACATTGGAACAATCAAATTTTATTAAAAGAAGAATCCTATTTGAAATTTGC
>Ga0247611_10011154_pt1 | contig 10408 bp, 4 predicted proteins | sample 177DNAGHGhighgp2_FD_192422 | JGI IMG/M metagenome (GOLD analysis project Ga0247611, IMG submission 192422) | Sheep rumen microbial communities from Palmerston North, Manawatu-Wanganui, New Zealand - 1770 DNA GHGhigh gp2 | ecosystem: Host-associated > Mammals > Digestive system > Stomach > Rumen ... | reverse complement strand
AGGTAAAATCGTATATGAGTATAATCCTCTATACAATTACCGTCCGAAGCACAGAGATGGAGATGAAATTCAAGACGGAGAAGTTCACGACATGATTACTAAGAACTCTGAGGATTGTGGTGAACAGCTAAATTTTGACTTAGAGCATCCTGTAGAGATAGCGTGTCAGCGCTCCTATGATGGTTCAGTTAATCTTATCTTAAATGATAACAAGAATCAACCACGCTTGATTAATACACGCTTTACACCTAAACAAAACAATACATACACTAGAGAGGATAGATTAGGAAATACTGACACCAATCTATATGATGAAAGTGAATTTGAAATTGATTCTTCTCTATTAAAGAAATACATTAATATCCCAAAAGTTACTTTTAAGGGATTACATTATGGTGGTAGTTTACCTGTCGGTAACTATGTGTTCTACTTCAAACTATCAGATGCTGATGGAAATGAAACAGACATAGTTGCTGAATCTGGAATAGTAAGCGTACACATAGGCTCTATTAATAACCCCGCTTCTATGCGTGGTGGCCAGATGAATGAAAATAGTGGTAAGATGGTACAGTTCCACTTATCAAATATTGACTCTGGCTATGACTATGTAACTGTTTACTATTCTAGAGCCACTAGTGCGGATAATTATCAAAGAACTGTTGAGGCTACTAGAGTACTTAACCGATTCAGAGTTCGTCAGTCAGTATGTAATGTTCATATTACAGGTACTGAAGAATCTGAGTTAATACCAGTTAGTTCTCTAAGCCAAGACTTCTTTTTAGCTTCTGCTGCTAAGACTCAAGCTATTTGTCAAAATATGTTGTTTCTTGGAAATGTGCAGAAGTATACACCTCCTTACGAAAGACTTGCAAAGTTAAGTCTAGGATTCTTACCATATTACGAAAGTGTTGATGAAGCTACGGCTTTGGGAGCTACTTTGGATTATGGTTACAGTTCAGGAGGTTACTACAACGCTTACAATATTTACAATAAAGTAGGATATTGGAATGAAGAGATTTATCGCTTTGGTGTTGTTTACATCTTGAGTAATGGTTCTCTTTCACCTGTGTATAATATTCGTGGTATAAATAATGTTCCTAAACTAAACGATTCAGGAAATCCATACACATCTATGGCAGACCTTACCATTGATTATGATACACAGTTAATCAATGAAGCTACTATTGAGAACTCTGCTGGAGTTTGTAGAATTGTAGAAAATCTAGGAGATAATGATAATTATTTCCGAGTAAGAAACTTTGTATTTAAGCCTTACAGCGATAAACTTGTTGAAGACCTTAAAAAGGAACACATTAAAGGTTATTTCTTCGTAAGACAGAAAAGAATACCTACAATTCTTTGCCAAGCTTTTATGATTGGTCGAGATATATTCTCAGGTATTCCTGCTTGGAAAGTAACTAACACAGAGGATAATAAACCTTTATGGATTACTGAATCCTTCTTAACTTCACAAGGTTACATAGACCATGATTACAATTCTAGACTAATCGCAGTAGATGAGTCTAAAGCACAAACTTCTGTTGGATTATGTCCAGAATATGAATTAAATCAGGCTTATTTCAATAACCTATTTACAGGTGCTTACATGACCCTTAAACAGCAAACTGCTGAGGGTACATTAGGAGCCGAAACAAACCACATGCATTGTACCGGAGATGGAATTAAACCAACACCTGGAGCTTTCACTAAAGCTAAGGTTGTGTCTGTTCCAGATTCTGGATTAGTGCGTGAAGGTTCTACAATATTTAGAAACATTGCAGGTAATCCAAATGATGTAACATTTCAATATATCTGCAATAGAGCTAATAAGCCAATTAAGAAGAATTTTGAAACTGAAAAGTTAGTATTCTCCATAGTTGGTGATAGATTATCTATAACAAATAAGATTGTTGATTCAAAAGTTAGAATCGTGCGTGGTTGTTATGGTCCTTACTTAGGAATTTATAAAAACAACACTATTGCACCTAATTCTTTAGTTAATATCTACATTCCTGGATATGAAGTCAGTCAAATGCTGGAGTACTTCAAGATTAGAATTAATTGCGAAGATGCTTATTTTGCAGTAACTGATAGAAAGTCTATAGACGAATTGGCTCCTGAGGGAGATAAGATATTTAGAGGTGATTGTTTCATTAGTCAGTTCACACATAGATTAAATAGAAACTTCCAGGACCCAGATGCTCCAAATAACGATACTATTATCGAAGATGATACTTGGAGAGAGAATTATACTGAAGATGAAGAATCAGAATCAGAAGTTAACAGAGGTGATGTTAACGCAGTACGTATTGGAACGTACTTTACATTCAAATGCTATTCTACCTACAACCTTGCGATGAGAGACTTCGATAGAAGCTACCCTTCTGAACAGGCTTTAACTGGCAACAAACGTAGTTTCTATCCTCTTACTCCTATTAGGGTAGATGGTCACTCCAAAATTCCTGAATCAACCTTATTTAATCAGGGATTTGCTGCGACGACTGGTGAAAGATATAATTTCTTACAACCAGCAGTGCCATTCTTAAAGAATACGTACCAAACTAGAGTCATCTACTCCGACCTAGCGCAGACGGATGCTTTCAAGAACGGGTTTAGAGTATTTAAAGGAATATCATTTGTCGATTACTCTAATCAATATGGTGGAATTACTAGACTAATCGAGTGGGGAGGAAATTTGATTATTGTGTTCGAGCATGCTGTTGGATTAGCGATGGTTAATCAAAATGCTTTAATTCCTACAGACGACGGAACTCAAATTGCTGTTGGAGCAGTAAAACCGTTACAGTCTACACCTGTAATGATTTCAACAGACTTTGGTTCCCAGTGGCCCGAAAGTATTTGTTGCTCTCAGTCTTACATCTATGGTATTGATACTGTAGCAAAGAAGATATGGAGAACGGATGGTAAATCGTTTGAGTGCATTTCAGACTTTAAAGTTCAGAAATTCTTAAATGATAACATCACTCTTGGTGAGCGTGAACTTACTCCGATTATTGGGGTGCGTAATGTTAAAACACATTACAACGCTTACAAGAATGATATAATGTTTACCTACTATGATAACACATTTGGCTTTGAAGAGGTTGTATGGAATCTCTGTTACAACGAGTTCCAGCAAGCATTCACAACCTTCTATTCTTGGCTCCCTTCTTATTCTGCAAACATCGATAATGTCTATTTTAGTTATGATAGAAATTCTTCGAAATGGATCTCTAAGTTAGGTATGAGTACCTTAAACTCTGGTAATGAATCCGGAGTTTGCATGAAGAGTCCAGTTATTACATCAGCTGGATTATCACAGCCATTATATCTAAAAAATAGACCTCTTCCCGCAGAAAAGGAAGAAGACTGTATATTTACATTTAGTTTACAAAGAGATAACTTTGGTTACTACAAGTTTTTCAGTATTAACAATAATGTACTAACATTAAGCTCAACAAATTATTTGCTGCTAAGAAAATATATGTACACTATAGCTGGAGTACCAAGAGAACCGGTTATTCCTTGTGTCCAATTGAACATTAGATGTAGAATTGGGCTAAAGGCTAATAAGAAATATACAATGTTGGGAGGCAAAGAGGCTTGGGATAAATATGTAGACAACAATGCTGGCTACTATGACTCTCAAGTATTCTTAACCTTAGATGAAATAAAAACTAACACAACAGTTATAGGCCGTACTGCAACAATTGACGGAATAACTGTAAAACTTCCTACATTCGAGAATGACTTCTGGAAACACGGACAGGCTGGAATTATTGATGTCCAAGAGAAGATTAAACCTTGTTATTGGTATCATAAACAGCATCCATTTGAGTTCGAGTTTATTGTTGGTAATGATAATGCAGGTTATAAGCAATTTGATAACTTGATATTATCTTCTAATAATGTTGCTCCAGAGTCAATCCACTACACTATAATTGGAGATAGTTATGACTTCTCCGACCAAAAACCTGGAATGTACTTCCGTCAGGAAGCAACTAAAGCCTTCTATCAGTACAATGGAGCTGATATGTTATATGACCATCGTGTTTTTGACAAGGTTACTGGTTACATTCCAGAAATGGTAACTTCATCAACCTACATACAAAGGGACGCTGCTGGTAATCCTTTAAGACACCAGTCTGCCGTTTCTTCAACTTATAGAGATACCTTATTTACTTGGATATACACAAAACAAGATACATTCAATGAGGTTGAAGATTACTATAAGAAGATTACTGCAACTCCACAATATGCTGACTATCCTAATATTACTGGTGCTGAAATTCAATGGGACCCTTCACTAAATCAGTTTAGTATATGTAACCACGTTAAGGCTCGTGATATTAAAGAGGTCGGTAGAACAAGAGGAAATATCCAATATGTGAACGATAAATGGACAGTTCAGATTACTCCAATTAATGTTCTTAACAGAAATGGAACATGGACAAATGTTGGAACTGAAGAGAATCCTAGATGGTTACCTAAACTAGTCGTTCATAATGTTCCTGACGAAGTTATTGAACACAGTCAAGGACAAATCAATGACGGAGATTTCCCTCCAGAGTTAGGTGTAGGAGATACTCAAAATAAGTACTTGATGGCTAATAGTGGCCTCGCTAATAAGTACAACACAACAATGCTTGATGGTACTGACTGGTCAACTATAGCTAATGCAAGAAAGGAAGTAAAACTAATGGATAAATATTTAAAGACTAGAATCCGCTATAAAGGTGACAAACTTGCTATCATTATGGCGATTGTCACAAACTATAATACATTTGCATAATGACAACACAAGGAACATCTACGCAAGGACAACAAGGACAACAGGGTGGATTATCTAGTGCAGTATCACAAGGCTTCTTGAACGGTAACGCTTACGGCGCTATCGCTCAAGGAGTCGGTGGTATAGCGAGTAAATTTCCAACCCCGAGAGCAGATTTAAATTCAACTAACCAGGCAATGGCTGCCGCTCGTGACGGTATTTCAAATGCCTTGCTAAGTTCTGGAAACCCTTATGCAATGGCTGCTGGTGCAGCGGTCAAGATTATTGACAAAACTGGTGGGTTCTCAGATGGCTCTAAAGGATTAGGTACTGGAGAAGATATTGGTAATATAGCAATGTCTTTCTTACTTCCTGGAGCCGGTTGGTTTATTAAGCCAACAGATAAATATAAAATGTCTGCTGAAATGCAGGCTATGCAGAGTGGATATGCTTCAGCTATGGCTAACAATGCAGAAGCTGCTGGAAACTCTGGAGCTAAGTTATTCTTCGGTGCTGAAAAGGCAAATTCTAATACACGAGTTGCTAAAGCAAAAGACACCTTGATTAGTAACATTAAGCGTAATTCTGACGCAGATTATGAGACTATGGCAACAATGACTCAAGCAAAAGCTATGGAAAACCAGTACGCTAATATGGGTGGATATAATCAAGCTCTTGCGAGAGCTGGTAAGTTTGGTATGAAAATTGAACGTGCTAGAAATCTAGCTAAGTTTACACCAAAACCTGTAGCTGAAATTTCTACAATGAAGCAGGGTGGAAATATTGAGTTTAAAGCACCTGAAGATATATTTATTCCTACTACTGCTGAACAAGATGCACAGTTCTTCGCTGAATTAAACTTTGAGGAAGTCCAATCATTCCAGCAGGGTGGCAAGACTAAAGACGAAAAGCCTAAATTTGAAGATTGGGTAAAGGATGTCAATCCAGACTATCTTTCCGAAAATTATGACCTTAAACTCGCCTTTGAGTCACTACCATTCGAGGATTTGGAAAGGTGGAAAACAGCCGTAAATTCGGCCAATCCGGGCTATTTTTTGGACTTTAAGGACAAAGATGGAGATTACCCCTTCCACCTAAAATCAGTCGTTTCTACAAATGATGGAAATTTTGTGTTTTTGAAAAAAGGTACGGTTGAAACAAATCCAGAAGTAAAAGCAGAAGTTGATGCTTATTATTCTGGTGAAAATGGACTTAAAGAAACACATGATTTAGTTTGGGATGAAGATGCAGGTCGTTATCGCTATATCCAGAAAAGTGATGATGAAAAAGAAGAGCTAATGCGAAAGATTGACCATCCAGAAAATCCGGCTGCCGGAATGGAAGAGGTAGAAGAATATAAAGAGGGTGGACAATTAAATGTTATTCCTGATGGAAACCTCCACGCTAGATTACATCATATGGAAAATGGTGATAAGTTAACTAAGAAGGGTATTCCAGTTGTGGATAACGAAGGAAATCAGCAAGCAGAAATTGAAAAGAATGAAATCATTTTTACTCTCGAAGTAACTAAGAAACTTGAAGAACTAGAAAAGAAGTTTAGAGAAGCTGAGAAACAGAGAGATAAAGATGATATTGCTATTGAAGCTGGAAAGCTATTAGCAAAGGAAATTATGGAGAATACTGATGACAGAACAGGATTAATAAATGAAGTAGTATGAGCAAATTAAGTGAAATTATACAAACTCCAGAAGGCAGATTCTCTAGTAAACGAGTATGCGGGATTTTAGGCTGGATTGTAATCTTATTCTCCTATGTATACCTTTTAGTTACTAAACAGGCAGAACCAGAATTTACTGACCCTTTACTGTGGGCGATAGTGGCCTTGTTAGGAGTAGAAAGCATTACATACGCTTTCCAAAGAGGTAACAGAACAGCAACACTTCAAAAACAAAAAGAAAATGAAGACAACGGAAGTGAAGCTGGGAAATAAGAAATACACTCTTGAAATTGCTGAAACAAGCAAAGACCGTAGAAAAGGTTTAATGGGAGTGAAGAATTTAGATGCTGATAAAGGTATGCTTTTTGATTTCGGTGAAGAAGGAAATCACGAAATGTGGATGTATAATACACCCATTGCTCTTGACCAAATCTTTATAAATGCTGAACAAGAAGTAATTAAAGTAGCTACAAGAGAACCAAATGACGAGGAATTAGTAGGAGCGGATGATACATTATATGTAGTTGAGGTTAATGCTAATTCTGGCGTTAAGGTTGGAGATGAATTAGAATTTCTTGATGATTCTAGAGAATATACAATGAAAGTTTTAGCCGTAGATGGTTCAACACAAATGGAACTTAAAGGTGGTGAACGTATCTTCTCTAGATTAAATACAAAGGTTTTAATTCGTCAGGCTAAAAAAGCATACGCTTCTCAGACCGATTCAGATTATAAGCGTCTTGGTAAGTCTATGTTTAAGTTTTTACACAAACAAGACACTAATGAACCAGAATATGTACAATTGCCTGAAGAAAAAGACAAAAAGGATTAAACACTTTGAAATGACTTAACAAGTAGTTATAATTGAATTGTTTAATGATAATGTAAATAAGGCAATAACGTAATAACATTTAAATACACAATTTATTATGAAAGTTAACTTTAATAAACTAGAAAAGGAAGTCAAGAAGTTCCAAGAAGGTGGCGCTATGCCAGCAGAGGGTGCTGCACCAGCAGAAGCTGCTCCAGCCGAGGGCGCTCCAGCAGGACAAGAAGCAGGTGGAGATCCAATGCAGCAGATTCTTCAGGCCGCTGCACAGGCAGTACAGAATAATGATGGACAGTTAGCATTACAGGTTTGTGCTGCACTTGTTCAGTTAGCTCAGGGCGGAGCCGGTGCTCCTGGTGGTGCTCCTGAAGGTGCACCAGAAGGTGAGCCTGTATATCGTAAAGGTGGTCGCCTTGCTTATCGCAAAAAGTAATTATTCCGATTTAATTCTTGATAAGGAGGTACTTAAGTAATTAGGTATCTCCTTTTTTAATACAATGTTTTAACTATGGCGGACCAAAATAATAAACCAAAAACAATTAGCTTCGCCGGAAGAAATATAGACCAGAATGAATTTACCCGCAGAGCACGACAGAAAGCTGCCGAATGGGCTCAGTATCAAGGATTAAAGGGTGATGAAATCAACGACTTTAATGAGAGCCTAAATGATATACTTGCGGGAATTTCAGATGGACGTTACACAGTAACTGAATCTGGTGCTCTTTCGGGAAAAGGTGCTAGTACGCCTAATACATACAAGACCAGTACTGGTGCAAGAGTAGATGATTCACACGGAGGTAATTCTCGCCGTAGAAGAGGATTTGACCCGAATGCAAATGTTATGGGTTATTTAAATGGTATTGCTGGGGCTATGTCTAAGAGTGGCTCTACTAGTGGTTCTAGTAGCAGTAAAGCTAAAGCTACTTCAATGCAACAATATATAAGTGATAATATCTTTGGTGAAGGAAATAGCTTCAGTCCAGAGCAATTAGTTCGTTGGGCGGATGCTTATGATGCTGTTGGAAATGATGGAAAACGCGGCATTAGTGGTAGACGTCAATGGATAGCAGACACCTTAAACGAATATAGAAATAAATACAATAACGGTGATTTTGGTGAAGTTTCAGATAAAGACAAAACCAAAACTAACGAATTAATTGATAGTATCATATCTAATAACAATCCAGATATTGACAAGGATTGGAAATTAAGTAAAGACGCTCCTTGGCTATCACATTTACTTTTTAGAGATGCTAAGTACTATGCTGACGATAGCGAGAGACAAGCAGACAAAACTAAAGCTGAGGAAGACGCTACAAAGAAAGCTCTTGAGGCTTATGTTAATGGTGTTGAAGGAGCAACTAATCCTTACGAACCAGGCACTGAAGGATACAAACTAGCAGAAAAAACTAGACAAGATAAAGAATTAGCTAATTTCGATGAGGACTTCAGAACACATCAATGGGATTATGCCGATGCTGGAAAATCATTCAGAACACAAGTTCATGAAAGTTTACCACAAGATTTATTCAGCAATTGGAATATAAATAATGTTAGAGGATATTTAGCCGGTGCAGAAGGTCTTGAAACTAACGAATATGGTCAAGACGTAAATACTGGAGGATTCGGCTCTGGTATGTATGGTATGGGTAAAGGTGTTCTTGCTGGCGCAGGCGCAGGTGCTGCTGCAGGTGCAGGTATTGGTGCTTTTGCTGGTGGTGTTGGTGCTGCTCCAGGTGCTGTTATCGGTGGTATAGTTGGAGGCGTTGGTGGTCTTGTACAAGGTGGTACAAGATTTGCTCATGGAAATGAATTCGGGCATGAAGATTATACTGGTTGGGGTAAAGGTGATACATCATTACGTACTTCTGGTTTAATTAACTATTTCGATGCTCTACCAAACGACTTCAAACCAGATGATACCACAAAGGGAACTGGAGGATTTGATGCTCGTTCTAATAAAGCTATTTTGGGTAAAGCTGCTGCTGACTATGCTAGAGCTATAATTGCAAATAGCGGAGATCAATTCAGACTTAGTGATGGTTCTTACTTACTTCCTCAATTCATTGATTGGGGTACTGGTAAAGCATACCGTTTCAATATGAATGGTAATAAAGCGGTTATTACTACTGATAATATCGGAGCCATTATTAATGGATTAACTCCAGGCTCTCCATTATATAATACTCTACTTAATGAGTGGAGAAGTTACAACAAGAAACCAACCTTTAAAGAAGGTGGTGTTCTATATGCAGCAAAGGGCGATACACTAAGTCCGGGAGAAATTGAAGTTCTGCGTAAGGCTTCAGCTTCTACACAAGCAGCAACTCCAAGCCAACCTACATATACTCCTATGTATGCGGATAATACTCTTGCCAGACAAGAGCAAAAAGCTGCGGAAGACCAGCAACGCTATATGCAAGCTCAGCAAATGGGAGTTGCTAAAGAAGAACGCCAGAACAAGGGAAAAGAAACTCTTGGTAGCGGTTTAACTATGGTAGATTTTGCTAGAATGGGTGCTATTACTGCTGACCTTGCATCTGCAGTAGCAGCATTTGTTCCAGGTATCGGTACAGCTCCAGCAGCTGCTTTAGGTATTGGTAGTACAGCAGCAACTCTTGGTGCTGATATTGCTGATAAGAGTGTATCAAATGGTGATGTACTTAAAGGATTAGGAGCTAATTTACTAATTGATGCAGCTTCTTTAATTCCAGGTCTTGGTACTGGAACTGTCGCAGGTAAACTTGGTAAAAATCTACTCAAGCTAGCTCCAAAACTTATCCCTATATTTATGACCATGCAAACTGGTCCAGAAGCTATTAAAACTACCGAGAAGATATTGCAAGGTAGATTTAAGGATATTACAAAGGAGGAACTTAGAAACCTCAACTACTGTATATCAGCCGTTTCTGGTACTGCAAGAATGGGTGGTATGGCAACTGAAAAATATTTAAGAAATCCAATTCCAAAAGGCGCAAAAGTAAAAACATATAAGTACACGAAAGCTGACGGTACGCCAGATACCTTATATGGAGAACAAGCTACTAAGGTTGCAAATGCTGTAAATGAAGCTGGAAAGAAGGGCGGAAATGAAGAAGCTTTGAAAGCTTTAGCAGCAGCAACGGAAGAA
>Ga0247611_10011153_pt1 | contig 10408 bp, 6 predicted proteins | sample 177DNAGHGhighgp2_FD_192422 | JGI IMG/M metagenome (GOLD analysis project Ga0247611, IMG submission 192422) | Sheep rumen microbial communities from Palmerston North, Manawatu-Wanganui, New Zealand - 1770 DNA GHGhigh gp2 | ecosystem: Host-associated > Mammals > Digestive system > Stomach > Rumen ... | reverse complement strand
GGGATATTGCTTAATACAATTTGATTACGAGTTTGAAGTCGGGGTCGTTCCAGTAGGCTTTGAACTCGGTGTCGACAGCGGCTTTGCGCTTGTAGTCATATTCCTGGTCAACGGAGCCTTGCAGGTTCTTGAGGCAGTTTTCGCGGTCGCCAAGACGGGCGTAAGCCACGGCACGGAGGTAGTAGACTTCGGCGGACTGGTCAAGGCAGCAGTTGAGGGTGCGGATGCAGTTCTCGGTCTCGTCGTTCATGAGTTGGGCGAAGGCCAGGTTGTAGTTGCATGAGGAGCCTTTGAGGAGTTTCTGGGCTTCTTCGTAGTTGCCCCGTTTGAGGTTGAGCAAGGGGATGTTGGCTACGGCATCGGAACTGCCTTGGCGCTGGGCTTCCTCAAAGTAGTATTTGGCAAGGGTGTAGTCTTTTTGTGCCAGGCAGAGGAGGCCGGTGTTGTTGAGGACGTCGGGGTTGTGGGGGTTGAGGTCGCGCGCCACTTTGAGGAAACGCTCGGCCTCGCCGAAATCGCCAAGGTAGAAGGCGATGGCTCCGGCGTTGTTCCAGGCGCCCCACTCGGCGCTGTGGTTTTCGGTGGCCCATTTGTAGTATTTCAGCTTGGTGTCGTAGTTGTAGTTGATGTAGGCGGCGTACATGAGTTCGTCAAAGGAGAGTTTGGAGGGGTTGAGGGTGGCTTGTTTGGCCAACTCGACATCGGTGAGACGGGCTTCGGAATAGTAGAGGGCTATCTGGGCACGGCGGAGGCTGGGGAAGATTTCGCGTTCAAGTTGGGGATAGGTCTCGGCGTAGTTGCGAATCATCTGCTCGCGCTTGACGAGGTTCTGCTGGGTCTCGACCACATTGACTATGGCGTGGCGGTCCTGAATGCCGCTCTCTTCGACCATGACGACGAAATGCACCCAGTCCTCGCCTGCCGAGCGGGTGGTGATGACCATTTTCTTCAGCTGGTTGTGCTTGTAGTACTCAATGTCCTGGGGTTTGACTTTGGCTCGGCGGGCCATGGTGTTGAGTACGTCGTCGAGAACGCGGCGGAGCTCGGCGGTGGCGACGTCGGCACGGTTTTTGGATACACCCACATTGGCGGTCTCTTCACCTTCGGGAGAGGCCCAGCCGGTGATGGTAATCTGTTTGGGCAGACCGTTTTCGAGCATGACACGTTTGAGGTCGTTGACGGTGTATTGGGCGTTGAAACGGACGTTCATGTCGCATCCCCAGTCGAGGACGGAGGTGCCGTTGGGGAAGTAGATGTCGGCAGTCTCGACGACGCCTTGTTTCTTGTTGTAGTTGAGGGGGGCGATGGAGATATTACCGCGGATGTCAATCCATTCGGCGGTGATGTTGACTCCATCGGAGATGAGAACTGTGGGGAACACTACCCCTTTATGCTGCTGGACAATCTGGTCGGCAAAGAGGGCTTCGTCGTCGACAGTGGAGGTCTTGTAACCCACCGGGGCCAGGGTGACCTTGCCGGTTTCCATGCCGGGTTTGTAGTCGAGGGCATCGCTGTAAGTGAATCGTCCTCCAGTGGTGTAGTTAATCGTGGGGCCAGGACCGGACACCGACTCGCCTTTCACGGTGATGGGGTCGAGGGGGGTGGTGCCGCCTTCCCATGTGAATACGGGCTGGATAAACAATGCAACGCCCTTGTCGAAATATTTGGCAGGGACAGAAGCGGTAAAATTAACCACCACTTTGTCGTCACGGACCTCTACGGGGTCGGGATTGGCCTGATAGCGAATCTTTTTGCTATTAGACTTCGTTTTGGACAATCCGCTGCATCCCGTAAGCAGGACAACAGTGGCCATGAGGAGTGTTAATAGTGTTTTTCTCATTTGTATATACTATATATTTATTTCGTAACAACATGTGCAACATTCCTTTAGGCACTGCCGGAGCCTGAGAGGAATCTTGCTTATCAATCTGCAAAGATACAAATATTTTTTGATTGGACGATTATTTTTTCATCGATTGCAGATTTCGCTGAAGGGACAGTAGGCACACATTTTGTTGCCGGGGTTGGCAAGGAAGGGGAGGTCGGGGTTGAGGAGGTCGGACGCCAGTTGTTTCAGCATGAGTTCGAAGGTTTCGAGGTGGGCGGAGGTGATGACATCCGAGCCCTCCCAAGTGGCGGTGAGGAGTTGTGAGTTGAGGTGGCGGAGGGGAATGATGCCAGAGATATGGGGACGCCCGCCAGTATGGTTGTAGTGGAAGAGCCATTCGTAGGTCATGAGTTGAAACCACTTGTCGGGGACGGCGGCCCAGTCGGGACTCGGGTCGGGGACTTGGAGTTCGCGGCTCTCCACTTTGCCGGACTTGTAGTCGATAACTCGGACCACGCCGTTGGCGATGTCGATGCGGTCGGCGATGCCTGCTATGACGACCTGCACGGGAACACCTCCGACAACAATATCCAGCTGATGGCTGAGGGGCTGCTCAAGGCCCAGGATCTCAATGCCGCCGACTGTGTCGAGGTACTTTAACTCGGACTTAAGGAAATTGACGATTTGGGTTTTGGCGACAGATTTGAGGAAGAAATTGCGGCCTGAAGGGATTCGGCCATGATGGAATTGCTCGGTGAGAGCCTGTTCGATAATGGTGTCGATGTTATCGAGTGCGAGCCGGAGTGTGTCGGGTTTGACGTGGCGGTCAGCATCGCGGGAGAAGATGTCTTCCAGCACGGCATGGATACAGCTGCCCAGCTCGTTCTGTTCCAAGTCCTCGTTCACCCGGTCCTGCTCTTCTATACCCAGCACGTTCTCATAGTAAAACTTAAGGGGGCAGGAGCGGTATTTGTTGAGAGCTGAGGGGGAGAGGCCTCGTGTCACAATTTCGCGGATGCGGGCAAGAGCTGCGGGTGTCTTCTCGGCACTGTCCTGCCGCAAAAAAGTGGATTGTGGGGAATCGGCAGAGAGGACCTCCTCGACAAGGGTGATGTTGTGTGGATATTTTTGGGAAAGCTCGCGCCGGAGCTGCTGTATGAAACGGCTGGGCTCGCCTTTGCCCATGAGGTCCGACTCGGTGCTGTAGAGGATGACGATGTCCTCGGCCCGCTGCAAAAGCCGATAGAAATTGTAGGCATAGACGGCATCTTTCTCGTGGAAGGTGGGAAGCCCGAATGCGACTTTTAAATTGTATGGTATCAGCGAATTGAAACTACGCGCAGAGGGAAGTGTGCCTTCATTGACTGAGAGCATGACAAGATGCTTGAAATCAATATTTCGCGTTTCGAGAACACCCAGAATTTGAAGTCCTTGGAGCGGTTCTCCGTAGAATGCTACGGAGCGGCGCTGCGCCAGCCGTGTGTAAATTTTTTGCATCACGGCAAGGGATTCGATAAAATGATATTGGCTCTGGATGTCTTGCAGATGGTCGACAATCTCGAATAAACAGGCCAAGGCCTCCTTCTCCCTGATGTTGGTATCAAGATGGTTACCGACATAAAGTTCCTGAATGAGACAGGCTGCTATTCCAAGAAAATCGTCAGGGGAGGGGGAATCTTTGCTGAACATGAACTCGACCGGGCTTAAATCCAGGTCTATCGGACGGCATAAGGCAGAGAGCGTTTCGAAATCGGAATAGATGACATGCTCTTGGTAGAGCAAGGTGTTCATCTTGGCATGCAAATTACTTGTTCCAAGTATTTTGGAAAGAATATCATCCGAAAGAATGTCCAAAATATCTTGATGGTGGAACGTACCACCCCGACGACGGGAATGAAGGGAGAACAGCTTCATCATCAACGAGTGGACAGCAGTGTTGGTCATCGGGAAACCCATAGTGACATTGGCCGTCTTCACTTCGGGAGGAAGACTGTTGAGAACAGGCAGCAGCATGGATTCATCGGCCAGCACGATGGCCGTGTCACTGAGCTTGGAATCAGGCGATTCCTGAAAGTGTTGCTGGATGATGTGACCGGTGTATTTGCACTGCAGCACATTTTCAGGACAACTGACAATGGTGATTGTTTTGTGACCCTCGGCAAAGTGGTCTGTGTAATCACCGATTCCGGGGAAAAGCAGACTATGCTTGCGGAGGAAATGCCCTGCCTCCTGCTGGTTGTCATTAAAATAATAGGCATCGCCGTCGGTCAGGAGCGTGCCAACACCACTGGCAACACACTGGTGGATGATCCGTTCTTCACTGGTGGATAGGGCATTGAATCCCACAAAATAGAAATATGCTTCGCCCAAGGTGTTCACAATACTCTCCATGTCGTCGGCCACTTGACGGTAGGCCATGCCTGCAAAGGCTTTGCGCTGGGACCGCAGCCGGTTGTGAAGTCCGGTGTAGAGATGGTAGAGCGAACGATAGAACTGGAGGTAACGCTCCTGAAATGGAGTGAGGTGGCCAGTTTCGATATTCCATTCCCCGATAGTCTTGATGTCATGCAGGTTGGAGAAAAGCTGGCTTGCATCTACACAATACAAATCAATCTCAGAAAAGTCGGTCAGCATCATATCACCAAACGGCATGAATTCCTCAAAAGAGCGATATTTTGCATCGGCACCTTCGCACTGAAGGTATACTTCATACAATTCGAACAAAAGCAGCTCATTGGGGATTATTTCCAGACCTGCCCACTGGTTGATGAGCGTGTCCATGCCAAGGGTCTGCGGGAGGAACAGCGGAGAGGCTGCTTCAGCCAGGAATTGCTGACGGAGAAACAACCCGGACCGGCGATTGTTGAAAACAACTGTCACTCGGTCAAGGTCGTCGGGGTGTTCTGCCCGAAGACGACGGGCTATCTCTGCAAGGAATGATACCATGATTGGGCTTGGGATAAACGTTGAGGGGTTCCAACATCCATCCACTCTGCTTGCGGATGCAGGAAACAACTTATTCTATGACTTTTAGCCATATTGAGATAACAGGGTATTATCGAATAAGGTTTATCGCATGGGGGAAGGAGTTGGAGCGCCTGAGGGTCGAGGATGGCAATCCCGCTGAAGGCTAAGGGCCGTACAGAAGATATTGGAGTATTGACCCACAGGGTTTCCCCAGACTTCCGATTCTCCCAACCCTTGAGCTGATTCTCCTTGTCAAATAAGAGATAGCGCGAAGTTTGCCTATCGGAAACTGCAAGGGTGACAAGGTCGTTGTTGGAACTGTGAGCCGCGGCCATGGCCATAAGATTGATATTGGACAAGACATCGACATTGTGAAGCAGAATGGGGTCCGCGGCGTTGAAAAGGGATGAGGCCTTCTTGAGGCCGCCACCAGTGTCGAGAAGCATATTGGACTCGTCAGAGACGAGTACTTCGGCATCCCATCGATGGGAGGAAAGATAATCGCAAACCTTATCGGCAAAGTGGTGCACATTTACTACTATACGGCCAATCCCCATGCGGGAGAGTCGGTCGATGGCAATCTTCAACAACGGTACTCCGTCAACCTCGACAAGTGCCTTGGGGCGGTGTTCGGTAAGAGGGTACAGACGGGTACCCAATCCTGCAGCAGGAATGAATGCTTGCATTTAAGAGTTCGTTTTGATTGCAAAGATACGCTTTTTTCTTGGATTGGTTAGAAAAAAGGCTGACACTGGTGCCCTGCGCTGTACTAACGGATGGTGTATCACTGCTTTCTATAATCCGAGTCTTCCTACTGCAGATTGGCGGGAGTGACAAGATTTCTGCCCGTTTGCGCTTTTCGGAAAGGAGCATACCCAAGTGGTTTTCGGCTGGAAAAACAGTTTTTTTAGAAAAAAAATGACTAGATGCGAAAAAAAATGTATCTTTGCAAAATTACCGAGGAATGCGTTGGGCAGAAACGCTTCCCCAATGTGTTGATATTGAAAAAAATGAAATAATAATGTATAAAGAAAAGATATGAAAATACTAAAATTGTTGTCGGGTGCGATGCTGTTCTCTTTGTTGGCAGTCTCCTGCGGGCCATCGGCAGAGATAGCATACATTCATGATGCAAAAAGAGACTCTGCTTTTGCCTTGAAGGGGCAGTTCTCTGGCGGAATCCAAGCTAATGACCTTCTGGGTATCTATGTGGAAAGCGAGACCCCTGAATCTACTATCCTCTTCAATCAAGAGACCAACAAGATTGCCACTCATAACGGTGTCGTCATGAACCCCGGGAGTTCTGTTGTGTCTGGCTATTTGGTCAACCATGACGGGGACATTATCTTCCCGGTGCTTGGAAAGCTCCATGTCGTTGGCCTAACCCACAATGAACTGGCATCTCTGATTGAGAGCAAGCTTATTAGCGAAGGCCATATCATCGACCCCGTAGTCACCGTCAAACTGATGAACTTCAAAGTTAGCGTGCTGGGCGATGTGGTTCGCCCTGGCCAGTTGATGGTATCGGGAGAGCGCCTGACCATCTTTGAAGCCCTCAGCATGGTTGGCGACCTGACCATTTATGGCCAGCGCCACAATGTCACCGTCATCCGCGAGGAAAACGGCCTCCGCACCATCGGCGAGATTGATTTGTCTTCGAAGACGGTCTTCGACTCCCCCTACTACTATCTCCACCAGAACGATGTGATTTATGTGGAACCCAACATGCGCAAGAAGAGGAACGCCGACAGAGATCCTATGATTATGACTTATATTTCGAGTGCCGTATCCATCGTCTCAGTACTCTCGTCCATGTTCTATTACTACTTACTGTCTAAGCGCTACATGAATAACGACTAACCGATACCCTTGCCCCTAAACACAATGACTTATTCAAATTAATGCGATTATGGAAAATCTGCAACAAATACAAAATGCAACGAATCCTCGACCCAACAACAATCAGGAGTCGGATAGTACAATCTCATTGCGGGACCTTGTATTCATCGTTATCAACAACTGGTACTGGTTTGCATTGTCCATTTTCATCTGCCTTCTGGTGGCAGGGCTTATCTACAAAACCAAACCGAAGGATTTCGAATGCCGCTCCACAATCATGGTGCGCCAAGACCAAAACAACCGCAACTACTCCATGCGAAACATGGATGCTATCCTCAGTACTGTTGGCGATGACTTTGAAATCCATTCCTTAGAGAACGAGATTTACTTGCTGAAATCTTCTCCATTGGCCAAAAACGTGGTCACAAAACTGAAGCTCAACCAGATGTGTGACCGGAAAAGCCTTTTCACGAAGGTTTCCTACTACAACGACCGTCCCCTCGAAATGAAAGTTTTCACCCGCAACACTGAGTTCTCCGATATCAATATCAGTGTCAAAGTGACACCCATCGACAAGAGCCGCTATGAGTATGAGGTGACAACTGTGAGTGGTGGAACCAGTAAAAGCAAGGGAACCGCTTATTACACCGACCCTGTGTCGCTCAACAATTACATCTCATTCACCGTTGATAAGACTTCATACTTTACCAACAGAGACATGGGCACCACTTACATTCTGTCCGAATGCCCAGTGATGGCTAAGGCCTACCAGTTGGTTCGCCGCATGTCGGTTGGCCGTTTGGACAAAAATGCTGACGTTCTTGTCATCACCTATTCGGACAACCATGAGCAACGTGCCAAAGAGACCATCAACGCTTTGGTCGAGGCATACAACGAAGACGGCATCAACGACAAGAATCTGATTGCCCAGAAAACGGAGCAATTTGTTTCCGAGCGCATCGCCTTGATTTCTGGCGAGCTGGAAGATGTCGACTCAAAAGTAGCCCAGGTGAAACGGAGTTCTGGCCTTCCCGAACTGAACACCGCATCTGGCTCACTGCTCCAGACAGGCACCCGCTACTCCGACGAAGTAATCGGATTAGAGGCCGAGTTAACGATGATTAACGACATCCGGAACTACCTGACCGATCCTGCAAACAAAGAAGAGCTTCTCCCTGGCAACGTAGGCATTTCCGATGCCGGAGTGCAGAGTTTGATAAGCCAGTACAACTCCCTGCTGCTCCAATACCAGAAGATGCTGAAGTCCGCCGGCCCGAACAACCCCGGGGCACGCGCCTTGGTCCAACAGATGGAAGCAAACCGCAGCGCCATCCTTACCGCCATAGACAACTTGATTAATACCGTCAACTACCGTTTGCGGAGCGCCAAATCCCAACTCTCCCGTACCCAGGGCCAGATTTCTGCCCTGCCCACACAATCAAAGGCCGTGGAAGAAGTTCAACGCCAACAAAAAATCAAGGAAGAGTTGTTCCTTTACCTGTTGAGCAAACGCGAAGAGAACGCCATGAACCTGGCCATCACCGTGGCCAATGCCAAAGTGGTGGAACCTGCTGTGCGTTCCAATTTGGGCCCCCACCTGTCTATGCATATCCTTGTAGGTCTTGTTTGTGGCGTTGCAATCCCTGCACTGATCATGTTCTGCATCAACTTCTTCAATGTCAAGCTGCGTACCAAGTTCGATATTGAGAAAGCCATAAGCATCCCCATCTTGGGCGAAATACCTCAGAAACCTGAAGGCCGTGCCAACGATGAAATCATTGTGACCGCCAACGGAACAGATGTCGTGACGGAGGCTTTCCGAATACTGCACTCCAACATCCCGTTCTTCTTGAAGGACAACCAGAAAGTCATCCAGACCGTTTCCACTGTCCCTGGCGAAGGTAAGTCATTCGTGGCTCTCAACCTCGCCCTGTCTTTGGCCTATCTTGGAAAGAAGACCATTCTGGTCGACTGCGACTTGCGCAAACGCTCTCTGTCCAAAACCATTGACCGCCACAACAGGATAGGTCTCATACACTATATGTTGGGTAAGGAAGAAGACCTCTCCAAAATTGTTATGCACAGCGAAACATCACCGTTCCTCGACTATGTGGTTTGTGAAAAAACTCCGCCCAATGCCACCCAATTGCTGCTGGGCGACAAAATGGATAAACTGGTCGACTATTTGCGTGAGCAGTACGACTACATCATTCTTGACTCCACTCCTGCTCAAATCGTAGCCGACGCATCCATCATCAACCACTGCGCCGACCTCACAACATACATCATGCGTGTTGGCTATTTGAACAAGAGTTCCTTCCCGTTCATCCAAGAGCTGAATGACAAAAACAAGTTCAAGAACATGGCCATCATCATGACCGACGTTCCTGTTATCAAGCACCGCTACGGCGGCTATGGCTACGGTTATGGCTATGGTTATGGCTACGGCTATGGTTATGGCTATGGCTACGGTTATGGCTACGGTTATGGCTACGGTTACGGCTATGGCGATGGTGACAGCGACAAGAAAAAGAAGAAAGAGTCATAACATTATTTGATGTCTCAAACCCAAAAAGAGATTATATGAAGGGTATAGTTTTAGCAGGCGGGTCTGGTACCCGCCTGTATCCCATTACAAAGGGTGTTAGCAAACAGCTTCTCCCCATCTACGACAAGCCGATGGTCTACTACCCCATCTCGGCTCTTATGCTTGCCGGTATCAGAGATATTCTCATCATCTCCACTCCCTACGATTTACCCGGCTTTCAACGCCTTTTAGGCGATGGTTCAGACTATGGTGTCCACTTCACCTATGCTGAGCAACCCTCGCCCGACGGGCTCGCCCAGGCATTTCTTATCGGCGAGGAATTCATTGGCGATGATTCTGTCTGCCTGGTACTTGGCGACAACATCTTCCAAGGGAACGGCTTTGGCAAACTGCTTCGTGACGCCGTAACGGCGGCCGAACAAGACCACAAAGCCACCGTATTTGGTTACTGGGTGGCAGACCCGGAGCGTTATGGCGTAGCCGAATTCGACAACGACGGCAACGTCCTCTCCATCGAAGAGAAACCCCAGAATCCCAAATCAAACTATGCTGTAGTCGGACTCTATTTCTATCCCAACAAGGTGGTCTCTGTCGCGAAGAATATCAAGCCTTCCGCTCGTGGCGAATTAGAAATAACCTCCGTCAACCAGCAGTTCCTCCAAGATGGCGAACTGAAAGTCCAACTGCTCGGGCGTGGGTTTGCATGGCTCGACACGGGCACCCACGACTCCCTTGCCGAAGCCTCTACCTTCATCGAGGTAATCGAAAAACGTCAAGGGCTCAAAGTGGCATGCCTTGAAAGTATTGCCTTCGAAAAAGGGTGGATCTCGGCCGACGACCTCCGGCGCATAGCCCAGCCCATGCTGAAAAACCAATATGGACAATACCTCATCAATCTCATCAAAGACTGACAATGGAAATAATCAAGACCAAAATCGAAGGAGTGCTGGTCATTGAGCCGAAAGTTTTCGGCGACGCCCGTGGCTACTTCTTCGAAAGTTTCAACTCGCGCGAATTCTGCCAAAAGACTGGATACGACATCACCTTTGTCCAAGACAACGAATCCATGTCGCACTATGGCGTGCTGCGCGGACTCCACTTCCAGTGTCCCCCATTCGCCCAAAGCAAATTAGTGCGGGTCGTAAAAGGCACAGTACTCGATGTGGCCGTTGACATTCGGAAGAACTCCCCCACCTACGGGCAATACGTTTCCATCGAACTGTCGG
>Ga0247611_10011152_pt1 | contig 10408 bp, 9 predicted proteins | sample 177DNAGHGhighgp2_FD_192422 | JGI IMG/M metagenome (GOLD analysis project Ga0247611, IMG submission 192422) | Sheep rumen microbial communities from Palmerston North, Manawatu-Wanganui, New Zealand - 1770 DNA GHGhigh gp2 | ecosystem: Host-associated > Mammals > Digestive system > Stomach > Rumen ... | reverse complement strand
CAGGATGGACGCAGATGCTCTTTGGCGTTTACGGCGAACGATGGATCAGCCAGCAGCCTAAGTACAGCAGTGTGATCAACGAATATTGGATACGTCCGAACAACAACGAGAGAATCAAGAACGGCTCGAAGGTTGATAACGGATGTTATTGGTAAGAACTGGTTTTGAGGAATGGCAGAGTCGCTGAAACAGAAAACGGTGAAGGGCCTGGGCTATCAGATCCGCACAGGCCATGAGATTGTAGAGGCTTATCCTGAACTCTACAATCAGTGGATCATCCAAGACATTAAGAAGAAGTTGGAGGTACGTGCCAAAACCAGGCCCGACATAGCGGGCGACAGGAGCATAGAGGATATGTTTGCCATTGCCACCTACGACTACTGGCAGTATGGTATCGATCCAGCTGAAGAGTTCTCCCACGAGCAGTTAGAAGCCTCCTACGAAAAGAAGCGCCAGTACATCACCTTCCGGGAACGCTTAGACTACATATACCATCTTAAAATCAATCAAATGCTTTGGCTGTGTTGCTGAAAGAGCTCTCTTACATAATGACGAGCGTATGATTTTCCAAACGGGCGAACGAAAATCAGCCAAACGAGTGAACAAAAATCAGCCAAATGGACGAACGAAAATCAGCCAAATGGCAGAGTTGTAAAATAAAAGTTGTATCTTTGCACCCTGAAAGTAAATGCATAATATGGTAAAGACGTATAAGAAAAGAATAGCAGACAGCCTTCTACTGCGTAAATTAGCAGGTAAAGGAGCCGTGCTTATTGAGGGTGCAAAGTGGTGTGGGAAGACTACCACGGCGGAACAAATTGCCAAGAGCGTAAAGTATATGACGGAAACCGGCATGGTGGAACAGAACGTCCAACTGGCCAGATTGAATCCAAAACTACTTTTGAAAGGTGATATTCCCAGACTGATAGATGAATGGCAGGTTGCACCACAGTTGTGGGATAGTGTACGTTTTGAATCCGACCACGGTCCGTTGGGCCAGTTTATACTGACAGGCTCTTCTGTCCCACCAGATATGAGTAAGGTTATACATTCCGGAACAGGGCGCATCGGTTGGCTGAAAATGCGCCCCATGAGCCTTTGGGAGTCACACGAGTCGAGCGGTGAGGTCTCGCTGGCAGAGTTGTTTACCACACCCGGACAGGTTGGTGCTATCAATTCGGTTGATATTGAACAGCTGGCTTTCTTGATTTGCCGTGGCGGATGGCCATTGGCTATTGATATGGAGCGTGAAATTGCATTAGACCAGGCGTTTGACTATGTCGAGTCGGTTGAGAAACGCGATATATCAAAGGTTGACGGCGTGGAACGCGATGCAGTCCGTGTCCACAGACTTCTACGTTCTCTTGCCAGAAATCAGGGTAGTCAGGCATCGTTTGGCACCATCAAGGCTGATTTGACAGCCAATGAAGCCGACACCCTGTCGGAAGATACGATTGCCTCCTATTGCAAGGCATTGAAGGAAATCTTTGTCGTGGAGGATAGTGAGGCATGGAACCCTAACCTGAGGAGCAAAACCGCAATCCGGACAAGCGATACACGATATTTTACTGATCCCTCTATTGCTACAGCTGCCTTGGGCATCGGCCCTGATGACCTCATTAACGACTTGAACACGTTTGGATTGCTCCTGGAAACGATGGCTGTGCGTGACCTACGTGTCTATGCAGAGGCATTGGATGGTAAGGTGTACCACTATAGAGATAAGAATGGATTGGAATGTGACGCTGTGGTACATCTGAGAGATGGTCGTTATGGCCTGGTGGAGATTAAACTTGGGGGTGATGAACTTATCAATGAGGGTGTTGAAACACTGAAGACGTTGGCATCGAAGATTGATTCTACGAAAATGAAGGAACCGTCGTTTATGATGGTGCTGACAGGTGTTGGAACATACGCCTATAAGAGAGAAGATGGCGTATATGTAGTTCCGATAGGGTGTTTAAAGGACTGATTGAAAAAAATTCTTTTGTGACTTGCTTTGAGGAATGGCAGAATCGCTGAAACAGAAAACGGTGAAGGGCCTGGGCTGGTCGGCCTTGGACAATGCCGCCCGCTATGGCATGCAGTTCGCGGTGGGCATTGTGCTGGCCCGACTGCTGTCGCCCGACGACTACGGTCTGTTGGGACTCGTGGGCATCGTCACCGTGGTATGTACGGCACTGGTCAATGGAGGCTTCACCACGGCACTCATTCGCAAGAAGGATGCCACCGACGATGACTACAACACCGTATTTATCTGCAACCTCGCGATGAGCGTGCTGCTCTACTGGGTTACATTCCTCTGTGCGCCCCTGATAGCCGGCTTTTTCGAGCGCGAAGAACTCATCCCACTGGTACGGGTCTCTTCGTTAGGATTAATCATCGGGGCACTGGGCATGGTGCAGCAGACACGCCTGACCAAGCGCATCGACTTCAAGACACAGACAAAGATAACAATTGTTGCTACGGCTTTGAGCGGAATTGTAGGCATCAGCATGGCACTGACGGGGTTCGGCGTCTGGGCATTGGTAGCCCAGCAACTCACTTCACAAGTTGTGACTACCATGCTGTTTTATATTTATAATAAGTGGATGCCCAGAGTGCGATTCTCTATGGAAAGTTTCCACGACCTTTTTGGCTTCGGGTGGAAAATGATGGTGAGTGTACTCCTGGATGCAGTGTGGAAAGAACTGCACCAGGTGGTGGTGGGAAAATTCTACAGCCCTGCAACGTTGGGGCAATATACTCGGGCACGGCACTATGCTGGGCTGTGCTCGTCAAACCTGACAAGCGTAGTAGAACGAGTGACGTATCCTGTGCTGAGCAGTATTCAGGACGACAAGGAACGTATGACATCTGCCTACCGCCGCATCATCCGCACCAGTATGTTCATCACCACCATAGCCTTGTTCTCTCTCGGTGCTGTCAGCGAACCGCTTATCTACTGCATGATAGGGCCAAAATGGCATGAGGCTTCCACCTATCTGCCAATCATCTGCATCAATTACAGCCTCTATCCGCTGCATGCCATCAACCTGAACATGCTGCAGGTGCAGGGGCGCAGCGACCTGTTCCTGGGCCTCGAGGTCATTAAGAAAATCATCATCTTGGTGCCCCTGTTCATCGGTGCTTTCGTAGGCATCATGCCCATGCTCATGGCTAACCTCGTGATAGGCATCATAGCCTACTTCCTCAACTCACATTACTCAGGTCGCCTGTTGGGGTATAGCTCTTGGATGCAGTTGCGCGACATTGCCCCCTCCTACGCTTTGGCTATAGCCATCGCCCTGTCTGTATGGTTCTTGAAATACCTACCACTGAGTTATTGGATTGTACTTCCCATGCAGATTGCTGTAGGGGCGACAGTGTTTTTCGCCTGCTGCAAGCTGTTCAAGATGAACGAATATAAAGAGATTATAGATATTCTGAAGAAAAGAAAATAGTATAATGGCACAAGTTCAAACTATAAGTCACTTTAAGGTGTCTGTGTGGTGCAACACTTACAACCAGACATCCTATATCAAGGATACCATGAATGGCTTTTGCATGCAGCAGACGAGCTTTCCGTTTGTCTGCCTCATCATGGACGATGCCAGCACGGACGGAGAGCCAGAGGTCATCAAACAATACCTGAACGACCACTTTGACACAGAGTGGATAAAGGAAACCGATGACTACCACCTGACGGTGGCTCGCCATCAGGAGAACAAATACTGCTACTTTGCGGTTTATCTGCTAAAATACAATCACTACAGCATCAAGAAACCAAGACTGAAATATTATCGGGAAGTGGCAGATGAGATAGACTATGTCGCCCTATGTGAGGGTGATGATTATTGGACCGACGCGCATAAACTGCAAAAGCAGGCGGATGCCTTGGATGCCAATCCCCAGGCGACATTGGTCTATACCAACTTTCAGACCATTGATGGTGAAGGCAATCCAATAAGCAGACCATTCATAAAAGATTTCCCTGGTCGTTCCCATTCTGGTGATAACCTGCCTACGCTGCTCCGTCATAGCAACTACATCATGGTGCTCACCAGCATGTACCGCTATAAGGTGTGGAAATCTGAATCCTTCGCCAACTGTCCCATAAAGATGGATTTTGCCCTTACATTGAGTGCCGCCATGATGGGTGACTTCATCTGGTTGCCGGAACAGATGGGGTGCTACCGCATACTGGAGAGCGGAATCATACAATCAGGCCGGCGGAAAGGTGCTCCGGACTGGGGGCAGGATATCTACCGCTACTATGCCGGATTGGTGATGAATGGGCGATGCAAGCCGCTGTCATTAGGCCAGCACATTCATTACACGATTCTTATCCTCAGAAACGCGCTTAATAAAAAGGATGTTCAGCTTAAAAATGACACACTGAAATCCTATCGGTTGGCGTATCTTTTGCTGCCAGTGGCTTATGTAAGACTGAAGTGTGAGAGGTTGAAAAACAGAATCAACGAAATCATTAAATAATGAAGATAGTCGCCATCATCGTCACGCTGGTGTGCTGCCTGCTGATGTTCTTTGTAAAGCGGGAATGGAAGGCGGCCATGCTCGTCATGGGGGCTATGGTGCTGACGTTGGTGGACATTCCCGGCGTTCCTTTGCACAAGGCGAACTTATTACTGCAAGGGGCTTTCCTGCTGTCAGAATGGAGAAATCTGTCTCTGCTTTTCAAGAGATTGCGACATACGCCCTATCTGTGGGTCCCACTTCTGATAGTTGGTTTCTCGGCACTGTTGGCAGCATTGACAAGCCCCTATACAAGCCTAAAAGAAACGATTGAGTACGAACTCGTGTTCAAGTATTTTGCCATTGGCTATGCCTTCTGGGCTGTCAAAAATGAACAATCTTTAAAGCCTATTTTGCGCATTTCATTGTATTGTCTAATATTGTTGACTGTCTTTGGCGTGCTCAATTATATAGATAAGAATGCCATGTTTGTCAATGCCTTGACCGATGGTAAGACAACTTTATACGGAGATGCTGCTCTGGGTGACGTCTATACGGAAAGTTCCCGGTTCAGGGTTCAGTCGATGTTTAATTATGCCTTTGATTATGGCTATATGTGTGTTGCCATTTTATTGCTTCATTTACATGGATGGTATCGGAACTTGGAAAGCAAGAGGGAATTTATTATAGCCATTGCATGTTGTTCATTCGGAATATTGACATGTGGATGTCGCACCGTATGGATGAGTGCCGCATTGTCGATAGCCTGCTACTATCTGTGGACTTTCCAACTGAGAAGGAATGTGATTTATGGTTTTTTTGCCATGATTCTAATGATAATATCATATAACACCATTCCTGCGGTTGAAGAAAAAGTCAATAGTGTGACTGATGTTTTCGTTGAAGACAGCGAAACAGAAGGGAGTTCTATACAAATGCGAATGTCCCAATACATGTTTGTTGCGATTAAGATAGAAGGACAAGAATGGTTAGGGTTGGGAAAAGGATATTGGGAATATAAATACGTTGAGGATCCCGAGTCAATCCGTGATCTCTTGGGCGTAGAAAGTGTTATCTTGCAGACTTTGCTTGAACGAGGCTTCGTCGGTCTGGCTTTATGGGTGGCTTTTTATACCATCATTTTCCTCTATTTTTGGAGAAATCGTAAAAGAATGAGGAAACTGACAGGCCTGGGAGCTTCCATCCTTACTCTGTTCCTGTTTTTCTCATTAGGTACGGGAGAGTTAGGATCTGTTTATCCAACGATGCTTCTGCTTGGCTTTGTCATCAAGAGTATAGAATATCAAAGCGTTTCACCATCATGACCCACCGACTTGCCATCATTCCTGCCTATAAGGTCAATCATTACTGTCAAATTTGAAGTTAAAGAAACCGTCTTTGCAAGATTTGCACGTTGAAAAGTGCAAAAAACAACCAGTCCTGCACTTTTTTCAGTGAAATTTCATATTTTTGCACTGTTTTATTAAAAGAGAATGCAATGAATGTCCAATTAACCCAGTTTATGCAAAGTCAGGTGGCGCACGTGCCGACAAGTTTCCATCGTTATCTCTTCACCCATATCAACTGGCACCGCCAGATGTTCGCACTGGTAGGGCCGCGTGGAATTGGCAAGAGCACCATGTTCTTGCAGTACATCAAGGAGCACCAGGGGGGAGAAAAGCTGTTTTATGTGTCGGCAGACCATACATATTTCTCTAACCACACATTGACAGAACTGGCTGATGAGTTCGTGCGTGAGGGCGGCCAACAACTCTTCATCGATGAGATACACAAGTATCCCGGGTGGTCGCGTGAGTTGAAACAGATTTACGACGGTCATCCCGATTTGCGTGTGGGCATCACTGGGTCTTCCGTCCTTGACATCACGAAAGGAGAAGCTGACCTTAGCCGTCGCGTGCTAATATACACCTTGCAGGGGCTTTCATTTCGTGAGTATCTACAGCTGTTCCACCAAATAGAGACGCCGATATGCTCATTAGACCAGATTCTGCAAGGACAGGCTGGCATAGAGGGTGTCAACCATCCACTACCATTGTTCTATGACTATTTGCAGCACGGCTATTATCCCTTTGGGAACGACCCAGACTTTCAAGGTCTCATCAACCAAGTGGTGGGTCAGACAATGGAAACCGACATTCCACAGTATGCCAATATGAGTCCTTCGACTGGTCACAAACTGAAGAAACTGCTTGCCATCATTGCGCAGAGTGTGCCATTCAAACCTGTTATGGACAAGTTGGCAACGATGGTGGGAACCAGCCGCAATTTGCTGCCTGACTATTTCCTTTATATGGAGAAAGCCGGCATGATAGGTCAGCTTCGCGACACGACAGGTGGCATCCGAGGGTTGGGGAAGGTGGAGAAATTATATATCGACAATCCGAATTTGGCATACGTTCTGGGAAGTGAAAACACTGACGTGGGCAACATTCGGGAAACGTTCTTCTATAACCAGATGCGCGTAAACCACGACGTGATTTCTTCCACCATCAGCGATTTTGAGATTAATGGCATGACCTTTGAAGTGGGTGGCAGGAATAAAGGGAAACGCCAAATTGCCGATGCGGCAAAAGGATATGTAGTGCGCGATGATATAGAATATGCTGCCGGCAACATCATCCCCTTATGGACTTTTGGACTGAACTATTGAACATTGATCATTGAAGTGAAGAGACTTGCGATTATCATACCAGCCTATAAGGCTACTTTTCTGCCTGCTGCGCTCGATTCGATAACGGCGCAAACATGCAAGGACTTCACCTTGTACGTGGGTGAAGACTGTAGCCCTGAGCCTATAGGCAGTATCGTGGAGCCATACAAAGACAAAGTAAATCTGGTTTATCAGCGGTTCGACACCAATCTGGGCGGAAAAGATTTAGTAGCGCAATGGGAGCGGTGCATCGCCATGAGCCGGGAAGAGCCTTATATTTGGTTATTCAGTGATGACGATGTAATGGAGCCGAATTGTGTGGAGGAACTGTTGCGGCAGATAGAGAAGACGGAGGGATATTATGATGTCTATCACTTCAATGTGGATATCATAAACGAGCGTGGAGCGTATAAAAAGCGGAAACAAGACTATCCGGCAGTGCTTCCGGCCTATCGTTTCTACCGTGGCAAGAATTCAGGGCGGTTGTCTGCTTTTGTCGTGGAGAATGTGTTCTCACGAAAAGTCTATGAACAAATGGGCGGTTTCCCGAAATATGATTTGGCATGGGGCAGCGATGTGGCAGCGTGGATTGTGTTCTCTGGCAGAAAGGGTATGTGTACTGTGCCCAATGCAAGAGTATGCTGGCGGCAAAGTTCGCAGAATATCACCCCCGACTATTCTCGCCAAACAGCAGAACGAAAATTGAAGGCTCAGATGGCCCTGCTGAACTGGGCTTATCAGTATTTTGCAGAGGAACCGGACATCTACACCACAAACAGGGCTTTCTTTATCCTTTTTATACATTATAACAGAAAATTTGTCAGCAAGGAAAGCATCAAGGAAGCCTTTGACACTTTCTTTGCAGTACACGGACGTCACTGGGACAGGCCGCTGATCTATTTTTTCGCCTTCCTCATTGACGGGTTTTACTTCCGAATCAGGAAATGGTTCGTATGGCTGTATGGAGATTTTAAAGGATGAAAAGATGAAGATTATATATTATAGTTCCCCTTTTTATGCCGACTGCGATTTCCCATTGATAGGGGAATTGCAACGCAGAGGCCATGACGTGAGATATTACATCTCTGTTGCATCTTTCAGTAAGCGGTCAACCCTTATTGACTTAAAAAAGTTGTATCCGCATACAGGGATTTATCCTGCAACGGAAATATACCCGGAGTTCAATGAGTTCCGTCATATTCTTGACCTTTCGCAAGTATATGTCGTTAATCAAAAGTACAGGCAGAAATTTCATCCTGTCAACTTACTTTTGATGGTGAGATTGGTCATCCATTTTTTGATGCAGAAACCGGATGTCATTCATTTAACTAAAGCACCCTGCCTGACACAGAAATTATTCTATCTGGCAAGGAAGAAATTAGTGTTGACCGTTCATGATCCATTCCTGCATTCAGGCGCTACAAACAAAATGACGGAGAGGGATAGAAGAATGGCTTTCAAGAAGATTCCCAAACTGGTTTTACTCAACAATAGGCAGTCTTCTGCATTCGCATCTTATTATCATGTACCTGATAACCATATATTTATCAACAAATTGGGTATGTATAGCAGCATTCTGTATGTTGACCCGCTGCCATTCCAGTGTGACAGGCCTTTCATTCTCTTTTTCGGGCAGATTGTGGAATACAAGGGTGTAGAATACCTCTTGGAGGCCATGAAGAGGGTGCATAGCCGTTATCCCGAACTCATGTTGGTGATAGCCGGCGGCGGGAAATATTATTTCGACATTGAGCCATACAAGAAGCTGGACTATGTGAGAATCATCAATCGCTATATAAGTACCAGAGAATTGGCCGGCATGCTTCGGGCTTGTGAATTTGGCGTTTGTCCCTACAAGGATGCCACGCAAAGCGGTGTTATTCAAACATCCTTCACATTAGGTGTCCCGATGGTTGTAACCAATGTGGGAGCGCTTGCAGTTGCCGTTCAACACGATAAGACAGGAATAGTTGTAAGACCCTGTGATGTGAACGATTTGGCAAACGGCATCATGGAATTGTATTCAAACCAAGAAAAACTGAATGCGATGAGAACTCATATCAAGGAAGAATGGATGAAGGATATGAGTTGGGAGTCAATCGCAGATGGCTATCTGAAGTGTTATGAAAATCCTTGAAGTTGTGTTTAACCTTCGTCCCGGAGGGGCGGAACGTTTTGCCGTTGACCTGTCAAACGAGCTTTCAAAGGCCAATGAAGTCACTCTAATGGCACTGAAAGATGATTCTGTCGAACCGGAACGAGATTTGTTTTATGCTTCCGAGTTGACAGACCGGGTAACATACAAAAATGTCGGAATTGGCAAAGGCTATTCTATACATACAGTCGTCAAGATCCACAAAGCGATAAAAAAGGAGAAGGCGGACATCGTTCACCTGCACGGCGATAAAATGCCACACTATTGTATTCTGGCCATCTTGCTGCTCCATCGGAAAATGAAGTTTTATCAAACCATTCATAGTGACATTCACAACGGATACGATACTCTGTTCTACCGGTTTCTTGTCAAAACGGTTGGCTATCAAAAGAAAATGGGTTTTATAGCACTGAGCGAAACCAATTACCGCGACATGATAGATGTTTATCCTAAAATCAAAGGAGCATGCATTCCCAATGGCCGGGCACCTATAGTGCCCACGGACAGATTTGATGAAACGAAAGAGGAAATGGCTTCCTACAAAAGCGCAGCAGACAGTCGTATCTATCTTCATGTGGCACGATGCAATCCCGTAAAGAACCAAAGGCTTTTGGCAGAGGCTTTTAGCAAATTCGTTGAAAAGGGTTACCATGCAGATTTGGTCATCATCGGTTCCGGTTTTGAAAGCAAGTTAGGGGAGTCCATTCGACGTGAGGCTGGAAATAATGTGCATTTCATAGGAACGCGCAAGAATGTGGGCGACTACATGCTCCATGCAGATGTGTTCTGCTTGTCATCGGATTATGAGGGTATGCCTATCACCCTGTTAGAGGCGAGTCTTGTGGGCCTGCCCATCGTGTCAACCCCCGTATGTGGCGCAGTGGATATCATTGAGAACAAGGTGAATGGTGTTTTGAGCGAAGGGCACACAGTCGGGGAATACCTGGATGCTCTGGAATATTCTTATCGGCATTTATGTGAATTGAGACAGAATTCGCTGAAGATGAAAGATGACAGTGCTTATACGATAGAGAATTGTGCAAGAAAATACATGGATTTTTTCAATCGGTAATTAGAGAATCAATTTTTATATGGTTATGTCAATAAGTAATTCTATAAAGCAGAAT